>WUUC01001048.1_pt1 | contig 11023 bp, 8 predicted proteins | sample 6278441 | NCBI WGS metagenome assembly WUUC01 (sample SAMN13675441, study PRJNA597444) | soil metagenome | isolation source: soil | place: USA: Washington | collected 2017-10 | reverse complement strand
TCTCGGGTGTATTCCCCGCCTTGTTCATTTCATCGCTGGAGCCGCAACGGGTACTGAAGGGTATCTGGAAACAGGGCAAGGGCGGAGCAATGTTCAGAAAGGCGCTGGTCGGAATGCAGGTCGCCATCGCCATCTTCCTGGTGATCGGTACCGTTGTGATCTTCGAGCAATTGAGATACATCCAGGAGCGGCCGTTGGGTTATGAAAAAGATCACGTGGTGCTGCTCACCGTGCGCGATACGAAACTGGTGAAGTCATACCATGCTTTCAAGAACGCGATACTCGCCGAGACGTCGGTGCGCAACGTTTCCTCCGTGTCGGAGCCGATCGGCCGCGAAGTACAGTTTATGACATTCGATGTCGAAGGCCACGATAAATCGCAGTTTATCAAAATACTCAATGTTACCCATGACTTTGTGAATACGATGGGACTCGAAATCGTAAAGGGCCGCGACTTTTCCCGCGAAGTCTCTACCGATTCAATTGCAGGTTTCATCATCAATGAGGCTGCCGCAAAAGCATTTGGATGGACCGACCCCGTTGGCAAAGCCATCGACCATTCCTTCCGAAAAATAAAGCAGGGCCGCGTGATCGGCATCGTAAAAGACTTCAACTTCGAGCCGCTGCAAAAACAGATCGATCCTATCGTTATTTGGTTCGGCGGACCGTTTTGGTATGTTGCCGTTAACGTTCAACAGGGAAAAACCGCCGACGCATTGGCGGCCATGGAGCGCGAATGGAAAAAGATCGAGCCCGACAAGCCGTTCTCATTCCAATTCCTGGACCAGGCCATTCAGCATGTTTATGAAAAGGAACAACGGCTTGGAAACGTCTTCTTTGTGTTCTCACTCCTGTCGATTGCCACGGCTGTCATCGGGTTGTACGGACTCATATCATTTGTCGTCGGGCAGCGCCTGAGCGAGATCGGTATCCGCAAAGTGCTGGGTGCGTCGATCAGCAATATCCTTTACCTCCTTTCAAAAGAGTACCTCGTACTGGTGATCGCAGCGTTTGTGTTTTCTGCCCCCCTGACGTGGCTGATCATCAATCAATGGCTCGAGGGGTTTGCGTTCCGGATCGACTGGCAGGTTTTCTACTTTGTCGCCGGACTTGCTGTGACATTGGTGATCGTGTTATCGACCGTGGCATCGAAGGCTTTGGGTGCGGCGCGGACAAACCCGGTGAATGTTTTGAGATCGGAATAATGGCCTTATCTTTGAAGCTTAATGGCAGAAGCAATTCCAAAGTTCAAGGTCAGGAAGAAGAAGTTGGGAAGTTATCCGTTCGTCAGCACTGTCTTCAGTATCACGCTGGCGTTACTTGTTACGGGAGTTTTTGGGATCCTCCTGATCTACTCCAAAGAACTGGAGAGGATCGTCAGGGAAAACGTGCGGGTGCAGGTCTACCTGAATAACAATGTGAACGAAGCCCAGCGTCTCCAGATCGCCAAAAACCTCTCGGCTCAGTATTTCATTCCAAAAGACAAGAAAGAATCCAACATACGGTTCGAATCGAAAGAACAGGCGGCCGAGCGTTTCATCAAAGACACAGGCGAAGACTTCCGGCAGTTCCTCGGGGAAAACCCGCTCCGCGATTCGTTCGTCGTCCTGATCGACCCTGAGTACCAGACCAAAGAACGGCTGGCGAAGATCAAGACGGACGTAGAACAGATCAATGGCGTGTTCCAGGTCGACTATCCCGAGAACACGATATCATCCGTAAACGAAAATATGGCGTCGATCGGCCTTGTCCTGATCGGGGTGGCGACCCTGCTGCTGATCGCCGTTGTGGTCCTTATCAACAATACGCTCAGGCTGGCGCTGTTCTCGCAGCGATTCCTGATCCGCAGCATGCAACTGGTCGGAGCCAAAAACTGGTTCATTCAGCGTCCTTTCCTCTTCCGGGCAGCGGTCCATGGCCTGGCGGCCGGTCTGCTGGCCTGCGGGGTGATCGCCGGACTGGTCTATTTCGCCAATAAAAACATCGAAGCCCTGCAGCTTATTCAAAATAAGTCCAGGATGACTACTCTTCTTGGCAGTCTGATTCTTATGGGTATTTTTGTGGCCGTTCTGAGCACCTATCGTGCCGTGAACAAGTATTTGAAACTTTCCCTGGACGAGCTGTACTAGACATGAGTAAACTCCCATTCGGCAAAAAGAACTATCAGTTAATGGTGGCCGGACTGATCATAATTACCCTTGGATTCATTGTGATGATGCTGGATAAGGAACCACATGGCTTTGGCTTCTTGGGGATCACCCTCAGTCCCGTTATCGTACTCACGGGTTTCATCGTAGAGGTGTTTGCCATCCTTCACACTCCCAAAGACAAGTAGCGATGTCGTATCTCGATGCCATCATACTGGCAATCGTGGAAGGTCTCACCGAGTTCCTGCCGGTGTCGTCGACGGGCCACATGATCATTACCACCGCGTTGCTGGGCATCAAGCCTGACGACTTCACAAAAACTTTTACGGTGGCGATACAATTAGGCGCTATCGTTTCGGTGGTCATTCTTTATTGGAAAAGGTTCTTCAAGACGTTTGATTTTTATATCAAGCTGTTGATCGCATTTGTTCCCGCTGCTGTTGTTGGTCTTCTGCTGGGCGATACGATCGATGCCATGCTCGAACGTGTAGACGTGGTGGCTTATGCATTGATCGCAGGCGGGATATTCTTTTTGTTCGTCGACAACTTGTTCAAACGCGCCGAAGAAACGGGAAGTTCTGAAGTAACCAACCGGAATGCATTCGTGGTGGGATTGTTCCAGATCATTGCCATGGTGATTCCGGGCATCTCGAGATCTGCCGCGACCATCATCGGAGGTCTTTCACAAAAATTGAATAAAACGACAGCTGCAGAGTTCTCGTTTTTCCTGGCGGTGCCGACGATGGCCGCTGCCACAGGATATAAGCTTCTGAAGTTCTACCTGAAAGGCGGTGAGTTCACAGCGAACCAGGTAGGTCTGCTGGCTGTTGGTAACGTGTTTGCTTTCATCGTTGCGCTGATCGCTATCCGTTCCTTTATCTCGTTCCTGACTAAACACGGATTTAAGTGGTTTGGGTACTACAGGATTATCGTGGGTGTGGCCATCCTGCTGATGTACTACCTGCGCGGGGGGCTGTCGATCGTCTGAAAAATTATCTGCAAATGGAAGGCGGGGAATCCGGTGACCGTGTGATACTCGTAAATAAACCGCTGGAGTGGACTTCATTCGACGTGGTAAGAAAGCTCAGATACAAGCTCAAGATCCGCAAGATCGGGCATGCGGGCACACTTGATCCGCTCGCCACCGGCCTGCTTATCCTATGTACAGGTAAGCTGACCAAGAAGATCGACGAATACCAGGCACAGGAGAAAGAGTACACCGGCAGGTTCATCATCGGTCAGACAACTCCTTCGAACGACCGTGAAACCGACGTGAACGAGACCTTCGACATCAGTCACATCACTGATCAAAAGATACACGACACTACCAGGTCTTTCATCGGTCTTATCGAACAAGTCCCTCCCATGCATTCTGCAATTAAGATAGATGGCAAAAGAGCTTATGAGCTTGCCCGGAAAGGCGAGACGGCAGAGTTGAAGAAACGGCCAGTGACGATCTCCGAGTTTGAGATCACGGCCATCGACATGCCTTCCGTGAGCTTTCGGGTAGTTTGCTCGAAGGGCACATACATCAGGAGCCTCGCCCGCGACTTCGGACTGGCGCTCGGAGCCGGTGCCCACCTGGCCGAGCTGTGCCGCACACGCATCGGGTCATTCCGTTTGGAAGATGCTCAGGAGATTGAAGATATTGTGGCCCAATGAATATCTACTACAGCACCGACGACTTCCATCCGATCCGCAACGCGGTTGTCACCAGCGGCACGTTCGACGGAGTACACGTCGGTCACCAGAAGATACTCAACCGGCTTAAGGAGATCGCCACACGTATTGATGGTGAGACCATCGTGATCACATTCTGGCCTCATCCCCGTTTTGTTCTGAAGCCCGGAGAATCCACTCACCTGCTCCTGAACACATTCGAAGAGAAAGCAGAGCTATTGAAAGACCAGGGCATACAACACCTGCTCCGAATACCGTTCACCAAAGAATTCTCGCAGATATCTTCACAAGAGTTTATTGAAAACATTCTTGTGACACGGATCGGCACAAAAAAACTCGTCATCGGGTACGACCACCGGTTCGGTAAAAACCGCGAAGGCAGCTTCGAACAGCTCAGCATGAACGCCGCCAGTTACGGCTTCGATGTCGAAGAGATCCCCCGGCAGGATGTCGACAACGTCGGCGTGAGTTCGTCGCGTATCCGCAAGGCGCTGGAAGAAGGTGATCTCGACACGGCCACCCATTTGCTGGGCCGCCCCTATTCCCTGAACGGACGTGTGGTGAAAGGCGACAAGCTCGGCCGAGTACTGGGATACCCGACCGCCAACATCGATGTCGACTCCAATGACAAGCTGATCCCCGCACATGGAATTTACGCCGTGACAGTGGAGCACGGTCCGGATAAACTCAAAGGCATGTTGTACATTGGCAACCGTCCAACTGTCGACGGCGGCAGAATGGCGATCGAGGTGAACATCTTCGACTTCGACAAGGACATTTACGGAGAGAACCTTAAAGTGAACCTGATTGCCACGATCCGGAAAGACGCCAAGTTCGACGACCTCGAGACGCTGAAGAAACAAATGAAAGCTGATAAACACGAGGCTGTCCGGATCTTAAATAGCATTTTTTAAAATGTAAATCTCCAATATGACGGGGCGTAAACATTTATGGGAGCCTTCGGCGGAGACGGTCAAGGAAGCCAACCTGACCCGCTACATGCAATGGCTATCGTACCAGGGGATTAATCACACCGACTATTCTTCGCTGTGGAAATGGTCGGTGGATGCCCCACATGAGTTCTGGCCCACCATCCTCTCCTACTTCAATGTCCTTTATGACGGAGTCTACGCTCAGCCCATTGAAGGAAGTATGCCTCACGTGAAGTGGTTCGATGGGATCAAACTGAATTTTGCAGAACATGTTTTTCGGAAACGTAATGATCAATACCCGGCGATCGTGTGCGGCTCGGAGACGAACGACTCTCACGAGATCACATGGAAGGAGCTGAAAGATAATGTGGCCGCTTTCGCCAAATACCTGAAACAGCAAGGTATCAAACCGGGCGACCGGGTGGCTGCCTACATTACGTGTATACCCGAAGCGACCGTCGCTTTCCTTGCCACCAACTCGATCGGTGCGGTATGGTCGAGCTGTTCTCCTGATTTCGGGACGCAGTCGGTAGTCGATCGGTTTCTGCAGATTGAGCCAAAAGTATTCGTAGCCGTCGACACTTATAGCTACGGTGGTAATTCGTATGAAAAGCTGTCGGTGATCTCGGAGATCGTTCACCAGATACCGTCGATCAAGAACGTCGTTATTATTTCGAAGAGCTCACAGCACGGCGATGCGAAGTATATAAGCTGGAGCGAGGCGACGCGAAGCACGAACGCAGAATTGACGTTCGAACGCTTGCCCTTCGCACACCCGATATGGATCGTGTTTTCATCGGGAACCACCGGCCTGCCCAAAGCCATCACGCACTCACATGGAGGAATACTGCTCGAGCACCTGAAGTATCTTACGTTTCACAACGATCTTCACGAAAACGACAGGCTGTTCTGGTACACCACTACCGGTTGGATGATGTGGAACTATGTTCAGGGAGCGTTGCTGTGCGGCGCCACAGCGGTCCTTTACGATGGTCATCCCGGTCATCCCGATCTTAACCGGCTTTGGGAATTTTGTGAAAGGACACGCGTCAATCACTTCGGCACGAGTGCAGGATATCTCCTCGCCTGTCGCAAGGCCGGGATCGAGCCCAGCAGGCAATACGGATTGAGAGATTTGAGATCGATCGGCTCTACCGGGAGTACGCTGCCCGAAGAAGGATTCGAATATGTCTACGAGAAGGTGAAGAAAGACGTGTGGCTTGCGTCCATGAGTGGCGGTACGGATGTAGCCAGCGCTTTCGTCGGTGGCAACCCGTTGTGGTCCGTATATTCAGGGGAGATCCAATGCCGTGCGCTCGGGTGCAGCCTGGAAGCCTGGGACGAAGAAGGAAAGTCGGTGGTCGATGAGGTGGGCGAAATGGTGATCACCAAGCCCATGCCGTCGATGCCGGTGTTCATGTGGAACGATAAAGACTTTTCTAAATACGAAGACAGTTATTTCAGCACCTATCCCGGTATCTGGCGGCATGGTGACTGGATCGAAGTAACGTCGCACGAAGGGATTGTGATTTACGGTCGAAGCGATGCAACCCTCAACCGGGGCGGCGTGCGTATCGGCACCAGCGAAGTTTATCGCGCTGTCGATAAAGTGACCGAAGTTCAGGACAGCATGATCATTTGTATCGAGATGGCCGGCGGCAAATTCTATATGCCGCTGTTTGTCGTCCTCAAACAAGGACAGAAGCTTTCGGAAGCCCTCAAAAAAAAGATCAGCACCGCGCTCCGCAATGACTATAGTCCCAGGCACGTTCCCGACGATATCATCGAAGTCACCGACATCCCATACACGATCAGCGGCAAGAAGACAGAAACACCCGTCAAGAAAATCCTGATGGGCAAAGATCCCGCGAAGGTTATCAATACCGGGGCGTTGCGAAACCCCGAGTCGATGAATTTCTTTGTGAACTTTTACAGAACAAACATTAATAAATGAAAACTTCTACCATTCAGTTCAATATCAACCTCGACAGTAACAACGTTCCTGAAAAGATCGAATGGGATGCCAACGACAAACCCGAAGGTGGACTTGTCGAAACAAAATCCATCAGCATATCGGTATGGGATCACGAACAGCAGAATACATTGCGTATCGACCTGTGGACGAAGGACATGCCGGTGGAAGATATGAAGAGATTTTACATCGAATCGATCGGTGGAATGGCGCAAAGTGTATTGCGGTCTACGGGCGATGAATTTATGGCCAAAGAGATGGAAGCCCTCTGTGACAAGCTTGTGGAGTACGTCCGGAAAAACGCCTGAGAAACGCCAGCAATCGTTTGTTTCTCCCCATTTTCTCGTAATTTGTAGTTATCCGTAACTACAAATTACACTGTATGAGGAGTTCATATCTACGCTCTTTTTTCATTTTACTTTTCTGTTTTTCGGCCGCCACGGTTCTCGCCCAGACCACGATTTCCGGGCAGATAAAAGATGAGAATGATGAAGGCCTCGCCGGCGTGAACATCATCGTGAAGGGTCGCGTCATCGGAACGGTAACCGACATCAACGGAAATTTCAATCTGAATGTAAGCGATAGCCCTCCCCTCACCCTGGTGATCTCGTTTGTGGGGTATGCTACCCAGGAAATACAAGTCACCAATGCCAGTACCACCGGACTCTCCATAAAAATGGAAGAAGCCTTGTTGCTCGGCCAGGAGATCGTGATATCTGCGTCGCGTGTCGAAGAGAAGATCATGGAGTCACCGGTGTCGATCGAAAAGATGGACATCCTCGCGGTACAAAACACTTCCGCCGACAACTACTACAAAGGACTGGCGAACCTCAAGGGTGTCGATATCACCACCAGCAGCATCAACTTCCAGATCATCAATACACGCGGCTTCGGCTCGACGGGTAATACGCGCTTCGTTCAACTGACAGACGGGATGGACACGCAGGCTCCCGCACTGAACTTCCCGATCGGTAACCTGAATGGTCCATCGGAGCTCGATGTGGAAAGCGTCGAGTTGATACCCGGCGCCTCGTCGGCGCTCTACGGACCGAATGCATTCAACGGAATACTGCTGGTGAACAGCAAGAACCCATTCGACTACCAGGGATTAAGCGCATTTGCGAAGGCAGGGGTTAACCACATCGGCAGCAATGCCGACGCGAATGCCCATCCTGTTTGGGAAGGCGCCATCCGCTACGCAAAGTCATTCAACAACCGGTTCGCATTCAAGGTCAACGCCTCGTACATGAAAGCCCTCGACTGGCATGGCACCGACGCAACAGACCGTGAGAGTGCACGCACGCCGTCAGGCTCCGACGGTAGCCCGCTCTTTTCACTGTCGGATGTGAATTTCGCCGACGTGAACAACCCCGGTGCCGACCGTCTTCACTACATGGGCGATGAAGCATCGATCAACCTCGCGATCTTTCCCCTGAGCGCCAGCTGGAAAACGTTCGCCACCACGAACTCTCCGTATTACGACAACATCTACAGTCCGGGGTTGTCTGCCTTCGACTACGCCTCCGCGGGCGACCTTCCCAGCACGATCGTCTCGGTGACGCCGTATTCCGAAAAGCACCTGATCAGCTACGACGCTCAAAACATCAAGGCTAACGTCGGGTTGTACTATCGCGTCAATGATAAAATGGAACTCAGCTATTTATTCAACGGCGGTTTCGGCACAAGTATCTATACCGGCGCACAACGCTACTCACTGAAAAACTTCAGTATTCAGCAGCATCGCCTGCAACTCCGCGGCGACAACTTCTTTCTGAGAGCCTACACCACCATCGAAGATTCCGGCGACTCTTACATCACCGAATTCCTCGCCAAGCGCATCAATGACCTGGCGGTAAATCAGTCCAATCCCTTGTTCAACGACGTGTCCGGATACCTGGCAACGTACGGAGCAGAATACCTTCGATACCTGCACAACCAGGGATTGGATCCCGGAGAGATCAACACACTGCCGGCAGCAGAACGGACCGCCATCCAACAAGGTGCACATCAGTATGCACGCAACACGGTAGATGCAAGGTTCCACCCCGACCCGAACTCTCCGGCTTTCAAAGCCCTGAAAGACAAGGCCATGAATGGAACGATACCGCAAGGCCCGAAATTCAGCGACGCCACGCGCCTCTATCACACCGAGGGACAGTATGATTTCAAAAATGAGATCAAGTTCATGGAGCTGCAGGCCGGGGCCAGCTACAAGATGTATGACCTTCGCTCGAACGGAACCATCTTCGACGACAAAGACGCTCCGATCAGGATCAGCGAGTTCGGCGCTTACGCGCAAGCCGGAAAATGGCTCGGCGACCGCAAAGTAAAGCTCACGGCCTCAGGACGCTTTGACAAGAACGTGAACTTCAAAGGCCGCTTCAATCCAAGGATCGGCGTGCTGTACAAGTTCAGCGAGTACACCAACGTCCGCGTTTCCTACCAGACAGGCTTCAGGATACCGAGCACACAGGGACAACACATCGACCTCAGTATTCTGACTGCGCGGTTGTTGGGTGGATTGCCACGTTACTACGAAAAATACAACCTTGGAAGAGTGTCCAGCAATGGCCAGAACCTGGCGTTCGAAGGATTCTCCGTCGAGAAATACGCACGGGCAGTGTTCGACGGCGGTTCGACACCAGCTGCCATCTACAATCCGGCCAACGTCGCGCTGCTGAAGCCGTTCGAGTGGGTACCGGTGAAACCCGAGCGCGTTCAGAATATCGAGATCGGATTCAAAAGCCTTATCAACAATGAGCTCCTGATCGATGCTGCCTATTACTATAACATCTATCATGATTTCATCACCCAAACCCGGGTGAGGATCGCCAGTGAAAATCCGGATGGCTCGCCTAACTACGCGACGATCCTCAACGGCACTGCGCTCGACAAACGTGCGGACGGAACAATAGGCGGTAACACGGCACAGATCTACACCAACTTCACCGAACAAGTGACATCGCAGGGCGCTGTGATTGGCCTTACCTACAGCCTGCCGCGCGGCTACACCTTAGGTGGTAACTACAATTGGAACATACTTCAGTCAACACCCCCGGCTGACGAATTCCTTTCGGAGTTCAACACGCCCGAGCACAAGACCAACCTCTCTTTTGGAAACCGCAAGGTTACCGACAAAGTAGGATTCAACGTGACATGGCGCTGGCAGTCGGAGTTCCTGTGGCAATCGTCGTTTACGATACCTGCCAACGGCATGGTCCCGGCCTACAGCACGGTTGACGCACAGGTTACTTTCCGCGTCAGCACCCTGAAGTCGGTATTGAAACTTGGCGGGTCGAACCTCCTCAACAAGAAGTATTACCAGAGCCTGGGAGGACCGAACATCGGTGCAATGTATTATGTATCACTCACCTTCGATGAACTTTTCAGATAGAAACAGGATTTACGATGTACGATTTGGCCTCGCCATTGGTCAGACTAAATCGTACATCGTACATACATCCTAGATCATACATTCACGTTGCATTTGTTAATACGTCACTCCAATGAATCTATTCAGATATACCAAGGTCTATGCTTCCACATTATTCCTATGCCTTTTTGTTTTCTCTTGTAAAGAAGACGACCCCTTACCCGAGCGGGTCCTGGTAACGGCAGACTATGCCCTGAGCCGGTCGGCCAGTGAGCTCCGTCTGTTCCTTTCCCGCGCGGACCTTGATCTCGACCTCGAGGTCCTCAAGTATGACATAGACATCTATAAGATCACCTACAAGACCACGTACAACGGCCAGGAGATCAATGCTTCGGCGCTGGTTGCGTTGCCCCTTAGGGCACCGGCGGCCCCTATCGTGAGCTTTCAACATGGAACGATCGCGGCTTACACGCAAGCTCCGACGGCACTGGAGCCCTTCGATCCGGAGGCTATCCTATACTCGGCCCTCGCCTCGCCGGGGATGATCTCCGTCGCCCCGGATCTTCTGGGCTTCGGCAGCGCTAAAAGTGTGCTTCACCCCTATTATGTAGAAGACCTGACCGCCTCGGCGGTGAGGGATGCCGTTCGCGCTGCAAGAGATCTCGCCGCCGACAAGGGCATCGCCTTCAATGGTGACCTCTTCCTCGCAGGCTATTCGCAGGGCGGTTATGCCACGATGGCAACGCATAAGTCGATCGAGGCCGAGTCTCTCGAAGGGATAGAGCTGGTGTCCTCGTTTCCCGCTGCCGGCGGATACGACATCAAGCACATGCAGGAGTATTTCTTCGAGCTTAATGAATACAGCCAACCATTCTACATTGCCTTTGTAGCGCAGGCATACAAAACAACCTTCGGATGG
>WUUC01170293.1_pt1 | contig 11024 bp, 22 predicted proteins | sample 6278441 | NCBI WGS metagenome assembly WUUC01 (sample SAMN13675441, study PRJNA597444) | soil metagenome | isolation source: soil | place: USA: Washington | collected 2017-10 | reverse complement strand
CGACCTAGCAATTGAGTCGATGCGCGCTGCCATAGGAGACCAGTGATGAAAAACATGATCGACACGCTCCCCCTGATCACATTGCTCGCACTATCAGCAATCGCCTTTACCGTCGGTCGGTCGACTGATTTCGCGATCTTCTTCACGGGCGCGATGATCATCTCAACGCGTAGACAGCCGTGAACGCTCCACACAAAGGCTTGCATCGCGCCCGCGATCGATTGATCGCTATCAACATCAAACCAAAGATCGGAGTCCAATCATGAAGCCCGGTGAGAAACCGACGCCTGAGCAGATTGCTCGCGCGAGGGAGCGCGCGAAAATGACTCAGCAACAAGCATCCGCGTTGATCTATAAGCAATGGAGAGCTTGGGATCGATGGGAAAAAGGACTGCGTAAAATGGATCCTGCTTACTGGGAATTGTGGCAGATGAAAGCGAGACTCGCACAGATCGAACAGACCAGCAGCAACTAACGGAGCGAGAGATACCCATGAACACGACATTCAAAGTTCGCAGCCTGAGTCCAGCCTACTGGTACGTCTGCGACGTGAAGCGCGCGAAGGCTGAGAAGTGCCGCGCACAGATCGGGCCGGCGTATGGCACGAAGGCCGAAGCGGAAGCAGCGCTGCAGAGCCGCTAACCCTCAGAGGCTTTTGCGCATCCGACAATGCGCTATGACCGATTCACGATTCACAGGAGAATTTCGATGCATCTCGACACGACTAAGAAGATCGATCGAACGAATAACAGCTATTGCGGCCCGCTCGTGATCGCCGCGCTGCTCGGGCGCTCGACGAAAGAAGCCGCTCTGCTGGTTCGCATGCGAACCGGGAAGAATGTCGTCAAGGGTATGTCGGCGGATCACATCGCTGCGACGCTGCGCCCTCACGGCTTGCACCTGAAGCATGAGCGACTCACGAAGACGAGCCGCACCTATCGCTTGCCGCCGCCGAAGCATTGCGCATGGGCGAGTGTGCGCGATGGCAAAGTTACCAAGTCAGTCGGCCCGACGTTCGCGCAATGGCTGCGCAGCCGCGAGCACGCAAATCAAACGCATCTCGTCGACGTCGGGAAGCACTGGGTTTTAGTTCACGGCCGGAAAATGGTCGACACGTACACCGATGGCGAATGGCTCTTCATTCGCAAAGCGCCGCATCGACGCCGGCGCGTGTGCAACGTGTGGCGGATCTTCACTGACTCAGCACTGAACGGAGAAAGACGATGAGCAAAGAATCAGAGATCGCCAAGCTCACGCTAGAAATGGCTCGCGTGCGCGAAGAACTTCACATGACGAAGCATCAGCTAGTTAAAACAGAAAGCGAACTCACATCGACGAAAGCAGAGCTTCATAGAGTGCGCGAGAAGGAGAAGGCTCGCGCAGCCAGCAATCGCGGGCTCTCTGTCATCGCGCATCGGATGATCGACATCGTCGCCGGCAACGAAAACGGAATGCGGATCGTCGACGATCCGCAGCTCGTGCGCTGGTAGAACATCGGTAGATAAATCGGGAGATAAATCATGCTCGGCTGCATCCTTCCCAGCGGCAACGCCGCGGAGTTCCAGAAGCTCGACGCTGAGATGCAGCGTCGCGGGATCAATCCTCTTTTCCGCACGCACGACACCGGCGCGCGAACCTATATCATCCTTGAACGGGACATCCCGAAACTGCCTAGTGACGAACGCGGGCCGTACTTCGGTAATGACGAGAGCGGGCACTCGATCTATCCGGTCGACGACATACTAGCGCTCTATCGGCCGCTCTTTCTTCCGCGCGTCGACATCTCGAAGCGTGAGACTCGTTTCCTGATGGAAGACGGCAGCACCGTGATTCTCCGCGGCATACATGAAGGTGACCACGATCAGGTTTACACGAGCGCGCAAGCCGGCAGCTTCAACGCAACGGTCGCGCTACAGTGGGCGCGCGAAAATATGCCGATCGTGCCGGTGACGCTGGACGTGATGCATAACCTCCATGGCATGCATAAGAACATCGATCTCGACACGACGCGCTTAATGGAGATCGCAGAGCGTCCGTTCGATGACGTGCTGAAAGAGACCGTGCTGCTTTACATTCTATTCGACGACGGACAGCCTCTTTTGATCGATGGGCATCATCGGCTCGCCTTTCTGCTGATGTGCTGCGGGCGTTCGAATGTCGAGATCCTGCAATCACGCGCGTATATGATCCCGCACGATCTCGCCGAGCAGTTCAAAGTGACTTATGCAGAGCGCTGGCCGGATGGCCGAGAGCGCGCCATCACTGCCGAAGAACTGCTCGTGCGGATCAGCGGGATCTACACCAGTCCTGGCGGCGGCATCCGCGACACGCGAGCGCGCTCATGACTCGCTTTCAATATTGGCGTGCACGGCTCTTCGGGCCGTGCCGCTGTCCCTTTTGCCTGACAATTAAGCGGTTCAACTGCAGGAGCAGACCACAATGAGGCTTAATCAAGGTGATCGCGTAGTCATCAACGCGACGAACTCTCGTCTCGGCAATTCGCTGCGAGGCGTTGGCGCGACGGTGATCAAGCAGGATGCGAGCACGCTAGTGATTCGCGTGAAGCCCGACGGTCGCAGATATCCGGTCGAAGTCCTGCCCTATGAAGTGCAGCGCGAGGAGGTTTGGAATCAGACGCATCTGGTCGCGACATGAATCTCGCGACGCTAGCGCTGACTCTATACCTGCGCAATCCTGTGCATCGATCGGTTTACGACGATCTGCCGCTCATCGTGTTGCCGAACGGGCGGCGGATTGTCATTCAGGAGATCTTGCACGTCGACGACGATGCCGACGGCAACGTGCGTAGCGTTTGGTACTATCGACTGCTTCGCGAGTACGACTCGCGCGGAACCAATCGCGTGTGCTTTGAGACTTGTTACGACCTCGAATCAGTCGCGAAGCAGCTCAGCGAGCAGTCAACGAATGCGAATACAGTAGGCCGGATCTCATGAGCATTTCACAATCGCGAACGCTAGCACTGCAGCTGCTCGAAAGTGCTGCGCTGGTCGAGCCGTTCTTTCGTGACGAGCACGGCAACATCTTCATGAAGTTCGATCGAGTCGATGTCGACCTCGGCACTCAACGACTCGTCTTCTACTGGCAAGGACAGATGACTGTCTCGCAACCGCTCGAAGGGGTGGCAACGCCGGGAAATATCGTCTCGCTCGGAGGGATCGAAGGAAAAACGAAAATATCAATCGCTTAAGCAGCAGCCTTCCCGACGAGCGCGGCGAGCTGTTTCCTGAAGTCTCGTGCGCCGCCCATGGATGGATGACGCACTTTCGCGTCGTACTTCACGCCGAGCTTGCAGAGAGTCCATTCGGCAACGTTGCCGCAAGCGATCACGCGTGCTCCCTTGAAGTGATCGATGACTGCTCGCAGGACATGCAAGCCGTTCTTCATCTCGTGCGCCATTGGTGCGCGGTTGCTGTGAATATTTCCCTGCTTGAACGGATGCCAAGCGAAGCCGTTCCACATGACGACGCGCTGCTCGATCTTCAACTCGTACAACTGACGCCACATCACCGTGGCAGCGGGCTCGCGCCATGGAAGCTCACGCGTCGTAAGCCTGCCTTCGACTTGGATCCGAGGAATGACGCCCTCGATCAGAAGCGCTTCGTTAGTGAACGGGACGCCGCTGAAGTGACATCCCTGATATCCGGGAGCTTCGCCAATCAGCAGAAACTCAGGATGACAGTCGAAGTGCTTCGCGAGTCTTTCACGACGATCACGCGCGGCGGTCTCAGTCGACACGTCCATTAATAGATCCGAGTCGCGCCATGGATTGAAAACGAAATCTGCTCGAAAGACCGCAATCTGATCTTCGATCAGGCTCTTGATCAACGGATTGAGAATCATGCGTCGCCTCTCATCATTTTGCTTTTGATCTGTTCGAGCGTGTCGTCTTCGTCAGGCAGATAACAGTCAGCGCAATGCCGGTTCGTCTTCATCCGCCGCTTCTTACATCCCTTCCTTTCGCCACGACAGACCCACAATTTGAAACTGTCGGGATCGTCCCTCGGCCCGCCGACGTATTCCATAACGAACAGCATCGGCTCGCCTTCGGTCTTCACCTTGATGTCGTCTCTCATCGCACGCACGTTCCAGGAAACTCTGCGATCTCGCAGTGAAACGCTGTCAGCGGCCGATTAGGTTTTCCGTCTGGACGTAGCGGATGCGTCGTCGACTGCGCGCGCCAATCTTCGAGCGCGTCGGCTTTGGATGTATAGCGCTTCGCTTCCTCGATCTTGTCCGTCGTGACGAGATAGCCGCAGCCACCATGCCCGTCCGGCGTAAAGGTCTTCACGTATCGACCGTCAAACTCCGGGCGCGCGATGCCGTCGGCGCATGCAATGATCTTGATGAATGCAGCACACATCAGGACCTCCGTCACGGCCACTCTGTGTAAAGCACGACGCCCGTTTGATATCCCTGAGAGCTGAACTTGATCAGCTGTACCGCAGCGACGCGCTCGATGCTGGCGACGCGATCAATACAATCTCTCGGCGTCACGCCTTCTTCGACGCATTGCTTGATCGTCTCGATGATGTCTTCGTTCTGATAGTGGATCGCTAGCGTCGATTCCGTTCGCCAGACTCGAATGCGGAAGAGCGCTCCGAACGGCATCTCGACAGTCGACTCGATCGCTGCAGGCTTTTTCATCGGCGCATCGCTCCCGCGACTTCGATCGTGTACTTGCAATCGATCCGCGCCGGTATCTTGATAGTCCTAGCGCTGCCGAGCGACCGGGCATCGATAACATGCGTCTCGCGCGACACTTCGACGTTCGTGATGATCGCTTCTCCGCGATCGACCAGCTCGACGATCTCACGCACAAAGCTGCGATGAAAGTTGTCAGCTTCTTCTTTTTTCCTACTGTCGTGTCGCTCCTGAATCAGTCTGATCGCGTGATCGATCGCGCTGAGCGTCGTCGGCTCTTCGTCGTGCTGCACGCGGATGCTCTTCAGGATGAGCAGCGATTGCATGTCTTTAAGCCGCTCCTGCAGCGAGAGCTGATTGACCATCTTGTTCGTCGTCATGGGCTCAGTATCCACCGCTGCTGCGCTCGTTCTCTGTTCCCTTCTTCTGCCTTATCAGCTGCACGGGCCGCGTCCGCTTCTTGGATACCGCCGCGTTCAACTTGCGCAGGCTCTTTGATCTTCGCCATCCAGCCATCTCAGTCATGGTCGACGTCGACCGAACGGTTTTCGGCAGGCGTTGCCCATGTCGCTCAAAGAGCGTGTACAGGTGCGAACGATTCACCCCGAGCAGCCTCGCTGCCTCTGTGACGTTGCCGTTCGTCTGCTCAAGTGCAGACTCGATGCACATTCGAGTGGCAAGCGAGATTGCTTGGGCGAGTTTCATCTTATTGAACAACTTTCGAAGCGATGTTCGAATTGATCGATTCAGCGCCCTGACTGTTGCGAGCCCGTACCGCAAATGACCATGTACCCGCGGCGAGATTTGTCACGGAGTACGCAGTCACGCCAGCGCTGTTGATCTGCACCGTGTTCGTCAGTTGCGTCGGACTCAAGCCGTACAGGATCGTATATCCGGCGAGATTCGAGAGCGTGCTGCCGTCCGTGTTCTTTTGTGGCGGTGACCACTGCAACGCGGCCACGCCAGAGGGCGGCGGGGGCGGCGGCGTTGTCACGGTCGTCGTAACCTGCACCGGCGTCGAGTACGGGCCGGGCGGTGACGGCGTCCACGTGCGCACGCGATAGCGGTAGGTCTGTCCGGCCGGCTGGTTCAGGTGTTTGTACGGTGAGCCAGGAACATCGACGAACCATTGAAAGCCCGTGCACCCCGCGCCGGTGCAGCGGTCGATCTCGTACATGGTGGCGTTAGCGACACCGGTCCACGTAAGCGTAACGTCACGCAGCGCTGAGTCCGTGGGGCTCACGGCGACCGTCGCGGTGAGATTCGTCGGCGTGTTGCCGGGCGGCGGCGGAGCCGCAGTGACGGTGATGCTAAACGCCGACGTTGACGCGCTTGCATTGCCATCGCTGACGGTGATCCTGATGCTGGAGTGAACGCCTACATTCGCAGACGACGGCGTGCCAGTCAGAGCGCCGGTCGCTGTGGAAAACGCCGCCCAGCTCGGCTTGTTCTGAATCGTGAACGCCAGCGTGCCACCATCCGGATCCGCGCCGACGGGAGTGAAGCTGTACGCGGTGCCCGCGACGACGGCGGCCGATGGCGTGCCGCTGATCGTCGGCGGATTGTTCACCGGCGGCGGCGCTACGCACGCACCTGGGGGCGGTGATGTTGGCAAGAAACCGCTAGGAGTCCAGCACTGCGGCGGCGGCGCGCTCGCGTAGGTCTGCGTCTGTGTCCACGTTCCGGAAGTGCCTGCCGGACACGTGCCGGGCTGGGTCTCGTTGGCAGGCTGAGGCGGGCAGACAGGCGGCGGGGGTGCGCTCGCAGTGATCCTAAAAGCGTTACTACGCGTCCAGCGCTGCGTCCCGTCGGCATCGGTGAGCTTGCCGCACGCATCGCGCGCGCGAACCGCATCAGCGTGCGGGCTGATGATCGTCGTGCAAGCCTTGTCGGCGCAGCACATCCAGTCGGACTCGCCGCCATCGCGCTCGTACTCAGAGGCGCTTACTGTGAATGCCGCCAGCGCCATCACTGCGGCGGCTAACCAGCTCGAATCTCGTTGTCTCGTTCTCATCTCGGCACCCCTCTTGGTTGTGTAGCTCTTCCGATCATATCGTCTTGCATCACGTCAGTGTCCGCCGCCGCTGCTGCGCTCGTTTTCCGGTCCCTCTTCTTCGATCATGCTGATCGACTCGATGCCTAGCGCTTCTTTCATCGAAACAGCGAGCGCGCGCTTCATTATTTCTTTCCAGTCATCGAAGATCGTTTGGTCTGTCTGACATACACGCAGCGGCATCGTCGACAGTAAGAAGATAGGCCCAGCGCCGGCGACCGTTGGCATCAGATAGCAGTTCACGAAGTTGCCTTCGGTGCGGAAGCCGAGCTTGAACGTCGCGCGCTCGGCCGTAACTTCGTCCGTCATGACTCTTGTTCCCTGTGTCGGATTTCATCAGCTGAAACGAATCCCTTTACTACGTCGACGCCGTCTTCGCGCCTTTCGATCGTGAACTCGCCAGCGACAGATGCTTCCGAAGCAATATCGACTCCAAGTAGCTCCGCTTCCGCTCGCAGCTCTTTTACGCCTGATGCGATCAGGCTCTCGCCACGCAAGCCGAATGCCTTGCTTACTTGCTCTTCACTGAAACGCTCTTCGGGCGGCATGATGCCCGGCCGCATCTTGTTGTCACCGCCGCTGCGCGCGTCGTGCCAGTTCAGGATAGCTGCACCGGTCGCAATGATGTGATGCAGACGACGCTCCGTCAGCTGCGCGCGAAAGTCTGGCACGACCGCTTTTTCGAGAATCTTCCCGGCTTCGACCGCTTTTCCGCCGAGATATCCAGCGAGAAACAGCCAGTCGACATCGGTCTTGCCGGCGTCGTGATCCGACCCCCATCGCTCGCGCTGATGAGCCGCTTCGAGCTTCACGGCTTCGATGAAGTTGTCGATCTTTGGCGTGTTGATCAGACCATACAGCCGGTCCTTGTCTTTTTCCAAGCCTTCGATTAGTTCGTCTTTCAGCTCGATCACGCGGATCATTCTCTCGACGATATGCCGGATGTCACTCGGATCGCGTGCGCTCTCGACACCTGATCCGGAGATCGGCTTGCCATCGAGCATGAGATCGAGCCCGTCGAGTGATCGGCTGTAACTGCCGAGCCAGTCGCATTGAATCAAGACGCGGCGCGAAAGCTCCTCGTGAGATTCCCGCGCAAGCTCGTCCGGCATTTCGGCGCGCACGTTCGGGAGTCTCTTCATCAGCTCAGAGAAGTCGCCCGGTTTCAGCTGTTCGCGCAGATCTCTGTTTTCTCGATCGAGCTTAGCCAGCGTTACAGCGATCGACTTCGCAAGGTTCTCCGGGCCGCCGCCTTCACGCACTCGAATCGCAGCGTCGCAGTAGTCGAGCGCGGCGGTTGCTTCCTTCTTCAGCGCGCGCAGCCCTTCGAGTTCATGCTTGATCCATCCGACATGAGCACACAACTTCATCCCGGCAGAGTACGAAGACGAGTATTCCGCAGCTGGCGATTGCAGCTGATCGAGCGCCTCTTGAGCAGCTTTGACTGATACGCGCAGCTCTTCGAGTTCCTCATCGCGCGCGTTCACTTCGGACTGCAGGCGCTTGCAGGTTTGATCGAGCGCTTCGAAATCGCTCTGCGCAGATCTGATCGCTTCGATCGAGATCGACAGCCGCTCGTGAATCGGCGGTGAGATTTCGTCGCGCCGAAAGCCGCCGAAATTTGCGCCGTCACCGAATTTTGCGCGGCATTTTTCCGGCCATACCCGGCCGGTGACAGGCTCGCGAAGCGCATCACGGATTCCGCTCTCGCTCCCGCCGATGATCCTGCCGTCATCGAGCTTCACCGTTCCGAATACCGTCAGCTCTCCCTGCGCGTGATGCGGATACTCGTCGGCGGCCGGCGTCTTCACTTGCACGATGTAAGCGTCGACAGCGTTCGGCGGATTCATCGCTCGCGAACTGAAGATCAGCGGATCGCCGATCGCGTTCGTCGCCGGCTTGTTGTCCGCGCCGATCTGCAGCTTGTACGGCCCATGGAGCGCGCCGGATAAAAGCGCGCGCTGGCTGTCAATCGCTTCATCGGCTGAAGGTGCAGATTCCTCCGCGCTCTCGGGCGGCGGATCGAATCGGAGCAAGCGACTGTGCAGCGCCTCGATCAGCGCGCGCGTGCATGACTGGCATTCTTCCGGATGCGCTAGTGATGCGCACGAGCAGCCCTTGCGCCATTCGTTAATCATCGCCAGCGGATGCATCTGCTGACTCATCGACGCTTGCTCGTGTACCCCTGCCCCTTTATCTACCCATTCGAGAAACCGGTCGACGTCGTATCGATCCGGTGCGCTGCCGCGGTTCTCGTCTTCCCATCGCTCGACCATCGATCGCAGGATCGCGACCGCGCGCTTCACGTCTGTCATCATTCTTCTCGCTGGTTTGGTGTTGGAGATGGCCGGCGCAGTCATTGCGCTCGCCGGCCCGAGCAAAGCCCCGCTCTATTATCCTGTTTTTGCTTCGCCCTCCGAACCCTTGACCACTGCGACGAGCGCGTCTTCCGGCCACCATTCCTCGCGCGCGCGACCGTCTGCCGCTTTGTATCGCACGAGCGCCGCCGGCGGCGACTTCGCATATTCGGCGATGCCGGTCACGGTCCCTTGCTCGCCCGATACTTCGATCGTGACTGCGTCGTTCAGTGCGAACAGCCGCGGTTTCGTCATCATTACTTTCGCCTCGCTCATGTCGTCACCTTCCTCGCTGTTGATGGCCTCGCTGTTGATGGAGAGAGTCAGCAGCTCACGCCGCTTTGTTGGGTTTGCTCTCGTCGTTGCCACTCAGGAAAGCCAGATACTCGCGCGCGGTCGCGAGCACGTCGTCTTTCGTGTAGCCCACGACTTTATCGCTCGACCCGTGCGGCTGCGACGACAGCGTGCGCCACGCGTAGTCGAGCGCAGTGATGCGCAGACTGTCTTCACTCTGATCGCGCAGCTTGCGCGCATTTCCAGGCGGCGGCGGTTGCGTCGGTCTGTCGCTCTGCTGAATGTGCATAGATACCTCGCTTCTCATGTTGAAGAACTCGCGCCGTCGTTACTCTGTCAGCGGGCGCACGCTGAACCCTTGTGCCTCGAACGTTTCCATCATCGCGCGCTGAGCTTCCTCGCTCTCGCAGTCGATGATCAGCTTGTATTTCATCCCATCGCCGCCGGGCTGATCCGGTTCGAGCGCATCGAGATCCCGCAGCGTGAATCCCGTCAGCTCGATATCGAATTCTTCGACGTTCAGCTCGGCCAGCTCGATGCGCAGAAGGTCCCGATCCCATCCGCTCTTCTCGGCGAGTCGATTGTCGGCGAGAAGATAGGCTCTAAACTGCGACATTGTCCAGCCCGATGCGTCAATCACCGGAATCTGGCCGGCCGGATACGGCTGCGCGCCGCCTTCGCGTCCAGGCGGCGGATAGATCTCCTTCCCTTTCGCGATTAGAAGCTTGATCGCCGAGAGCGTCCCGTGTCCCTTCGCGATCACTCCGTCGCGAATCACGATCCCGCCGACGAGCCCGAAACTGTCAATCGACTCAGCGATTAAAGCTATCTGCTTGCCCGAGTGCGTCTTCGCGTTGCGCACGTACGGCGAGACGCTGTCGATCGGCACGAGCTGCAGCGCGGTCATCGTGCGTCCTCGCTTTTGTCGCTCGTCTTGTCGATCGACGTCCTGATGCACGTGTCAGCGATCTCGCGCGCCACCCGATCGATCATCGCCGGCCGGTCCCGCTTGCGTGCGCGCTTCAGCCTCGCCTTCGTGCGCTCGATGATGTGCGCGACCCTTCGATGATTCACCCGTATCGAAACCGAGACCGTCTGCATTGCCATGCTGAGTCGTCCCATCTAAGTCGTCCCATACTTCAGCCATACACCCATCGCGATCAAGAGCGCCGCCAAACCGCCACCCCATCGCGCCATCTGCACTGAGACAGTGCTTCGCCACCTCGCCATCTCATCCGTGTACGCCTTCAGCGCCGCCGACTGGGTCCGGTGATATTCCTCCTGCTTGACCGCTTGCGACTGAGCATAGCTGTCGAAGTGATCGCGCTGCGCCTTCGCTGCAGCGTCCGAACGTTCGCGCTCGCTCTGCACGTAGCTGTCGAAGATTCCCTTGTTCACCGTCGTCGCCAGCACGTCCTGAATGCGGCCCGCCTCGCCGTTCAGATCGCCGAGCCGCTTCTCGATATAGGCTCGCCGTATTTTCATCGCGCGACGCTCACCCCGCGCACGCTCCTCTCGCAGTTGACGCTCCTGCTTGATGCGTAGATCGACATAGTCGCGATTCGAGATCCTCGCCATGGCATTCACCGCTTGCACCCTGGACAGGTACCGCGAGTTTCCTTCATCACGTAGTGCGTCGTCGCCCCCAGCGGGCACGC
>WUUC01098148.1_pt1 | contig 11025 bp, 11 predicted proteins | sample 6278441 | NCBI WGS metagenome assembly WUUC01 (sample SAMN13675441, study PRJNA597444) | soil metagenome | isolation source: soil | place: USA: Washington | collected 2017-10 | reverse complement strand
ATCGTGAGCAGCACGTGCCCGGCCATCATGTTCGCCAGGAGCCGGATCGCCAGAGTGAGCGGCCGGATGACGAAGACCGACGCGAACTCGATCGGCGTGAGCAGGATGTACACCGGCCACGGGACGCCCGGCGGGAAGAGCGTGTCCTTCAGGTAGCCGAAGCCGTGCTTCTTGAAGCCGAGGAACACGAAGACGATCCAGGTCAGACCCGCCAGCGCCGCCGGTACCGCCATCCGCGAGGTCACCGGGAAGTTGATGCCGGGAACTATCTCGAGCAGGTTGCAGAAGAAGATGAAGAAGAAGACCGACGCGAGATAAGGCGCGTACTTCAGCCCCTCGATCGGCCCGATCACGTCGACCGCGATCTGGTTGCGGACGAACATGTAGCCCTGCTCGACGACGTTCTGCATGCCCTTCGGCACGAGCCGGGCTTTCGCGCCCGACCAGAAGAAAGCGATGCAGGCGATCGCCGCGACGAACATGAGGACGACGACCCGGTTGATCTCGAAGGCGGTCCCCTCGAACCAGATCGGGTCCCAGAAGAAGAGGTGGTTTACGTCGATGAGGGGTTCGTCCATCCACTCAGCTCCTTGTGTCGGCCGCGCTCACAGGGTTCGGTTCGGATGCGGTGTGGTTGTAGGCGCCCGCAGCCTCCCACAGCACGAGCAACAGGTGGCACCCGATGAGGGTGAAGCCGGTCACCGGGAAGTAGACGAGATCGAGCGCCTGCAGACCGAGGGCAACCATCGTCAGGAGGAGGAGGCCGAGCATGAACGTCGCGAGAGCGGCCGGGAGAAGCAGCTTCGGCGTCCGCTCCGCGACGCCGCCGAGGATGGCTGCCGAGAGCCACAGGTTGCCGAGCGTCATCGCGACACCAGCGGCGGCGGAGAGGCCCCACTTGGGCCCGTCGACGAGCCAGAGAACGGCAACGAGCACCGGCGTGAGCACCAGGGCCCTCATCGTCATCCGCCGAACCATCCGTAGCTCGATCAAGAACCCCGTCCCCTCTTTCCTGCGCTCCGGTTCTGAACCGCGTAGTAGACGTGCGCGATGCCGCCGAGCCAGCCGACGACGCCGCCGGTTACCTGCCCCCAGGGCTCGATGTCCAGCCAGCTCTCGACCAGCCGCCCCAACAACCAGAACATGAAGACCGCGGCGGCGAACTCGAACGCCAGGGACATGCCCATGGCAGCCCCGGACTGCGTGCTGTAACGCCTCCCCGGCACCTTGCTCATGTGGATCCCGCCGCGCCTCGATGGGCCCCCGAGTCCCGCGCTGCCGCCCGCGGAGGGATCGTCCCGGTGAGGCAGAGACGTGTCCCGAGGGCTATCGGGGCTGGAAGGACCGGCATCCTAACGCATCTCCTTGCTTGTGAAAGTTTTCACAAGCTACCTCAGGGCCGGGCTCTTTGCAACTCACCAAAAGCAAGGTTTTGGGGACCCGAAACCTGCGATCTGTGGTCGCCGTGTCCCGGGAATCGGGACGGAACGACCAAAGATAGGAAGCGCTATCCGACTCGGTCCTGGACCGCCTTCGTCAGGACCGGGAACAGCGTGTAGAGGACGATGGCGCCGACGGCGATCGGCAGGCCGAAGATCACGTCTCCCCTGTCGAGGAACGTGAAGGCGAGGCCGGCCCCGGCGGCCAGCGCCGACCAGAGGTACATCACGAGCACCGCCTGGCGGTGGCCGTGGCCGAGGTCCATCAAGCGGTGGTGCAGGTGCTCCTTGTCGGCAAGGAAGACGCTGCGCCGGCGCCGCGCGCGGCGCACGATCGCCAGCAGCGCGTCGAGGATCGGCAGCGCGATCACCATCAACGGGATCACCAGGGGGAAGTACGCGAGGAAGACCCCGGAGCTCGACCCGACCTGCGGGGCATGGCCGATGCCCGCGACCGTCGTCGCGCCCAGGACGAGCCCGAGCAACATGCTCCCGGAGTCGCCCATGAAGATCCTCGCCGGGTGGAAGTTGTGCCTCAGGAACCCCAGCGAGATCCCGACGACGACGATCGCGACGAGGGGGGCCGTGGGGACGTCCGCGTACCACCCCTGCTCCGCGATCTGGAACGTGTAGACGAAGAAAGAGGCGGCCGCGATAGCCACGATGCCCGCGGCGAGCCCGTCGAGGCCGTCGACCAGGTTCACCGCGTTGATCATCGCGACCAGCCAGAGCACCGTGACGAGCACGGACACGTCGTCGCTGAGGTTGTACGCGCCGCCCGGAAGGAGGACGAACTGCATCTTCACGCCGGAGAGGAAGAGGATGCCGGACGCGAAGACCTGGCCGGCGAGCTTCACGGGAGCGGGCAGGTCCCTCAGGTCGTCGACGACTCCGAGGGCGAAGATGATGACGGCTCCCGCGAGGATGCCGGCAGCTTCGGACGACGCGGTGAACACGCCTTCGAACTCCTTCATCTGGCTCGCGACGTATCCGGCCACGACTATGCCGGCGAACAGCGCGAGACCCCCCAGCGTCGGCGTCGGCTCCGCGTGCACCTTCCGGTCGCTCGGATGGTCGATCGCCCCGAACCTGATCGAGAACCACCGCACGAGCGGCGTCGCGACGAACGTCACTACCGTCGCGACGAGGCCGACCAGGAGGTAGGGCGCCATCGGCTCAGGCTACGTCGGGATACGGGCGGAATCGCGTCGTGAGCTCGCGGACCCTGCTCGCCACGTCCCGCGCCGTCGCCTCGTCGTCGTCCTTCAGCACCCTCGCGATCAACCGGGCGACCTCGGCGACCTCGTCCTCCTTCATGCCGCACGTGGTCGTCGCGGGCGTCCCGATCCTGATCCCCGACGCGACGAACGGCTTCTCCGGGTCGTAGGGGATCGCGTTCTTGTTGACGGTGATCCCGACCGCGTCCAGGCGCGTCTCCGCGTCGCGCCCGGTGATGCCGATCGGACGGAGGTCGACGAGCATGAGGTGGTTGTCGGTCCCGCCGGAGACGATGCGCAGGCCCTCGTCCGTCAGCGTCGCCGCCATGGTCTGCGCGTTGCGGACGGTCTGGTGCGCGTACGCCTGGAACTCCTCCGTCGCAGCCTCGGCGAGGGCGACGGCCTTCGCTGCGATCGAGTGCATCATCGGTCCGCCCTGCCAGGCCGGGAAGACCGACTTGTCGATCGCGGAAGCGAGCTCCTCCTTGCACATGATCATGGCGCCGCGCGGCCCCCGAAGGGTCTTGTGGGTCGTACACGTGACGACGTCCGCGTGCGGCACCGGGTTCGGATGCGCGCCGCCGGCGACGAGGCCGATGAAGTGCGCCGCGTCGACGACGAAGATCGCGCCGACCTCGTCGGCGATCGAGCGGAAGGCCTCGAAGTCCCAGAGGCGCGAGTAGGCCGACGCGCCGGCGACGATCAGCTTCGGCCGTTCCTCGAGCGCGACCGCGCGCACCTTGTCGTAGTCGATCAGCTCGGTGTCCTCCTCGACGCCGTACGAGACCGCGCGGAACACCTTCCCCGAGAAGCTGACGGGGAAGCCGTGCGTCAGGTGTCCTCCGTGCGCGAGCGACATCCCGAGCAGCGTGTCGCCCGGCTCCATGAACGCGAAGTAGGCGGCGACGTTCGCCTGGGCCCCCGCGTGCGGCTGGACGTTGACGTGCTCCGCCCCGAACAGCGCCTTGGCCCGGTCGATCGCAAGGGTCTCGACGACGTCGACGAACTCGCACCCGCCGTAGTAGCGGCGGCCGGGATAGCCCTCGGCGTACTTGTTCGTGAGCGGCGTGCCGAGGGCCGCGAGCACCGCCGTCGAGGAGAAGTTCTCCGACGCGATCAGCTCGATCTTCGTGTTCTCGCGGTGGACCTCGGCGAGGATCGCGTCCGCCGCTTCGGGATCGACCTTCTCGACCGCCGCCCAGTCCGCCCATCCGGGATTGCTCACCGGTCACACTCCTCTTGCTCGATGGCCGCGATCTGCTGGAGCCGCGGCACGTGGCGGCCGCCCTCGAAGGGCGAGGTCAGGAACAGGTCGACGATGCGGAACGCCGTCTCGGTCGCGACGATCCGGCCCCCGAGCGCGAGCACGTTCGCGTCGTTGTGCTCGCGGGCCATCCGGGCGGTGTACTCGTCGAGGCACAGCGCGGCGCGCACACCGTGGACCTTGTTCGCCGTCATCGCCTCGCCCTGGCCGCTCCCGCCCATGACGATCCCCCTGTCGGCGCGGCCGGAGGCGACCTCCCGGGCGACCGCGGCACAGAAGCGCGGGTAGTCCACCGGCTCCTCCGAGTCAGTTCCGAGGTCGACGACGTCGTGGCCCCGCTCCTTCAGGCGATGGCCTAGGGCGGACTTGAGGGCGTAGCCGGCGTGGTCGGAGCCGAGCGCGATCTTCACCACCGCATCCTAGAAGACCCGTCCGGGCGGGTTCCGGCTATCGCCGGCAGAGGGCGTCCGCCAGCACCTTCACCCCGGCCTCGATCTCCCGGGCCGCCCGCTCGTACGAGCGGGGCAACAGTCCCATCGGATCGTCGACGTCGAGGCTTCGCCGCGCCGCGGGCCGGGTGGCCTCGAGCAGCGCCGGGAGCCCGGCACCCGGGCGAAGGTCGAGCTCTGCCAGCTCCTTCGCCAGCCGGACCCTCGGGAGCGCAGCGGGCACCATCTGCGCGATCTCGCGCACGTGGACGCTAGTCATCGCGATCACGAGGTCGGCCTCCTCGATCTCCGCCGCGTCCAACGCCCGCGCCCGGTGGGCGGCGAGGTCGATGCCGCGCGTCCCCAGGGTCGTCACCGCGTGCGGCGTCGCCGGTAGGCCGGCGACTCCCCACGTCCCGCAGCTCGACACCTCTATGCCGTCGCAGCCGCGCGCCGCGAGCTCGTGACGCAACATGGCCTCGCCCATCGGCGAACGGCAGATGTTCCCGGTGCACACGAACACGATCTTCATGGGACGCGACTTTGACAGGATACGGTGATGGTCGTGGGCACCTCCTGGGAGACGCTGCTGCCGCGGCTGCACGAGATCGCCGATCTGGCGGGCGCGCTGAGGCTCCTGCACTGGGACCAGGCAGTGATGATGCCGTCCGCCGGAGGCGCGTCGCGCGCCCGCTCGATCGCGACGCTGGAAGGCCTGTTGCACGAACGGCTGACGGCGCCGGAGGTCGGCGGGTTGCTCGAGGAGCTGGGTGGGGACGACTCGCTGGACACCGACACGCGCGCACACGTACGCGTCCTCGCGCGCGACTACGCCAAGGCGACGAAGGTGCCGCCCGAGCTCGTGAAGGAGCTCGCCGAGCTCGAGGGCCTCGCGTACCAGGCGTGGACGGAGGCGCGCCCTGCGAACGACTTCGACGTCTTGAAGCCGCACCTCGAGCGCATGGTCCAGCTCAAGAAGGAGCAGGCGGACGCGCTGGGCTGGCAGGGCGAGCGGTACGACGCGCTCCTCGACACGTACGAGCCCGAGATGAAGACCGCCGAGGTCGAGGCGATGTTCGCCGAGCTGACGAACGGGCTGAGGCCGCTGGTCGAAGAGGTCGTCGACGCGGCGCCGGATACGCCGGAGTTCCTGACCCGCACCTACGAGGCGGCCAAGCAGGAGGCGTTCTCGCAGTGGCTCGTGAGAAAGCTCGGGTTCGACACGCACGGCGGGCGCCTCGACACGTCGCCCCACCCGTTCACCGCGCAGATAGCCCCGGGCGACGTGCGGCAGACGACGAAGGCCGACCCCAAGGACCTCATGATGTCGATCTTCGCCACGATCCACGAGACGGGGCACGCGCTCTACGAGCAGGGCATCCCCGAACGTCTCGCAGGTCTGCCGGCGGGCCATGCGCCGTCGCTCGGCATCCACGAGTCGCAGTCGCGGATGTGGGAGAACCAGGTCGGCCGCAGCCGTCCGTTCACCGAGTTCATGCTCCCCCACCTCAAGGAGCACTTCCCCGAGGAGCTCGGGATGCTCGCGCCGGACGACTTCTATACCGGCGCGAACCATCCGCGCCGGACGCTCATCCGCGTCACGGCCGACGAGCTCACGTACAACCTGCACGTCGCGCTGCGGTTCGAGATCGAGATCGCGCTGTTCCGCGACGAGCTGGACGTCGCAGATCTCCCGGACGCGTGGGACGCAGCGATGGAGAAGCACCTGGACGTGCGCCCGGAGAGCCACGCCGACGGCGTCCTGCAGGACATGCACTGGTCGATCGGCGCGCTCGGGTACTTCCCGACGTACACGCTGGGCAACCTCTACGCGGCGGCTTTCTACGCGAAGGCGAGAGAGGACCTGACGGACCTGGATGCGGACTTGCGCCGCGGCGACGGCTCGAGGCTCCTCGGATGGATGCGCGACAGGATCCATTCGCAGGCATACCTGAAGTCGGCGAAGGAGCTGGGCGAAGAGGTCCTGGGCGAGCCGCTGAGCGCCCGGCCGTTCCTCGACCACGTGGCGACGAAGTTCAGGAACCTGTACGCAGGCTCCTGATCCAGCCGAGGATTTCGCCGGCCTCCAACGCGCCCTCTCGCAAGATCTCCGGTTCCCCCACGAGCTTGACGACGGTCGAAGGCTCGCCGTCGCACGTGCCGCCGTCGAGACAGACCGCTCCCGCCGCGAGCGCGCAGGCCGCTTCGTAGGTCGTCGCCGGCGGTTCGCCGGAGACGTTCGCGCTCGTCACCGCGAGAGGTCCCGTAGCCCTCAGCAGCTCGACCGCGAGCTCGTGCGCGGGTACGCGGACGGCAACCGTTCCGTCGTCGTTGCCGCCGAGGTCCGCGGTGAAGTCTGCGGCTCGTCGCACCACCATCGTCAGGGGGCCCGGCCACGCCTTCGCCGCGAGACCCCTCGCGACGTCGTCGAGCACGGCGATCCCGCCGAGCCGGCCGGCGTCGGAGACCAGCACGGGCAACGCCTTCTCGCGCGAGCGGTTCTTGACCTCGAAGATCGTTCCGGCCGATTCCGGTAGCGCTCCTATCCCGTAGACCGTGTCGGTGGGGATTATCGCTATCGCTCCGTCGCGGATCGCCGCGGCTGCTTCGGGGATCGTCACCCCGGCCATCTGCCCTCCGCGATCCTGTCCCTCCCCGCCAGGTCCGGCACGATCGAGACGTCGCCGAAACCCCCGGATGCTAGAAGCTCTCGCACGGCCTCACCGTGCGTCTCCCCTATCTCGAGGACCAGCCAGCCGCCGGGTCGGAGCCAGTCGGGAGCCCCGGCGACGATCTTCTCGATGACGCTCGTGCCGGCGTCCGGGGCGAACAGCGCGACCTCGGGCTCGTGATCCACGACGTCGCGCGCCAGGGAAGATCGTTCGCCCTCGTCTATGTAAGGCGGATTGGAGACGACGACGCCGACGGCACCGCGCAGCTCGGAAGGAAGCGGCTCGAAGAGATCGCCCTCGTAGAGATCGACGCGCAGCCCCAGGGCGCGTTGGTTGTCGGTCGCCCACCGCGCCGCGGCCGGCGACAGCTCGGACGCGACCACGCGGGTGTCGGGCCGCTCGTGTGCAACCGACAGCGCGATGGCACCGGAGCCCGTACACAGGTCCACGAGCGTCCCCCCCTGCGGGAGTCGCGTCATCGCCCGCTCGGCGACGAGCTCTGTCTCCGGCCGCGGGATGAACACGCCCGGGCCGACGCGCAGCTCCAGCCTCCGGAAGGCCGCGGTGCCGAGCACGTACTGCAACGGCTCCCCCGCCAGACGGCGCCGCACCAGCTCGGCGACGTCGCGGCCGTCGGACATCTCGACGATCCATCGGGCTTCCGCGTCGGGTGATCCGATCCCGCCCGCCGCGAGCTCGTCGCGGACTCGTGCTGCGAGGCTCAGGAGCCGTCGTCCCCCAACGAGACGTCGCGGTCGCTGCGCTGAAGGGCCTCGACGAGGTCGTCGAGGTCGCCTTCGAGGATCTCGGCGAGCCGGTGGGACGTGTAGCCGATGCGGTGGTCCGTCACGCGGTTGTCGGGGAAGTTGTAGGTCCTGATCCGCTCCGAGCGATCCGCGGTCCGCACCTGGGACTTCCGCTCCTCCGCGGCCGCCTTCTGCTGCTGCTCCTGCTTCGCCTGCAGCAGCCGCGCGCGCAGGATGCGCATCGCCTTCACCTTGTTCTGAAGCTGTGACTTCTCGTCCTGGCACGCGACCTCGACGCCGGTCGGTATGTGCTTGATCCTGACGGCCGAGTCCGTCGTGTTCACCGACTGGCCCCCCGGCCCGCTCGACCTGTAGACGTCGATCTTCAGGTCGCCCGGGTCGATCTCCACGTCGACGTCCTCGGCCTCCGGGAGGACCATCACGCCCGCGGCGGACGTGTGGATCCGCCCGCTCGACTCGGTCACCGGCACGCGCTGCACGCGGTGCACGCCGGCCTCGTGCTTGAGCCGCGAGTAGGCCCCCTTGCCCTTGACCGCGAACGTGATCTCCTTGAAGCCGTTGACGCCGGTCTCGTTGGAGTTCAGCACCTCGGTCTTCCACCGTTTCTCCTCGGCGTAGCGCGAGTACATCCGGTAGAGGTCCGCAGCGAACAGACCCGCCTCGTCTCCTCCCGCGCCGGCCCTGATCTCCACGATCACGTCCTTGTCGTCGTTCGGGTCCTTCGGGACGAGGGCTGCGGCTATCTCCTCGGCGAGACGATCCCTCGCCTCGCTCTGCGTCGCGATCTCCTCCTCGAGGTAGTCGCGCTCGCCGCCGGAGGAGCCCGAGAGCATCTCCTTCGCCTGCTCGAGGTCGTCGGCAGCCTGTTTGTAGCGGCGCCACGCGTCGACGGTCGGGCGCAGGCCCGAATGCTCCTTGCCGAGATTGCGCAGCTCGTCGGGCCGGCTCGCCAGCGCCGGGTCGGCCAGCAGGCGCTCGATCTCGTCGAAACGCCTCTCCATATCGTTCAATCTGTCTTCGGGCAGCTGCATGTTCGGTCCGTTCGGGATCGGTGCGCGGTATTTTCGTGGCCGAGACAGGCCACTTCAGGGCACCGTAGGGCAACAAGGATACACCTGGCCTCTTCCGGCCCACCTGTAGTAGGGAGGGTCCCGGTGGCCGGAGGGGACGACGGATTTGAGCACCAGCAGGCGCACTTTCATCGGCGGGATGGCGGCGGCAACGGCGGCGGTCGGTGTCCGCGCGATCCCGGCGCTCGCGCGCCGCCGGAAGAAGAAGCGCGAGAAGCCCGAGCCGAAGTGGCTCTTCCGCGACCGGTTCCGCCGCCGCGACGGGATCGGATGGGGCCGGCCCTGGTTCAACCAGAGATACGGGCGGCGCTGGGCGTTGTCCGAGCAGAGGGGGATCTACCGGCTCCCCGCCACGGAGAACTCCGTCTACTACCGGCCGAACCCGATCCTCGTGCTCGACCACGACGTCGCGAACGCGGACCTCCGCGCGACGATCTCGATGTCGAACGCGTCCGCGCGGTTCGGGCTCGTCGCGCGTGCGTACGGATACGCCGACTACTACGCCGCGCACATCGGTCCGGGCAACCACATCCGGCTGACGCGCTGCGGCCACCACGACGAGAAGGTGCTCGCGCGCAAGGCCTTCCACGTCGAGGCGAACCGGCGATACCGTATCCGGTTCCACGTGCGCGGCGCCGGGCCCGTGAGGCTCAAGCTGAAGGCCTGGCCGCTGACGGAGCCCGAGCCCGCCGGCTGGAACATCGACGTGCAGGACGCCTCACCGGCGGCGCTGACGGGGGCCGGTCCGTTCGGGTTGTTCGCGGAGCACGCCGTGGACGGACGGGGCGCGGCGCTGCGCGTGTCGGACTACGTCGCGTGGTCGCACGAGAAGCCGTCGTACAGCGCGCCGACGATCACGTATTCGCTGGCCGGGCCGATCCAGCAGACGGGGGTGAAGGTCGTCGCGAAGAGCGCCGTGCCCGCGCGGATCGGTTTCGAGTACGGCACCGACGCGACGTTCACCCACGACGTGAGGCGCGCCTTCGCGGGACACAGCTCCGCCCGCGCGCAGACGGCGTCGGCAACGCTGGACGTGAACGCGTTCCCCCCTTCGTCGATCGTGCACTGGAGGGCCTGGGCGGAGCGGCGCACCGTGCGCCGGTACGGACCCGTGTCGAGCTTCCGCATGCCGCCGGCCGCGGGATTGCCGGTCAAGTTCGCGTTCGGGTCGTGCACGCGCTGGCAGCCGTCGCCGCGGCGATCGTTCGAGCAAGCACGGCTGCAGCTTCCGGACTTCTACCTCCACCAGGGCGACTTCGGCTACGTCCCTCACCGTGTGGTGTCACATGCCCCCGACACGTATCAGGACCACTGGATCCGGATGCTCGTCGACCCGTCCTTCGCCGCCATGACGCGCTCGGTCCCGATCGGTCTGTCGCAGGACGACGCCGACTACGGGACGAACCTCGCCGACCGCAACACGCTGAGGCGGTTCACGATCCCGGCGCACGACGAGCTCACCGCGAACCCGCGCAGCGCGTACTACACCTTCCGCTGCAGCGACGTCGCCGTGTTCGTCATCGACGCGCGCAGGTACTCGACGGGGAAGAGGGTCGAGCCGGAGAGGCGCTCGAAGCTGGGGGCCGTGCAGAAGCGATGGCTGTTCGACGAGATGACGCGCGCGGCAGAGGGCAACGCCGGGCTGCTCGTGGTCGCGTCGCCGCAGGCGTTCGGGTCCGACCACAGCCCCGCGTCGTGGCGGAGGGGCTACGAGGACGAGTGGCGCGAGCTGATGGACTTCTTCCAGTCGCTGAGCGCGCCGGTACTGATCGTGTCCGGCGACTCGCACGGCCACCGGCTCCACGAGTACCCGCAGAAGAACCTCGACCCGAGCATCCCGAGGATCGTCGAGCTCGTGTCGTCGGGGACGGAGCAGAACAAGTTCAACGACGACCTCGACCCGCAGATCGTGCTGAGGCAGGCCAAGGGGTCCGGTTTCGGCCTCGTCGAGCTGGGGCCCGAGGAGACGAGGGCCGGCCAGCGGATGCGGACGCTCACCCTCTCCGCACTGAAGAGCGCTGACGGCACTCCGATGTGGCCCCCGCAGCGATACCTGGTCGTCAGAGGCGTGGGCATCTTCCCCGTCATCGTGTAGCTCTCGTTCTTGGCCGCTCGCCGAGGCGACCGGTCGTCGTTCTTGGCCGCTCGCCGAGGCGACCGGTCGTCGT
>WUUC01083870.1_pt1 | contig 11025 bp, 6 predicted proteins | sample 6278441 | NCBI WGS metagenome assembly WUUC01 (sample SAMN13675441, study PRJNA597444) | soil metagenome | isolation source: soil | place: USA: Washington | collected 2017-10 | reverse complement strand
GAGGAATGAAGCAACGTGTAGCGATAGCGCGTGCGTTCGCGATCGACCCGGATGTGCTGTTGCTGGATGAACCATTCGGCGCTCTGGATGCACTGACGAAAGGTTCTCTTCACATCGAGTTGTTAAAGCTGTGGAACCTTACCCACCGTTCTAAGACAATCATTATGGTAACGCATGATATTGAAGAAGCTGTGTTTCTATCTGACAGGATCGTCGTGATGAACAATGGACCAGCATCAACAATCCGCGAAATTGAAGAAGTGCATTTACCGCGACCAAGAAATAAAAAAGATACTGTGAATCTTCCCGAATATAAAACCATTCGTGAGCGGCTGCTCAACTTGCTCGTTGAAAAGGTAGCCCTGGACGAATCTGAGTTTTACAAGGAAGAACGCGCAGCATAACCTGCGTTCATTTACGAAGGATGAATCGTGAGGATGACTATGTGAAATGTAACAATTTGTACTGTGGCTATTAAAAGAGAAGGAAGTTTCAAGACAACATGTTCGTATTGTGGTGTAGGCTGTGGCATCGTTGTAAAAAAAGACAGAAAAAACAATCTGGTCATTGAAGGTGATAAAGATCACCCGGCTAACAGAGGTTTGCTGTGTTCAAAAGGAATGAACCTGCATTATGCCATGCAGGATACACGCGACCGACTTTTGTACCCTGAAATGCGCTGGAGCAAAAATCATCCTTATCAACGGGTGAGTTGGGATGCGGCTATTCAACGAACTGCTGCCGTTTTTAAATCGATCATTCAAAACCATGGGCCAGATTCCGTGGGGTTTTATGTCTCCGGCCAATGTCTTACTGAGGAATATTATGTGGCCAACAAACTTGTTAAAGGATTTATCGGGACCAATAACATCGACACAAATTCCAGATTGTGCATGAGCAGTGCCGTAGTGGGTTATGCAAACATGCTGGGCGAAGATTCCGTGCCTGTTTCCTACGAAGATATTGAATTGGCGGATTGCTTTCTGATCGCTGGTGCGAATCCGGCATGGTGTCATCCCATTCTTTTCAGAAGAATTGAAGCGCGTAAACAAAACAGCCCCGACGTAAAAATAATTGTTGTTGATCCTCGAAAAACCCAAAGCTGTGAGATCGCAGATCTTCATTTACAGATCACTCCTGGAACAGACATATATGCTTACAACGCAATTGCACGTGTGCTAATTGAAAATGGTGAAGTAGACTACGACTTTATTGCTAAACACACCGAGGAATTTGAAAGCTATCGTGATTCGGTTTTTAAGTTAACGATCGAAGAAGCCGCAGTGCAATGTGATGTTACAACGGATCAAATCCGGCTAGCTGCAAGTTATATCGCTTCATCCAAAGGATTTCTAACCCTTTGGGCGATGGGCCTTAATCAAAGTGTGATTGGAGTAAAGAAGAATTTTGCATTGATCAGCCTTAACCTAATCACTGGCCATATCGGAAAACCCGGATCGGGTCCATTTTCACTTACAGGACAGCCCAACGCAATGGGTGGGCGCGAAGTAGGTGGCCTTGCCACGATGCTTGCTGCACACCGCAACATAGCGAATCCGCAGCATCGCAAAGAAGTTGCAGAATTTTGGGGTGCCAATGGGATTTCTGAAAAGCCAGGTCTGACTGCAACACAAATGATCGAAGCATTGGAACGCGGTGATCTCAAAGCAGTGTGGATTATTTGTACAAACCCACTTGTTAGCTTGCCGGACGCCAGACGTGCGGAGGCCGCATTAAAGAAAGCAAAGTTCGTCGTTGTTCAGGAAATCTCCCGGATGTCCGATACCCTTCAATTTGCCGATGTGATTTTGCCAGCTGCAGGTCATTTTGAAAAAGAAGGGACGATGACGAATTCCGACAGAAGAATTAGTCACTTGAGCAAAATCGTTAGTCCCCCAGGCGAAGCGTTACCCGATGCCGACATTCTTTGCAAATTTGCTAAAGCCATGGGCTTTCCAGGCTTTGATTATAGCAGCCCAGCGGAAATATACGATGAGCATTGCAGGCTAACCAAAGGCACAAACCTTGACATTAGCGGACTATCATACGAGCGGTTAAAAACGGAAGGAACTTTTCAGTGGCCTGTACCATCTCCAGGACATCCTGGAACGAAACGATTATTTATCGACCATTCATTTTTTACACCGACAAAAAAAGCGAGATTCTTCCCGCTTGATAGTCCTCAAAATCTTTCAGAACCAGTAAGTAAAGAATTTCCGTTGATTCTGACAACGGGACGCATACGCGACCAATGGCATACCATGACAAAGACTGGCAAAGTGAACAAACTTCGCCAGCATATCGACAAGCCTTATGTTGAGATCCATCCGGATGATGCCTTTACCCGAAATATTAAGGATGGGGATGTTGTCATCGTCGAAAACACGCGAGGAGAAGTAAGGGTATGTGCAAAGATTACCGAGGATATTAAAAGAGGTGTTATCTTTTTGCCGATGCACTGGGGCAAGATCCTAAACCAGGATTCTGCGCGCGCAAACAATCTTACCAGCGGATTGGTAGATCCAATGTCGAAAGAGCCGGATTTCAAATTTGCCGTCACCGAAGTGAAGAAGTACCGGAAGCCGGTTGAAAAGATTGTTATTGCTGGAGCTGGTGCCGCGTCCTATCGCTTTTTGTGCAGCTATCGCGCATTAAATCCAACAGATGAGATTCACGTTTTCTCAAAGGAGAAATATCCATTCTATAACCGCGTACTGCTTCCGGAATATGTAAATGATAAACTGTCGTGGGATAAGCTTCAAAAGTTTCAAGCAGGAGAATTTGAATCGTTAAACGTCAGATTAAATCTTGAAAACGAAATCACAGAAATCAATCGCACGGAGAAATATGTGGTTGATAAGCATGGCAACCGACATGCATACGACAAGTTAATTTTGGCAACAGGTACGCGCGCTCACGTGCCTAAAGATGCGCCTGTCAATTTACCGGGAATATTTACAATGCGTACGCGTCACGATGCTGACACGCTAAAGAACTTCCTGGAACCCAAAGGCCATGTATTGATCATTGGCGGCGGCCTTCTTGGATTGGAGCTTGCGGCTTCATTAAGTGATATCGATGTGAATGTGTCCATCCTGCAATTGGGTAGCCGATTAATGGAGCGACAAATCGACAACTTAGCTGGCGAGTTGCTCATCGATTTTATAGAAGAAAAAAATATTACCGTATACATGAATGACCAGCTGCAGGTTGTTGAACCTGCGCATCAAAAAGGCAAACTGCTCGCGCGTTTACGTAGCGGCAAGATCTTACAAGCCGATGCTGTAGTGTATGCAGTAGGCACGCGTCCCAATATTGAATTTGCTGTTGAGTCAGGACTCGAGTCAGCGCAAGGCATTATTGTAAATGATTACATGCAAACCAGCGATCCAGATGTGTTTGCTATTGGGGAAATAGCAGAACATCGGGGACGGATGATGGGAATAACGGCGGCTGCGGAGAAACAAGCTGATGTCTTGGCTAATTTCATCCATGGCGATTTACAAAGCCTGTATGATGGCGCTGTACCGATGAACATTCTCAAACTTTCCGGTTTGGATTTATGTTCTCTTGGCATTCCCGATGTTCCTGTGAATGGTGAAGGTTACGACGAAATCCTGTTCATTGATAAATCATTGCGCTATTATAAAAAATGTATCATTAAAGACGATCGCCTTGTCGGTGCGATCTTGATCGGGGATAAGAGCGAATTTGCTGAATTCAAGGCGCTGATTGAAGATAAAATTGAATTGTCTGAACGACGGATGCAGTTGCTTCGATCTGGTAAAAAGGTAGATCCAGTGATCGGCAAATTAGTTTGCTCTTGTAATCAGGTAGGGGAGGGAAATCTGACGAAGCTCATCGATGAAGGATGCGATAATCTGACCACGCTTTGCCAACGATCTGGAGCAGGCCTCGGCTGTGGTAGCTGTAAACCGGAAATCCAAAAGATAATTAAAGAGAGTATGGTTAAGGTGTAGAAAGGCTGCAGCGCAAGCTTTAATAATCAGCAAAATATTGTGGTCGCATTTAAAAATTCAAACTTGCTTTCAGCTTTCCGCTTTAAGCCTTTAGCTTTGCTTCATGGAAATGAAAAAAAAGAGTGATCTGATTCGTGCCTTTGTGAAAGGAGGATTTTTATCTCCTGCGGATTTGCTTAAAATCATGGAAGTTTCTAAGGGACTCGGTAACAAATATGTCCTATTCGGCTCTCGTCAGGATATTATGTTTCCTTCCAATGGAGCCGATGTGGAGTCACTCGAAAAAGCGTTTCGTGCCATCAACATCGAATACGAGCTTGGTAGTGATCAGTCAGTATATCAAAATATCGTCAGCTCATATGCGGCCGTAAACCTGGTTGAGTCAACGAACTGGGTAAAAGAAGATACTTACAATGTTATTATAGACGCGTTCGAATATGTACCACGTTTAAAAATCAACATTGTTGATCCCGTTCAGAGTCTGGTTCCCTTGTTTACCGGCGAATTGAATTTTATCGCCTCGAAAGAAGAGAATTATTGGTACCTCTACATCCGGGATCCGCGCAAAGGGCAAGTCATTGAATCATGGCCAAAACTCATCTATGGACAGGACATTCCAAAGATCGCCCGTGAACTGGAAAAGATTTTTCTCGAACTGTTGCCTTTCACTGCAGAGGAACTGCACATGATCCTGAAGAATAATTATATACGCATCAATTACAAACCCATTCCCGAAAATTTGAAGTTTCCCGAGACAATGTTTCCTTACTACGAGGGATTGAATGCGATGCGCAATAATCAATATTGGTTGGGTCTATATTGGAGAAACAATCAGTATGACATTGATTTTATGACTGCCGCGTGCCGCTTATGTCAGGAGACCAACATTAGTAAGATCAACATTATTCCCTGGAAAGCATTTATCATTAAAGGAATAAAAGCCTCTGATCGCATTCGCTGGGAAAAGCTTATGGGAAAATTTGGTATCAATGAACGGCACTCATCCCTGGAGTTGAATTGGCATTTGCCTGTTATAGACCGCGAGGCGCTAGAATTAAAAAAATTCCTGGTGCGGGAACTGGATCAGCAAGATATCAGTACACATGGCTTAACATTTACGATCAAAACGAATCGCGACATGTTTTTATTTACTGCCATTGTAATTGAAAAAAGTGGCACGCCGGGAGAACACTACAATATCTTATACGCAAAGGACTTCAATCCGAACAATGTTGTTCATCATACCTATGCGCGAAACGTTAAGAAAGAACTTATTCCCTCCTTGTTGATCGAGCTAAGCAAGTTGTATTTCCGTCAATTGAATCCGGAGAAAGAACACGCTGGTGAAGAGAAAAAAGAAGTTCATATGAACGGATTTGTCACCAGTTATCAGTGTAGCAACTGTTTAACGATATACGATAAGAAGTACGGTGATCCTGCTTCTAATATTCCCGCAGGTGTACCCTTTGAAGAATTGCCAGACTCTTACAAATGCCATGTTTGTGACAGCAGCAAAAAGTATTTTTTGCCTGTCAAGGACTATTAGTCATTGTAGATTTTTAGAGTGTAGAGTGACGATTAGTATCCCGAGCTTATTGTAGATTTTAGAATGTAGAGTGACGATTAGTACCCGAGCTTAACGTGTACGAACCTTCTTTGTATGTCTTTCAACTATTTTACCAGCACCTGTAATGTACTTCTGGAAGATTGTTCAAGCAAAATACCTTTCTTTTTTCTGAAGGTCTCGAATGTAGTTTCATCATAATTTTTGACTGTGATCAATGTCAGTCCGGTGTTGTAAAATACTTCAAAATGTTGTTGAAGTTTCTCGATCAACCGGCTAACCTTAGTCTGACGAAAATCGATACAAAAGGAAAACGAGATCGCCGAGTTTTGCATCATGTTCAATCGAATGTCTTCCTCAGTCAGAGCATGAAAAATAAAGGTAAGCTGCTTTTCAGAAATAAATGTGTAGTCCGTGACCTTGCATGAGATGAGACACTGATTTTCTTTGAATATGATGAGCGGAGGTAATTTATCGATGGTGCATTCATGAATTTTTGTTCCAACGAGCGATGGATCAATAAAGTTCTTAACATACAGAGGTATTCCTTTATTGGCCAGTGGCTTTATCGTCTTCGGATGGATCACAGACGCTCCATAATAGGTCATCTCAGCCGCTTCCTTAAAGGGTAACTCTTCAAACACGGTCGCCGTACTAATCCGTTTCGGGTCCGCATTCATCACGCCTGGAACATCTTTCCAGATCACGACGGATTCTGCGTCGAGGCATGAAGCAAAAATTGCTGCTGAAAAATCCGATCCCTCACGACCGAGTGTTGTTGTAAAACCATCGTCTGTTTTCCCAATGAACCCTTGCGTGATGATGATCTTTTCATCGAGAGTCGTTTTCAATCTCGCAATGGAATCTGTAGTCTTCTTCCAGTCGACTCTTCCTTCACGAAAATTTTTATCCGTGCAAATGGAATTTCTTGAATCATGCCAATAACTGGCGATACCTTTTGAAAGCAAATAGTGATGGACAATGACTGACGATAGCAATTCACCTTTTGAAACCACTTGATCATAAACCTGATCCGGGGGCATACCAGAAAAAAGATCTTGTTCCAGTTCGACAAAATGATTATCCACTTCCCGTAACACGGACATTGGTTTTTGAAACAGTTCATCGATGGTTTCGTGATGGTAGTTTTTTAATTCGTCTAACGCTACGCCAAATGGTTGTCTCGAATTCGCCATCGCTAAAATCCGTTCCAGCATATCGGTGGTCTTGCCCATTGCAGAAACAACTACAAGTAAATTAGAAGAGGGCTGACCGGCTATAATTGTGGCAACATTTTTAACTCCCTTTGCATTTTTTAGAGATGCTCCACCAAATTTAAATACGTTCATGTGCGTTGGCGTAAGACGTTTTAAAACTATCTTGTATTAACTTTAAAAGCATGCAAAGATCAATCAATAAAGCTAACGCAACAAGTATTGAATCTTCAAGAATAGCCCAGTCGATTGGATTTACGCTAGACCGTTTTATCAAAAACAATCAGGATCAGTTTCAGTATGCAAGTGGGGAACTTTCTCAGCTGTTGCGGGATATAGCGCTGGCCTCCAAAGTTGTGAATCGAGAAGTAAACAAGGCGGGATTGATCGATATCATGGGCGCGCTTGGATCGCAGAACACAGCCGGTGACAATCAGCAAAAGCTGGATGTGCTTGCCAATATTCGCTTTACACGCGCACTCGCAAAAGGTGGAGAGGTATGCGCATTGGTGTCAGAGGAATCGGAATCTTTTGTTGATTTAAGCAACGATGGAAAATATGTAATCGCTATCGATCCATTGGATGGGTCATCGAATATCGATGTCAATGTTTCAATAGGAACAATTTTCTCGATTTACAGAAGAAAGACTTCACCCGGTACCCCCATTCAACATATTGATATCTTGCAAAAAGGTTCGGAGCAGGTAGCCGCAGGGTATGTATTGTATGGCTCTTCTACGATGTTGGTTTATACAACCGGACACGGCGTAAACGGTTTTACATATGAGCCCTCGCTGGGGGAATATTTCCTCTCACACCCAAATTTAAACATGCCCGACGATGGCAAGATTTATTCCATTAACGAAGGCCTGTCTGATTCTTTTTCGAATGGCGTGCGCTCGTATATTCAATATTGTAAGCAGCAACGGTATACCGCCCGTTACATCGGATCGCTCGTCGCAGACTTTCATCGCAATATGCTCAAAGGTGGGATTTACATCTACCCGGCTACAGCAAAAGATGCAAATGGTAAATTAAGGCTAATGTATGAATGCAATGCGCTTGCTTTTATCGCAGAGCAAGCCGGAGGAAAAGCAACGGATGGAAAAGTAAGAATTCTTGATATTGAATTAAAAGAATTACACCAGCGAACGGCATTCTTTGTAGGATCCAAAAACATGGTAGACCAAGCACAAAGCTTTAAGCCGTAACTCCTGTAATTTGGTTTACTCAGCAGGTTTTGCCTCAGAATTTTCTTTTAGTAATTCAGGCGCGTATTTGAGAAGAGTATCGTACCAGCGCACTAACTTTTTAATATCCGACACATACACACGATTTTCATCATATATGGGAAGGATAGCCTTCATAAAGGATTTTAATTCTGCCGCATCCGAATTACCATCGACACCTAAATCATCACCAAATTCGATATGCATTTTTTTCAGAACATCTTCAAGGGGAACTGTCCCTTCTTTTGTTGTTGTATAGATGGAGATTTCGTGCAGCAAGGATAAGCGATGCGAGGTTGTAGCTACCAGTTTAGTTTTTGCGTCGTCCAACGATTCTAAGATCACACCCGATTTAGTTGGTGCAACAACTTTGAAGAGCCCACCCTTTCCGCTGATAGATGCAATTTCTGCTAATGTCATATTTCTTTTCGTTGAGCGGGCAAAGCTAAGTTAATTGTTGGTAAAATTCCAACCACTTTTTGCTTGATAAAGAAGGGTGATAATCACGGAGTATTTCTACGCCGTTGGTTTTGCAGGATTGAATTCTTGAATAAGATCTTCAATCAAGTCCAGGATTTCGTCCTTGCCATTTTTCTTTTCCGACGATGTAAGAATCATCGTAGGTAATTCTTCCCACCGCGATAACAATGTTTCTTCATAGCGCTTAATATTCTTTTGAAGGTCGTTCCTTTTCAATTTGTCGATCTTAGTAAAAAGAATTCCGAGCGGTATCTCTTTGCTTCCGGCCCACTCAATGAAGTCCAAATCGATCGCTTGTGGAGGTAACCTGGAATCTATTAGTATAAACAAGCATGTCAGGTTTTCACGGTTTAGTACATAGTTTTCAATCATTTTACCGAAACCTGCCCTGGTACTTTTACTCACATTGGCGTAACCATAGCCTGGTAAGTCGACCAGATACCAGGAGGAGTTAATTAAAAAGTGATTGATCGTTTGGGTCTTCCCCGGAGTAACGGATGTCTTTGCAAGTTTTTTAGAATTTGTCAGCATGTTTATCAGCGAGGACTTGCCGACATTTGACCTTCCAATGAACGCAAACTCAGGTTTGTCCGGCGTTGGACATTTTGACACATCGGCGTAGCTACTGATAAATTCGGCTGAAATGATTTTCATTATTAAAGTAATGATTGAAGCCCAAAATACTAATAATGTAAGAATCGAGTGCCTTATGCATGATTTTTTCTGCATCGAATCGGGCCTTTTTCCTAACTTGGGGTGATTTAGTTATTTTTTTAGAGTGTATTGTTAAATTTTTTAAACAATGAACAGTATCCGCAAAGGACTGATTTTTTTAGCTCTTTTATTGCCTTTTTTAGCCACCTCAGTTTACAGCCAGGAAGACCCAAAGGAAATCGCAAGGCAATACATGGAACAGGCTGAATTGATCATGGCTGAAACGAAAGCTATGGACGATGCACGCGAACTTATGGTTACGGCTGCCGATCAGGACACTACATTCATCAAGGCTAACTATGAGGCTGGACGCATGCACTTACTCACTGTCGGTAAGGATCGTGCGGTGAAATATTTCATGCGCGTTTATCGTCAGGATCCCGCGTATCGTTTTGATATTGAATTTCTGATCGGGCGAAGCTATCAGTACGGCGAAGAATTTGATAAAGCTTTGGATTTTTACAACCGCTATAAACAAAAGCTAGCTGGAAAATCAAATTATCAGGGCAAGGATAAGGTAGATTTGCCAACCGTTGATCGTGCCATCTTCGAATGTCAAAATGGAAAGGAATTCGTATCAACTCCCGGAGATTTTTCAATTGTAAACATTGGCCGCGAGATTAATTCGGAGTTCGAAGACTATGCTCCTGTGCTCAATGAAAATGAAGATGAGATTGTTTTCACAACCAGGAGGCGTGAAGATAACCTAAATCAAAACGTATACGAGGATAATAAACCGTACGAAGATATTTTTACTGCGAAGAAGACAGGCGGAGCATGGTCTTTTGCGAAAAACCTTGGCCCTGTGGTAAACACTCCCTATCATGAATCAAGTGTAGCCTTGTCTGCGAATGGTAACACTTTGTTCATTTTTAATGATGAGGGAGGTGGCGACATTTTTTATAGCGAGCGTCAACCGACAGGAGAGTTTGGCGCGAAGGTTCATCTGCCAGGAATTATCAATTCAAGTTTCGAAGAAAAATCGATTTCTATCTCCAAAGACGAAAAGACACTGTATTTTTCAAGTAACAGACCCGGTGGTTTTGGCGGGTTGGATATTTATAGAGCAACAAAGGATTCCAAAGGCGAATGGACCAATGTTAAAAATCTAGGTCCGAAGATTAATACAGACATGGATGACGATGGCTGCTTCATCGACTATGATGATGTTACGCTCTATTTTAGTAGCAAGGGCCGTAAGGGAATGGGTGGTTATGACGTTTTCAAAACGACATTCGACCTGAAGACAAACGAATGGAGCGAACCAACAAACTTGGGCTATCCAATTAATACACCTGACGACGATATCTATTTTGTGGTGTCAAAAGATGGCAAACGTGCTTACTACTCTTCCGTTCGGGAAGACGGCATGGGATATACGGACATTTATATGGTTGTTATACCGGAAGGTCTAAAAAATACAGAGCCGATTGTGTCGAAACCTCCTGTTCAGCCTGTTGTTGAAACCCCGGTTGACACGACCACTTCAACACCGGTCGTCGTTACGCCTACCACTCCAACAACACCAACGAAGTCAGAGATACAACCTTTAAAATTCATAGTGAGCGTCGTAGATGCTGCAGATCAAACAATGCCTCTTCCCGCTAAGGTTAAATTGGTAGGTGCACGTGATAATGTTATCGTGGCGCATACCCCCCTCGGTGATGGTGTATTTGAATTTAATGTTACTAGCGGGAAGGCTAAAGATTATCGCTTGTCTGTCGATGTTAATGGGTATGTATTTCAGAATATTAATTTGAAATTAGAGGGTGCGACGACACAACCTAAGACAGTTAACCGTACCGTTACTATGCGCAAGTTGGCAGTTGGTGTTACATCCATCT
>WUUC01068124.1_pt1 | contig 11025 bp, 9 predicted proteins | sample 6278441 | NCBI WGS metagenome assembly WUUC01 (sample SAMN13675441, study PRJNA597444) | soil metagenome | isolation source: soil | place: USA: Washington | collected 2017-10 | reverse complement strand
CGCCGCGCCGAGATCCTGGTCGTGGTGGTTGTGATCGCGCGACGAATCCTTGAACGGCGTGAACCAGTCGGCCACGTTCAGCGTGTTGGCACCCGCATCGTACCGCAGCCGCACCACGCTCTCGCCGAGATCGTCCGCGCCGAAACTCTGCTTATAGGGACCGTTGCCGGTGGCAGCGTAGATGTCGCGGTTGGGATCCGTCACATCGATCGCCAGTCCCTGAGCCGCCATCCAGATGCCGCCACCGCCGCTGTTGGGCGTGCTGCACCACACCGCCGGCGTCACGTTGCCGCCGGCCCGCAACCGCGCGACGTTGTAGGCGATGACCCACCCGTTCGCGCCATTGACGTCTTCTCCGCCGGACACGCCGAAGACAATCGCCTTAGCGCCCGCCGCGTTCTTCCACAGCGCCATCGCCGTCCGCACGATCTGCTCGCCGTTACGGAAGAATTTGCCGTGCCGCCTGACCGAGAACCCATCCACCGCCTGGGACTGAATTTCCTCCGTGCCGTCCCCGAGGCGCAGCCCGAACAGGCGATAGACCTTGTGCATCCCTTCCCATCCGAGCCGCAGCGCGTACAGCGTGCCTGTATCCGTATCGACCACCGGCGTCGAGGTGATGCCCCACTTGTCGTAGATTGCGGATTTGATCTCGCGCACGGCCGGACCGAGAAATTTCGACCACACCTGCACGCCAGTAGTCGCGTCGAAGGCGTAGATCGTGTTGTTGGTCGTGGACACGATGACCAGATCGCGCGTGCCGGACACCGTCGCCACGCCCGCGACATACAGAGGCGACGCCTCAATCTTGTCGTCGACCCTCAGCTCGCCAATCCGGTGAAACGTACTCGGCGTGACGTTCGACGGCTTGAGAATGGTTTCGTTCCGGTTCCACCCGGTTCTGCCATCATCGTAGCTGCGGGTGTGAACCGTAACGGTGCCGGCGCGTACGCCCGAGTCCAGCGTCGCGATCGCCAGCAGCAGGGTCAGGAAAAGCTGTCGGGCGTGTGCCCAGGCACGCCGCGTCGTCTGATGCATGAATGACTCCGATAGATGGCGTCATTCTACGCCGTGTTGCCCGCTCGTCACGCCGGCGTCAGTAGAACACCCCATCTTCGCCGACGACCGATCGTTCGGGCGAATCCGCCCAAAGGGTTGTGACCGTATGATGAACGCCGGCGCGCGGCTCGTTCACCGCCTGAGGACTCGGGGTCATGAAGAAGCGCGAGGACGGCCGACTTGCAATACGCCGCCCCCGCCACACACCGCCGCTACCGCGTCAGGTCGTGATCTTCGCCGTTATCGAACTCCATGTTCTTCTTCAAGACGTTGTCGAAGAACACCTGCATGTGCGCGTTCCGACCGTTCGGCGTTCCTTCTCCACGAATATGAATTCGCGTCTTGTTCGCGTGTTGCGGAGGCACCGCTTTGGTGACGTCGCCCTCGGCGGAACGCCAGCCCAAAGCCGGGACGCCATCGATCAGCACGTTTATGGCGTCGACTTCGTCGGGAATGAACCGTACTCTCCAGCCCATGGCAGTCTCCTTTGAATGTGGTAGCGCGGTTTGTGCTGAGACGCGTTTCGACCTCACTGGATGTCTGCTCTGACCGTTCCGTCTGCAACTGTGACGATGCGCACGGTCGAATCGCGGGGATGAACGTAGAGACCGGCGACGCGAAGGGCAGTGACGCTGCCCGTCAGCTGCACGACTCCGGCGCGACGGTTGAGCGCCTGCTCGACCAACGTTCGTGCCCGGCCAACGTGCGGGGCGAGGTTGAGACGAAGGCGATTACGCAGGTCGTCACGGAATCGAGCGCCCTCTGTCCACTGCGCGATCTTGAGAAGCAAGTTGCGCGTTTCGAGCGTGTAGTCCAGATCGGGCACGCTGAGGGTGTTGGTGGCACCGTCCCACATCGGCGTGCCGATCAAGTACAGCGTTCCTTTCGCAGACCCTTTGAAGTGGATCCGAACGACTACTTGAGTGCCATATGCCGACAGCTCGGCGTCATCGGGCTTGACGTAGAACCGCCCAGTCGGGGGATATCGGATGCCCCCTTCGTCAAGCTTCAACACGCGCCGCAATTGATTCGTCAGCTCCCCGGTTTGCGCGATGACAGGCACCGCGAGATGGAACCCGTTCCCAGGGACCGCCGCCGTCGCGTCGGGCAACGGCCTTTGCAGGGGCTGCGGCTCAGCGCCGATCGTGATCGCTGGCCTCGCCGACATTCCGAGCGAAATGCGGACGATGTCCGCGTCGCCAGTCAGCGGGCTTACCCGCAACTCCGTCGGATTCACCGTCAACCATGTTTGTTGTGCGACGTTGATCGGCTGCAGAAGCGATCGCCATGCATGCTCGAGCCGTGACCGCAATTCGATCTGCTGCAGTCTGCCGTTGAGCCCGTTTGCCTGCTCCTGAAGGCGGTGGCGGAACGCCGCCATGACCGTGTCTGTAACGTCTTTTTGGAAGATCGTCACGACGCATCGATTCGTCGGCGTCGCGGCGACATCAGCGTTCGCGGCGACGAACGCCCAACTCGGCGCAATCGAAATTGGCACCCCAATCGAAAGACTTGCCGTCCGCCTCGGTTCGCCGCCGACACCGCAACTCGCGCCGACCGGCGGGCCGCAGAACAGTCCTAGATCCGGTCTCGCGCGAGCCTCAACCCAATATTCGACACCGAACGACATGCCAAGCGTGTTGCCATTCGCCGCCAGATTGATTGGGCTGCGGTCGATGCCCCACCCGAAGCTCACGCCGCCATCGTCACAGTTGTCAGCGCCGCCGTTGATCTGTTGGTTGTAAGGCGCAACCGACAAAGATCGCGGCACCGCGCCCTCCACCTGATTCCTGAGGAATGCCAACGACACCGATAGCGGAATCTCGACTGTCGATGCCTCGAGTGCAGGCAGCTCCCGATCTTTGAGCCCGGTTGGTGGTCTGTCTGGCAGGTCGTCGTCGCACATGCCGGCGGTCGAGGCGACGGCCAACAAGATCACGAGTAGATGTAAGCGCATGTGTCCTCCTTGACTTAGAAAGCGGAGGACGACGCCGGGAGGGGCCAGGGAGGACGTAAAATGAGGGCCCGAGGAAGAACCATGAACGAAGCGCCGTCGTCTGACGTTACTGTCTTATTACAGCGGATCCGCGGGGGTGATCGTGACGCAGAACCCGCACTCCTCGCGCTCGTCTACGACCACCTGCATCGCATAGCATCACGGCAGTTCCAATCGGAACGGCCCGGGCATACGCTCCAGCCGACGGCCCTTATGAGCGAGCTTTACATCCGTCTTCTCCGCGACAGCGCCGTCGACTGGCAGAGCCGCAGTCACTTTTTTACAGTTGCCGCACAAACAATTCGACGCATTCTCATCGACCATGCCCGCACGGCGAAGGCGCAGCGACGTCCGCAATCCCGCCAGCGTATTCACATAGACGATGTACTGCTGTATTCGGAAGAGCGCGCAGATGACGTGCTGATCATCGACGAGGCGCTGCGCAAGCTCGAAGCGTGGGACCCGCGGCAGGCGCAGGTAGTCACGCTGCGCTATTTCGGTGGACTGTCGGTCGAGGAGACGGCACAGAGCCTCGGCATCTCCGAGCGTACGGTGAAGCGTGAGTGGTCGATGGCGCGAGCGTGGCTATCGGCAACATTGAACGGCGCGGTGCCTGGCGCCTGACGACTGCCGACCTCATGGAACCACATCGTTGGGAGCGGCTCAAAGACATCTTCGCGCTGGCGATTGCGGCGGGTCCGCATAACGCGCAGGTGGCGCTGTCGAAAGCGTGCAACGGCGACGAAGAGGCACGCGCAATCCTGGAGCCGCTAGTCGACGAGCATTTTCGTCTGCTGGCGTGCTCGGATACGGTGTCGACGACGGATCACACAACCGACGAGATCGGCAGCGTCGTCGGCGATCGATTCCGTCTCGTTACACGCCTCGGTTCCGGCACATTTGGCGACGTGTATCGCGCGATTGACACCCGCACCGGAGCGGAGCTCGCGGTAAAGATCCTTCGCTCGCCAACGCCGATTGCGCTCGAGTACTTCAAGCGAGAGTTTCGTAGCCTATCGGATATTCGCCACCCAAACATCGCCAGTCTGTACGAATTGATTGGCGACGGCGAGCGTTGGCTGTTCAGCATGGAGCTCGTCAAAGGCCTGCATTTTCTGCAGTTCATCTCACGGACACCGGTGGACACACGCGAACACACGCTGCGCGCGCTGCTCAATCAACTCGCGCAGGGGGTCCAGGAGCTCCACAACCGTGATCTCATTCACCGCGATCTCAAACCATCGAACCTGCTCGTGACGGACGCCGGCCGTCTCGTGATTCTCGACTTCGGCCTCGTGCGAACGTTCGGGCCAGGCAGCCATCCGGAAATGACTTTCGCCGGCACGCCTGACTACATCGCCCCCGAGCAGGCTTTAGGTGGCATCGTCGCACAACCGGCCGATTGGTATGCGGTCGGTGTCATGCTCTATCAGGCTCTAACAGCGCGATTGCCATTCACTGGCGGAGTCGTCAATCTGCTGCATCGCAAACAATTCGAGACACCCGTTCCCCCAACTCAGATCGCCGCGCACGTTGCGCCCGATCTCAGCGAGCTTTGCCTCAACCTCCTACAACGTGATCCGAAGGCGCGCGCGTCGTTCGACGATGTTGTACGTGTCGCCACCGGCACGCGGTCGGCAGCGGTGTCCGAGATACGGAGGCGACCGTTCGTCGGCCGAGCAGCACCGCTGCAGTGCCTGTTAACTGCATATGAGAATGCCGAGACCCGCCCGGTGCTGGTTCATCTGTCGGGACCGTCTGGAATCGGTAAGACGGTGCTAGTTCGAGAGTTCCTCGAACGGCTCCGCTCATCATCGCCAGCGTTGATATTCACCGGTCGCTGTTTTGAAGGTCAGTCGGTTCCCTATCAAGCGCTGGACGATGCCCTTGACTACGTCGCTCAATACCTGCGACGTCTGTCGCGCGACGAAGTCGAGCGGCTCCTTCCCCGCAACTTCGCGCTACTCGCCAGAATGTTTCCGGTGCTCGAGCAATTCGTTTCCGCAGGCCTCCGAAGCGGCCGCAAATTCGATACGGCGCAGTCGCGAACGTTGGCTGTCGGGGCCCTGCGGGAAATGCTGGGCCGCATTGCTGAACGACACCGAATCGTTCTCGTCATCGATGATCTGCAATGGGGAGATGAAGACGGGTGCGCCGCGCTGAACGATCTGTTATCGGCCGTCGATTCGCCGCCAATGTTGACCGTACTCGCGTATCGATCCGAAGACGTCGATGCGAGCCCGTGGCTGATGAACCTTCGCGAAGCAGCCACTGGACCGTCGAATCGCGAGACTGTGTTTCTCGGGCTGGGTAGCCTTGAGGCTGTTGAAACGACGGAGCTCGTCAGAACGCTGCTGACGAGTTCAGCTAAACCAGAGGCCATTCAACAGATTGTCGATTATTCCGTTGGCAACCCTTTTCTCGTGCACGAAATCGTCCGTTGGGTAAACACGCGAGGCCTCGATCATGCGCTTGCGAACCGATTCAGGTTCAACGACGTCATTCAAACCCGGGTCGCCGCGCTTCGCCCTGAGAGCCGCCGCCTGTTGGAGCTGCTGGCCTTGGCAGGACAGCCGACAAGTGCCTCCGTGCTGCAGGCAGCGGCCGCGGTGGGTGATGTCGTGGCGGCACGCGACGAGTTGATCGCGGCAAGACTAGTGCGACCCCGCGTTGTTCGTGGACGTGAAGAGCTTGAGGTGTACCACGATCGGTTGCGATCTGCGATCACAAGTGAGCTACCGCTCGAGGCGCGGGTGAACGGCCATCGTGACCTGGCGTATGCGTTCCAGGCAGCGGGTGGAGATCCCGAGATTATCGCCACGCACTTCGAACGCGCAGACGAGATGCAACTGTGCAGCAGGTACGCGCTCGAGGCGGCCGGACGCGCCCGCGACGTGCTGGCCTTCAACAAAGCGGCGCGATTCTTCGAGCTCGCGCTGTCTACCCAGGTGCTCGAGCTGGACGTACAGCGCGTCGTTAGGCGCGAGCTTGGTGATGCGCTCGCCAATGCCGGCCACGGGTTGAAGGCGGCGGAACAGTATCTAATCGCGGCCAGTGACGCCTCGCTCCATGAACAACTGACGTTGAAGCAGCGCGCTGCTGAAGAATTGCTTCACAGCGGCCACGTCGATCGGGGTCTTGCGATCTTCGAAGAGATTCTCAGCCAGGTCGGTAAAAAGCTTCCCAAGGCTACCGCCATCCTACCGCTCGAGCTCCTGCTTCGCAGAGGCATCCTCGCGTTGCGCGGCCTCCGGTGGCGCGAGCGTGACATCAGCGAGATTCCACGCGATGTGCTGCTAAGGGTCGATAGTTGCTCCTCCGTCGCAACCGGGCTCGCGCTCGTCGACATTGCGCGCGGCGCGACGTTGCAGACGACGGGTCTTCTGCTCGCCTTGCGCGTTGGAGAACCGACCCGGATTGCCCGTGCGTTGGCGATGGAGGCGGGCTATCGTTCGACCGCCGGTTCCAGCGCCCAGCACAAAGCGGAAAGCATTTTGGCCATGGCACGAACCCTTGCCGAACGGACCGGGGACCCTCGGGCGATCGGACTCACTGCGGTAATGGCCGCAGGTTGTGCCTGGAGCACGGGACGCTGGGAGGAGTGTTATCGGCGTGCACGAATCGCAAGAGAGTTTCTGCAGGGCCGCTACGAGCGCATCACCTGGGAACGTGACACCGCGGCCATCTTCGAAGTGGAAGGGTTGCGGTGGATGGGACGTTGGGCTGTGATGAAGGGGATTCTTCCCGAGCTGCTGGAGGATGCCCGCAACCGGGGCGATCTCTACGCTGAGGCGATCCTGCAAATGCATGGCGGATCCTGCTCGGAGCTCGCCAACGATGATCCGATGCGTGCGCGTGCCGGTCTTGCGTTGCTGGACCGATGGTCGAATAAAGGCTTTCATGTCGAGCATCTGGTTGAGACACACAATCAGGTGGAGATCGCGCTGTATCTCGGGCATGGAGCGGAGGCGTTCCGCTTGATTACCGAGCGCTGGCCGCACCTGCGCCAATCGTGGCTACTGCGTGTGCAGAATTTCAGGATTCAAATGCGCTCCCTTCGCGCACGGGCGGCGCTCAGTGCGGCGACAGACGAACGCTGTCGCGCTCGGAGGCAGCGACTACTGCGAGAGGCGGCGCGCGATGTGCGCGCGATGTGGTCGGAGCGGACGGATTGGAGCGACGCACTTGCCGCAATGACGGAAGGCGCGCTGCTCCACGTCTCTGGGGACAACCAGGCTGCTCTCGCATCATTCGCCACCGCGGCAACGGCGGCGCATCGCGCCGGCATGGTCCTGCATGCAGCGGTGGCGGGGCGAGCGCACGGGGCGCTTCTAGGCGGCGACGAGGGCGACCGGCTCAAAAGATCCGCGGAGGACGAACTGACTGCGGAAGCGATCGCCAATCCGTCGCGGCTCGCGGCGGTGGTTGCGCCCGGTATTTGACGGCACACGCGGTGCCATTGCACCTGGAGTCACGCGTGAAACACAGGGTCGATGACATTCGCAGCTTCGGACGCTGCGCCCGAGGAAGGTCTCAGATTTATTTTCCGTCAACACCAGAGGAGATCCTTTACGTCTTCGCGAAGGCTAAACGGTCAAGGCGACCTCGTGTCGCCATCCGTGGCGGCGGACATTCGTTCGACAGCCAGGCGGTTCATGATCGTGATGACGGCTCCAGCATCATCCTGAGCAGCCGATGCCTTGAACCAGACACCATCGAGTTCGACCCGAAAGGAAGGACCAACCTTGTGCGGCTCGGCGCCGGCGTGACATGGGGACATTTCGTCAACGTAGCGATTGAGCGCTCCCAGCAGCGTGGCGAGCGGATTCGACTACCTGGTTCGATTCAAACAGGACGGCAAGCCACGGTTGGCGGATCGCTGGCCGGCAATACGCTATCGCGATTCTCCGGAACCAGCGGCAAAGAAAGCCACTGGATCGAATCCTTCCGCATAGTCACGCCACGCGGTGACTATTTGGATGTATCGCGCGATAACAGTCCCGATCTATTTCGCGCGGTGGTCGGCGGTCATGGGTACCTTGGCGTCGTCACCGACGCGACCTACAAGCTCATGGCTATTGAGCCCGGGAGCGTAGCGCATACGACGATTACACGGCATCGGTCGTTTCGGTCGCTCATTGACGAGCAGCTGCGCTTGGTACGCAGACACACCAAAAAACGAGTGCAAGCTGCGACAGCGGTTTCGTCGGCTTGGTTCCACAATCCAGTGAGTTCGCCAAGATTCAAAGGTGCGGTTTTCGATTCGCGCTACGCGTCGCCGGGACGCCCGCCGCGCGAGGGGTTTCCGTTATACAACGACATCGAGTCGGACGGGCGGTACTGGGTCGAACTCCTCGCGCGAATCCCCGTCTTCAACCTCGCGATTCATGAACTCCTATTTCACATCGCGGGTGAGAATGACGGCCATTTCGAGAACGCGCTGCGGGACTTTCTGTTCTTCATGGACGGCAACACGGTCGCGAAGGAGAAATTCGAAGCGACACACGAAGGCGAACAATTTCCGATCGTTCAGCAGACATACGTCATCGCTGCTGACGGCACCGAGCGCTTCGCCCGGGCGTGCGAAACCGAGATGAACCGCCGGCGCCTAAAGCCTACCGAATGCGACATGCTGTATGTGAAGCAGGATGATTGCCTGATGTCAGCCAACTACAAACTTGATGGTTTCGCGGTGACGCTGGGGTTCGAGCCTGTCGCTCCCAAAGGTTGTCCGCCGCGGGCCATTCCGAAGTTGTTGAAAACGCTCAGTCAACAGTGTCTCGATGTAGGCGGACGGATCCACCCAGTGAAGAACGTATGCGCTGACAAGACGGTATTCCGCAAAATGTTCTCGCCTCAGATCGAGCAGTTCGAAGATATCAAGCGCGAATACGATCCGGATCTGCTGCTCCAGAACTCTTTCTCCGACAGGTTATTTTGTTTTTCGCCACGGCGTCGTCCGCGCATTCGGTCGCGAAACACGTAGCTGCCGACGTGTCGCGGCCGAACGGCGAGTGAGAAACGTGAAGAGCTTAAAGTAGGCGGGTCCGTCATTTCGAGCGCGTCGTCCACGCTTGTATGGACAGATGGCTTGCGGCTGGTACCACGCTCTCGTACCTCCGCGATGCGATTCAGACGGTGCTTGCAAAGAGAGACCTCGGGATGCTGGCGATGCTCAGGGAGCACGCCAGCCATCGAATGCAGTCGGTCGTCGGGAATTCGAGGCATGCTGGTGGGGATGTCGGCACCGTGGCGGATGACGCAGTGGCATCCGCGGAGCTACCGCTTTGACCCGATAACGGCTGCCGCCGTCACCTTCAGCGGTCGAAACGTGAAGAGCGGACCTTCAAGGCGGTACTTCTGCCGGACGTTGGCCAGGATGGCTTTTCGTCGCGCCGGTCAATGTCCGACGAGTCCACGACGTAGACCTCGCCTGCCGCCTCCTGATTGACCGGATCGGCCACCGCTCCGCGCTCGTCAAGAAAGCGGTAGAGACGCGTGGCCCTGACGATGTCGGGTCTTGCGAACGGGTTGACGAAGAGCCTGCAGCCACCCTCCGCCAGAATTACGGCAGCGTCGATGACCGGAAACCTGTAGAAATCGCAAAAATCAAGATAAAGCATGCCCTGGCCCGTGCCGATCCGCTGCTGTCGCCGGCATCTTGGAGAAGATCAACCACGCCCAAGAGCGTCGCCGCAAATTGTACAGCCTGGGCTTCTGGATTGTCGCCGGCAGCGACCAACGTCAGGATCCGAACCGCGTCGGCGGGAGCGGGCGTCTGTTCCAACTGTCGTGCGGCCTTTTTGATGTGAGCCGAAATCGAGTTCGACCGACCCGGGAGATCTTCACGCAGAGCATGGCCATCGGCTTCGAGCGCAGCTTCGTAGTCCTCGTCGGGGACCCTCGATTTCACTTCGGTCAGGATCGTGTCGCCGAAACCGGTGACGAGGTAGTCGGCCCTCTTTCCGCCGGCATTGGCGACATCGATCGAGTCGACGTGGTACTCGAGCGACTCGTAGAATCTCCGAGCCTGCCGTTGGTCCTGAGCTTCTTGCATTTCACAATTTACCGCGACCCGTCCTTCGGACGGGATCGCACTGACGACGGAGGATTGAGTAGACACGATGAGCATCACTCTGACGTGCCAGGAACTGTACGACCGAGTCTGGGTCGAACCGGTTGACACACTAGCCAAGGAATTCGGTGTAACGGCCGTTTCGCAATCCGGCGCCGTTACTGCGACTGTCCTGCGAGACCACGAGCCGCACGGCAGAGGAGATCGTCCGCGACGGGTTTACCGATGCCGACTCCGAGTACGGCGAAGAAGGAACTGCCGGCGAGCATTGTGCTGCTCGATGCACCGATGTCCGGGACGCCTACGACCTGAAAGTCGTGGTCGTGGATATCCCCGAAGCGATCGTCTGGCGCACGGTGGATCACGGAAACGCGAAGCCACCGGCGCTTCATGGTGCCGGCTGAGGTCGTCAACGAACACGGACGGGTGTCGCAGTGGGAGGAATAGTCTGATTCAGACCGGTGCATCGGCATGTGACGAGCGTGGGGAAAGACACGGACCGAAGCGAAAGAGTACGAGCGAACGACTACTTGGTCGCCGACGCGGTCGGCCGGGTGGAGCCGTTCAAGACGACGCGAAATGAGCGGTACGCGAGCGCGATCTGCGCAGGACTCGCAGCACCTTCGCTCTCGTGAGGGTGGCAAGCTGGGTGGCAAGGAACGAACGGCTTTGTCGCGGGATGTGTGCTGGAAAACCGCGTTGTTCGTAGTCGGGAGTTACAATTCGCGGAATGCGGTAGGGATTTTCCAAACCCAGAGGCGGATGGAATGTGACCTCCGGTGTTTAGGGCCGGAGGTCGAATGATTGACTGAGCAATGTAAGTAGCTGACTGGCAGGTAGTTGGCGGGGTCGACGGGACTCGAACCCGCGGCCTCCGGCGTGACAGGCCGGCGTT
>WUUC01040634.1_pt1 | contig 11025 bp, 6 predicted proteins | sample 6278441 | NCBI WGS metagenome assembly WUUC01 (sample SAMN13675441, study PRJNA597444) | soil metagenome | isolation source: soil | place: USA: Washington | collected 2017-10 | reverse complement strand
TTTTCTCTCTCATTTTAAGGTTTTAGGTTTGGTGGCCTCTTCCAAGACGTGGAAGAGGCCTCTTACTTTACGGTTGGTCATTGGTCATTGGAATTGGTTATTGGATGTTAACGTCCGTCGCAATTCAATGTCCCTCGTAATACCCAACGACCAATCCCAATCTCCAATACCCATCTCCAATCCCCAATACCCACCCACCCTTGTGACTTTCCTCATTCCTTCGCATTATTAGCCTGGGATTCCGAACTCCCCCTGAATGACCGACGCCGAACTTGACAAGGAACGGGAAATCATTGAACGATCGAAGAAAGACCCCCATGCGTTCGGAGAGCTGTATGAGAAGCATTTTGACCGCATTTACAACTTCATTTACAGGCAAACCGACGACGAAGAGCTGGCAGGAGACCTCTGCTCACAGACCTTTATCAACGCCCTGAACCACCTTTCCGGGTACGAATTCAGGGGTGTTCCCTTCTCTGCGTGGCTTTATCGCATCGCCCGCAACGAGATCAACAAACATTACAGGAAGAATAAACGTAAGAATGTATTTAGTATCGAAGAGCTGAAGGTAAAGGAGCTTATCGAGCGTTCGGACGAAACATGGGATGAAGAACTCGTTCAAAAGCTTATTAACTTTATGAAGGACCTGCCCACGGAAATGCTGCAGGTCCTGGAACTTAGATTCTTCGAGGACAAGGACTTCCATGAGATCGCGTTCATCCTTGACATCACCGAAAGCGGTGCTAAAATGCGGACCTATCGGGCGCTGGATAAGTTGCGCAAACATTTCAACATTAAGGTGAAGTACGATGAGTCGAAATGAGATAAGGCTGAGAAGACACCGTACGACCGCCTCGGGGGCTGACCGCTTCCGTAACTACTCCGACGTGCTCCAACGTCACGAACGCGACAAGAAGGTCAGAAAGATCATCCGGGTATTCATGATGTTCATGATCATACTGATCGTGATAGCATTGATCTTTTTCCTCTGGAGGATTGAATCAGGTGACCTGCCTTTCGAAAAGAGTACGCCCAACGCGCCTTCTACTCATTCCTCAACGTCTGTGCGGGATTCACCATCGATGCTTTGATCGCCTGGTAGCTCGCCGTTCCAAACGAGACCAATAAACATCCGGCTGCCGCGAACACGAACGGCCATATTCCAATGTCGGTCCGGTATTCGAAGCTTACCAGCCAGTAATTCTCCAGCAGGTACCACGACAACGGGATGCCGATCGTTATTGCGGCAAGCACGAGGATCGTAAAATCCCTCGTGATCAGCAGTACGATGCCAGGCGCAGACGCACCCATCACTTTCCGGATACCAATCTCTTTTGTTTTTTGTGCAGCCGCAAAAGCAACCAGCCCGAGCAGTCCAAGGCAAGCGATCACAATAGCCAGTCCCGCGAACGCCGACGACACGGCGCCCATCTTTTGTTCGTTCTCATAAAGAGCAGCGTAATTCTCGTTGAGGAACCTGTACTCAAATGGTCTGTGCGGCGCGAGGGTAGCGCATGCCTGCTGTAGATCTTTCAACGCACGTTCCGGGTTGCCAGGCGCGAGCTTCACGAAATACCAGTTGTACTCCGGTTCGGTGAAGAAGACAAGTGGTTTGATCTTTTCATGCATGGAAGCAAAATGAAAGTCGCGCATCACACCCGCGATGAACCCTTTGCGTCGTCCCATCGCCAATGGCATCCCGGGGGCTTTTTCGATATCGATGGAGAGTTCCCTCAGCGCTGTTTCATTCAGGATGAACGAATACACGGTGTCCTTCTCTAACTGTTTAATATCGGCCTCGGTGAAATTGCGGCCTGCGATGATCTCGATCCCGACCGTAGGCACAAAGCCTTCGTCAGCCTGCATAGCGGCGGTGATCATTCCGCGGTCGTTACTCCCTGGCATGTTCACCGAATATCCTGCCTGTATTCTTACCGGCGACTCGGCGGCCCGGCCTGCTTGCAGGATGTTTCCGTTCCTGAGCAGCTCTGTCTTAAGTTGGGGAAATACCTCGAACGTCTTCCGGTCGAGCGGCAGCATGACAACGTTGTCTTTTTCAAAACCGAGTTTCTTATCCTGGATATATCCTACTTGTTTCATGATGACGGCCGTTCCGATCACAAGGATGATCGACACGGTGAATTGGAATACCACAAGCGACTTGCGAAGCCACACCCCGCGGCCCGACGTGCGGAAGTTGCCCTTCAGGATGTTCACCGGTTTGAAGCCAGTGATCACCAGCGCAGGATACAAGCCCGACAACAACGCGATCGCAGAAAGAATGATCAGCATGAACGCCAGGAAGCCAGGTTCGAATACCATGGCCTGCGTCAATTGTTTGCCGGTAATACTATTGAACAGTGGCAGGCTCGCGCTGGAAAGGAATAACGCAACCAGAAACGCAATGGCAGTAATAACCACCGACTCGCCGATGAATTGGGTGATCAGCTGCCGCCGTACGGCTCCTACAACTTTTCTGATACCCACTTCTTTCGCCCGGTCGGCAGCTTTCGCAGTGGCAAGATTGACGTAGTTGATACATGCGATCACCAGGATCAGCAAGGCGATCGCACTGAAGATATACACATAGTCGATACTGCCTGTGAGCTCCACCTCCTGGATATCCGAACGGAGATAGATATCCTTCATGGGAGAAAAATTGTATTTAACATAGTCGCCGGCGTTGTTCACCTCCGAAGCCAGCGCAGCCTTAACGATCTCGTTGAACTTCGCCTCGACCGCGACAATATCTGCCTGCGGCGAGACCACGACGTAGGTCTGGTAGTTTGCGCTCCACCAGATCGGCTCTTTCGAAGCATTGATCGACGAGAACGACCCGAGGAAATCGAAATGGATCAAAGAATTCGAAGGGATATCCTGCATCACACCTGTTATGGTGTAATCCTGCTTGTTGTTTATAAACAATGTCTGGCCCATCGGGTCAGCATTGCCGAAATATTTTTTTGCTGTCGACTCGGTGAGCACGAGAGAGTAGGGGGCCGTCAGTGCTTTTTCAGGACTCCCTTTCAACAGCTTGAAGGAGAAGAGATCGAAAAAAGTGCTGTCTGCATAGTCGAACTTCGTCTCTTCGAACATCGTCGACTCCTTTCTCACGATGAAAGGTCTGAATGCCGCTGCGTTGTAGTATCGCACCCCTGTTTCTATCTCACCAAATTCCTTTTGGAGTGTAGGCAGTACGATCGTAGGCGATTGAGCGATCTTTTTTGTTTGTCCCCCGAACGAGTACTCCATCGACACACGATAGAGCCTGTCGAGCTTAGTATGGAAACTATCGTAGCTGAGCTCATGACGGATCCAGAGACTAAGCAGCAGGCATGTTGCAAGCCCCAGTCCGAGGCCCGCAATGTTTATCATTGAATAGCTGAAGTGTTTCCGGAGGTTTCGGAGGGCGATGAGCAGATAATTTCCGATCATAAGTGAGTTTTGGCGGTTAAAAGTAAAACTAAGACTATCCTTACAGACTCCTGGTTACAGAAAAGGGTTGCTTTTAGTTTTTCCCTTAATTTGGGGTACGGTTAGGTTTTTCGCGAAAGAGTAATTTGCAAGGTGATGGGAAAGAAGTTCTTCGTGTGCCTGCTCATAATCGCCTCGGTTGGATGTGCGAAGGCGCAGCTGCAATATTCTGTCCGCCAATACACCGTCCTCGACGGTCTACCCCAATCGCAAGTGAACATGGTGCTCGAAGACCGCAACGGGTACCTGTGGATCGGAACACACGGCGGTGGCCTTGCCCGCTTCGACGGGAGAGAATTCAAGGTATACACCACCCGCGACGGCCTCCTCAGCAACATTGTCCATTACCTGAAGCTAGACTCAAAGCAAAACCTGTGGATCGTTCACCCACGCGGGATCACCCGGTTCGATGGCGTTTCATTCAAATCCTTCACGCCGGCGGGTTCGCCCACAGCCCTGCGACGCGTACGCCGTGTGTTTGAATTGAGCGATTCGATCTTCTTCGTAACCAGCCAGGGTCTGGTCGGAAAGATCCATAACGACAGCATGTATTACTGGAACCAGTCTGTCCGCAAGGACAAGATCATTCAGTACACACATCTTCTTCCGAATCGTGAGATTGCACTCTACCTCAACGACAGCAGTTTTCTCGTCCGTTCTCCCGGTGGCGACCGTGTCGTCAAACACGGCGAGCACTTCAGTTACCTGTCGAACATCTTCAACATGGGCGATAAAACGTGGCTGCTCACCAATAAAGGACATTTTCAATTCGACTACCTCGGATCGAAGCTCGTTGCCGACACACTCAACATCGACAGGCCGGTCCTTCAATACGACCCTGTTACGAAAGTATTCTGGACACGCTACGACGATCGTCTTCTGAAAGAATACTGGCAGGACGGAGTTCATAAGGTCGACACCGTGCTGAGTGAAGTAGCCATCACACAGGTCTTCCTCGACTCCGAAGGGAATACCTGGTTCGGCAGCTCGGGTAACGGTTTGTATAAATACTTCGTGCAGGATTTCGACCGGTGCACGTCCGATGAGCTCACGGATGTTTTTGCTATCAATGAGGACCAGGCCGGCTCAACCTGGATAGGCTCATCCTCCAAGGGCCTTTGGAAGATGAACAAGTCGGGCATCAAGAATTACAAAGTAACGCCCGCAGCCGATGACGGTATTAGTTCGATCGAGATCAGTCAGAAAGGTGAGATATGGGTGGGCAGTTCCAGTGCTCTGGGAAAATATCTGCCTGATAAGGATCAGTTCGAATGGTTTACGCGTATGGACGGACTGCCAGGGCCCGGCATAAGCCAGATCAACTTCGACGCCAGCGGCAAAATATGGTTCAGTACGAACGGTGGAGGTGTTGGATATTATGATGGAAATAAGTTTGGATCCGTTTCCGTCGATCAGGGACTTCCTAGCCGCATCGTCCTTTCGTTGCGGTATATGCCGTACAATGACGTGATATACGCCGGTACGGATCTCGGCCTGAGTGTGATCAAAGAGAACAAGGCAGTTTCGCTCAACCTGAAGGAGATCGAGAACACAGGGATCTTCTCTATTTCTGTGTTCAGAAAAAAATATCTCCTGGTGGGATCGGGAGGAGCGGGCGTGATGATCTACAACGTGGAGAACGGCGCCAAGAAAATGCTCGACACCACTGTGGGCCTCTCGTCCGACTTTATCTACTTCGTTGCACCCGACCTCGAAGACATGATTTGGATCGGAACCGAGAAGGGCATCTCGAGACTGAAGCTCAGCGAAGGACTGGAGATCGACGAGCTTCTTCACTTCGGCTACGACAACGGTCTGGCCGGCGTAGAGACCAACCAGAATGCCTACTTCCTGGGCAACGACAAGTATTTCGGGATGATCGACGGCGTGTATGCGTATAACGACCTTCGTAATGCCGGCTGGCATTCATTCGGACTTCACCTTACCGATGTCGAGATCTTCAACGGACAGTACCCCATCCGGGAATACGGCGAACCTGGCAATGACTTTTTTAAGATACCGACGAAACCCGGGCTGCCTTCCGACCGCAACTATATCACCTTCCATTACAACCGTGTGGATAAGCGTTATCCGAAATCTGTAAGGTATCAGTACATCCTTCAGAACTACGATAAGACGTGGTCACTCCCTTCATCCAATAACCAGGTGACTTATGGAAACCTGCCGCCCGGAGATTATGTGTTCATCGTAAAGTCCACGAACAATTCCGGCAGCTGGGATACTACTCCGCTCTCGTATGCATTCACAATAAATGCTCCCTTCTATCGCACGACTGCATTCCAGGTATCGGCACTCGTGCTGGCGCTGGGTGCGGTAGGCTTATACCTCTTCTACCGCGTAAGGCGAAGGTTCAACAAAATGGTGGAGACTCAAAAGATCCGCCAGCAGGAACAAGACAGCCTTCGCAAAGAGATCGCCCGCGATTTCCACGACGAGATGGGCAACCAGCTCACCCGCATTATCAATTACATCAGCCTGATGAAGCTCAGCAAGAACGGTCATTCAGCGGAGCTCTATAATAAAGTAGAAGACTCGGCTAAGTATTTATACACCGGGACGCGGGATTTTATCTGGAGCATCGATCCGATAAACGACGAGCTTTCGAAACTGTTTATACACATCCGCGACTTCGGCGACAAGCTCTTCAGTGAAAAAGACATCAATTTCAGGGCATACAACGAGGTTAAGGGTAATGTCATCGTTCAATACGGGTTCAGCCGCGAAGCAAACCTGATCTTTAAGGAAGCAATGACAAATTCTTTTAATCATTCTCAAGCCAGAAACGTTTCGTTTACGTTGAAGCAGGAGGGTGATCAATTTGAGATGATACTGGAAGACGACGGGAAAGGATTTGTGACCGACGAGCTCAACAAGGTGAATGGGGTGAAGAACATGAAGAGCAGAGCAGACAGGATACAGTCACATCTCCAGGTGAGAAGCGGTCATTCGCAGGGCACGACTATTCGATTGATTTTTACAATAAACAAAAAGCTAGTTAAATATGGCATCCCCATTTAAGAAAAGGGTCCTGATAGTAGAGGACGATCCAGAGATCAGAAACAGTTTTTCATTGATCGTAAACAGTTCACAGAAATTTTATGTGGCGAATGCCTATGGCTCTTGCGAAGAGGCCATTAAGCACCTCAACGGCGACCGCCCCGACATCGTACTGATGGATATCGAGCTGCCCGGCGGCATGAATGGGATCCAGGGAACGAAGATCATTAAAGACAAGCACCCCCACGCCGATATCATTATGGTGACGGTTTATGAAGACAGTGAGCTTGTGTTTGAAGCATTGAAGTCAGGTGCCTCCGGGTACATCACCAAAAGCGCGAACTACCTCGAACTGCTCACAGCCCTCGAAGAGATCGTGAAAGGCGGAGCTCCCATGAGCAGTAAGATCGCCAGACTCGTGATCGACAACTTCCACGTGAACCCCAATAGTCCCCTTACAAAAAGAGAGACGGAGATCCTTCAGCTTATTTCGGAAGGAAAGACCTATACACAGATATCGGAAGAGTTGTTTATCTCGAAGGAAACTTCGAAGACACACATCAAGAACATCTATTCGAAGCTGCAGGTCAAGTCGAAGTCTGAAGCGATTGCGAAGGCGAATTTGGAGAAGCTTATTTAACACATCGAACACATAGGGAGAAAACAGAGCGCCCGGTCAATGGTTGAGTACGTCATCTAAGCGAGCACATTGATTACAGCGCCCCTGCCAGGGCACATAGAAAGTTCGTGAATAGCGCCAACCTCGTTACTTTCTATGTGCCCTGTTAAAGGCACTCGAATCGGGCGCTCCAGTTAGGAAGATGCAGTGTGCTGTCGCAAGGCGCTTTGTGTTCGTCTATGTGCCCTATGTGTTTAAAAATGCGATCAAATCTTATTGATTCAACCATTCCACCGCCTTCCCGACAACTTCATCTCCCGCAACGGTAACATCCGGCACGATCGATCCGCCTTTTTTTCCTTTGTTCCTGTCGGCCATTACAGAGATCGTCAGATAGAGCCATGCTCCGTCTGACAGCAAATGGCCGCTGTTGGCTGTCGACACTCCGCAGGTGCTTACACCGAAGAGCTTTGTGTTGGGCCTTCCTACAAATGCGATCGCGGTGGCTTCGCCAGAGCTTGCCGTTAGCTGATCGATCAGCACGGCCACTTTAGGACCGGTATCGATCGTCTTGTATGGGGTTTGAACGACAGAGAGGTCGGTGCCCGAGTTACGAGAGCGGCCGTTCGTATAGTCCCAGGGAGATTCAGCGTTGTCGGGATCGATAAAGTATCCAACAATTCCTTCACCCAGCACGGGGCCGACCCCTGCGATCATCGGCCACATGTTGCCGCCGCTATTCCCACGCAGGTCAACGATCCAGCCCTTCAACCCGGCCTTGTCCTGACCTTTGATCGTGTTTTGAAGCCCTTGCGCGAACGAATCGGCTTCCGTGCCGATGCCCGAAAACGCCGTCACCTTCACGTACCCTACATTTTCAATTGGATTGACGACGGTGCCCGAAGAGGCGATACAGGTGAGGTCGAATGCCGACATCACAATGCTTCCGTTTACATAGAACGAATGATGATCGCCCAGCGCATTCAAAGCGAACTTTATTGCGGGGAGAACGTCACTGATTGACGCCGCTCCCTGGGCCCGTAACCGCGCATTGTCTTTGAACACCGGCCAGTCGATCGTCTTCCTGTTGATTGAAATGTTTTCCATCACTTCTAATACCTCTTCCAGATAATACTCACCGACGGTAGCAACATGTTCGTCATTTTTATTGCAGGCAAAGGCAATTACCAGCAGGAGCAATGGGAAACGTCGTTTCATGTCAGTTAAGATAAAGTAATTTATGAAACCCCGCCGGTGTTTTGGCCTAACTAAAACTCCATTTGGGGGATGACACCTCTCATTTTTTTCACACTTCTCCCGTCATTTTTTTCATTGACAGAAAGCCTTCTTTTGGTGTAACATCAGAAGGGTGTCGATAATGCATCGATGATCTTTCTGTTGGAGAGACATATCTACAACCAAACTTCATCGTATGAAGAAGATTCTACTGTTATTCTTCGCATTGACGTTCGCTTTGGGAGCGTTTGCACAAGATCGGGTGATCTCGGGCAGGCTAGTTGCCAAAGAGGACGGAACTGCATTGCCAGGCGTAAACGTGCTGGTTAAAGGCTCCACTCAAGGAACCGTCACCGACGCCGACGGAAATTTCAGACTTACCGTTCCATCGGGCGACGCCGTGCTGGTGTTCTCATTCATCGGTTATCAGACACAGGAGGTCACCGTGGGTGACAGGACTGTGATCGACCTTCAGCTTGACGCAGATGTGCATCAACTGGCGGAGGTCGTCGTTACTGCACAAGGCCTGGAGCGCGATCAGCGCAGCTTGGGGTACTCACTGCAGTCGGTAAGCGGATCGTCCGTTCAACAAAGATCGGAACCGAACGTCTTGAACTCACTGCAGGGCAAGGTGGCAGGTGTGAACATCGTTGGCTCCAGCGGAGCTCCCGGTGCCAGCACCAACATCAACATTCGCGGTATCACATCATTCAATGGTTCCAACCAACCGCTTGTCGTCGTCGATGGTATTATTTTCAGCAACAACACGAACACATCGAGCAACACACTGTTTGACAGCCAGACATCGAATCGTCTTGCCGATGTGAACCCCGACAACATCGAGTCACTTACCATCCTGAAAGGCCCAGCCGCTTCAGTGTTGTATGGCTCACGTGCTTCGGCCGGTGCTATCGTCATCACGACGAAATCGGGTAAAGGAAAAGAAGGCACGCAAGTGACTTTCAGCTCGTCGTACAACGTTCAGAAGGTTTACGGACTCGCGAAGTATCAAAATGAATACGGACAAGGTGTAAACAATGACTTCGTAAACACTTCCGCTAACTCATGGGGCGTTCCCTTCGGCGGACCGCTCAGCGAAGTGACAACACTGCAAGGTGACGTTGTTCCTTACCAGGCATACCCGGATAACGTGAAAGATTTCTTTGACACCGGGAGTATTTTACAGAATACTCTATCGGTTGCCGGAGGAAGGGGAGACAACAACATGGTGTTCAGCGTCGGTCACATGGAACAGAAGGGTATCATCCCTAACTCTTCCTTCGGCCGGACCAACATACAGGTCGGAGCAAATTCGAAGCTCACCAATGGATTGAAAATAGGAGCGAACCTCACCTATGCGATGACAAGACAGGTCAACGCGCCGGCCGGTAACGGCGGAAGCGCTATGGGAAACATGACCCGTATCCCCAGAAGCTACGACCTGATCGGACGTGCTTTCGAAGACGACCTGGGCAGGAGCATTTACTTCAGCACTACTCAAAATCACCCGCTGTGGAGCACCAAGTATGAAGTACAGGACAGCCGCGTCGATCGCGTGTTCGGTAATTTCAATCTGGGCTATGATCTCACCAAGTGGCTGTCGGTCTCTTATCGTGTGACGGGCGACATCTTCGTAGACAATCGCCAGAACAGGCAGGCCATCGGTTCTTCACGCGCAGCAACCGGTAACGTTGTCCTCGACCAGATCTTCCGTTCGGAATACAACGGCGACCTGATCATTACCGCGAACAAAGACAATTTGTTTGTGGAAGGTCTGACGATCAGTGGGCTCCTCGGTTGGAACATGAACCATCGTTACAGCTACAATCCCCAGCTCACTGCCACTACGCTGACTGTTCCCGAGTTCTACGATCCGAGCTCGGCCACAACGATCACGTACACTACCGCTACCTCCGGTGGCCAGTTGCTCTCGACGCAACGACTGCTGGGATACTATGGACAGGCAAGTTTCAATTACAACAACTATGCATTTATCGAGTTCACAGGTCGCGTAGATCAGTCGTCAACTTTGCCGAAGAACAGCAATACATATTTCTACCCTTCGGTGAACGTGAGCTTTGTACCCACCGATGCTTTCGGCATGGAGTCTGACATTCTCTCGTATGTGAAGCTGAAAGCCAGCTACGCAAAAGTTGGCCGCGATGCAGCACCTTACCAGTTGAACTCTGTCTACGTGCAGGGTACTTATGGAAACAACCTGGCCAGTGTGAACTATCCGCTGGCGGTTGGTGGTGGTAACGTTGCAGGTTTCGGTCCCAGTAACCGCCTGGGCCCCCCTGAACTTACTCCGGAGTTTGTAGCCTCGAAGGAAGCCGGTGTCAACATCGGTTTGTTCCGCAACCGGTTTGGAGCCGACTTCAACTACTTCCATACAGTAAGCTCCAACCAGATATTCAACGTAGCAGTTTCGAATTCATCGGGATACTCCACACGCACGACCAACATCGGTCAGATGACCAACAAGGGCATCGAGCTCGTGTTGTCGGCAACGCCGGTGAAGAGCGGTGACTTCAAGTGGGATATCATGGTGAACTTTACCCGCATCCGCAATACGGTTGATGAGATTGCACCAGGCGTAACTAACGCAGGTATCACAGGCAACTTCTTCACTGGTATCACTCCTTCCATCTACGTCGGTCAGCCTTATGGCGTGATCG
>WUUC01197979.1_pt1 | contig 11026 bp, 5 predicted proteins | sample 6278441 | NCBI WGS metagenome assembly WUUC01 (sample SAMN13675441, study PRJNA597444) | soil metagenome | isolation source: soil | place: USA: Washington | collected 2017-10 | reverse complement strand
ACACAACGCAGGTCGGATACTGCTACCACGCCTGTTGCCAGACGTGGACTTGTACTGGTCAGTTGACCCAGTACAGCATTGCCAGAATGCGCGTGTGTGACTACAACTAAGCTGTAGCGAGTTCCCATCTTCCTCGATCCTTTTCACAGGTAGAGGGCCGCCTTGGAACCTGCGGTAGTGAACCGCTTCCAAGGCGCCACCCACCCCTGTCCAAACCCCTATCGCGTCATTGCTTTTCCGCCCCGGTTTCGACCACGAAACCACCCCCACCCACCCGCGTCAAACCCAATCCCGGCGGGCTTTTCTTCGCGCAAAAAACGAAACCTAGTTCCGTTTTCCCAACTTCCGCCGCCCAAGAGAGGGGTTTCGCGACGGTTCACCGCCAGCAAACCCGCGCCGGACGGGCATTTCCGACCCGAGGCCGAGCCGGGAAAGCCGGTGTCCAGAAGGACGCTTTTGGTCACTCGGGCAGATTTCCACCTCTGGCTGGGTCGGAGCGGGTTGAAGGGGGAGCGGAAGGTCAGTAAAGCAGGCGCCCACCCCCTCACTCCCCCTCCGCGAAATACCGAACAGCCTCCTCGTCATACTCCACCGTCCGCTCCCGAACCTCCTCCGTCCCGCTGACCGGCACCTCACCACGGACATACCCGATCGCCCGATAGGTCCGCAGCCGCTTCTCGAACATCCGCCCCAGCACAGGCACCTTACGGTCCACGTAGTCGAAGATCCGCACCTCCGACTTCTTCGGGTGAAGCCGGTGCAAACGCCCCGTGTATTGAACCAGCGTCCCCTTCCAGGACACCGGCATCGCCAGCACCAGCGTATCCAGCCGCCGATCATCGAACCCTTCGCCGATGTAGCGCCCGGTCGCGAGAACCAGCCGCTCCTCCTCGTCAGGGACCGCCGCAAGCCGATCCCCGAGCTCTCTCCGCTCCTTCGCCGTCATCCCCCCTTGAAGCACCACCAGATGACGGACGAACCCGCGCAACTGCTCCGCGAAATATTCGAGGTGGTCCCTTCGCTCCGTCAGGAGAATGGGGGAGCGGCCCTCCTCCAGCGCGCGGAGGACATCGTCCAGGATCAGGCGGTTCCGCGCCTCATCCACGGCAAGCGCCGCATAGATCCCCTGGATCCCAGCCTCCGCGGTGCCGCCCTCCAGCCGGAACGAGGTCTCGCGGACGATCAGCCGGTGAGCGAACGGCCGCCGCGCCGCCTGGCTCCTGGGATCGACGGCGAAGCGAACAGGCCCCAACTGCATCTCCAGAATGGGATGATGACCATCCCGGCGATACGGCGTGGCTGTCAGGCCAACCACATAGCGTGCCTTGATCTCCGACAGCACGCGCTCGAACGAAACCGCCGGGACATGGTGGCACTCGTCCACGATGACCTGGCCATACGTCTCGACCAAGTCATCCACGCGTCCTTGCCGAACCAGGCTCTGGATCATCGCCACGTCGAGGCGCCCGTTCGGCTTGCGCTTCCCACCGCCGATCCGGCCGATCTCCTTCTCCTCGAGGCCAAGAAACATCGAGAGCTGAGCCACCCACTGATCCAGCAGAGGCTGACGATGGACAAGAACGAGTGTGCTCCGTGCCCGTTTCGCCACAAGGTACGTGCCCAACACCGTTTTCCCGACCCCGGGCGGCGCGACAAACACACCGAAGTCGTGCCGGAGGAGAGCCACCGCGGCCTCCTGCTGGACCGCCGTCAGCTCGCCCTTGAGCTCGACGTGCAGAGCCTCGCCCTCCTGGCGCTGGTCTTCCACCTGAAGCTCCACTCCATACGCCTGGAAGAGCTCTTCCAGATCACCGACGCACCCCCTCGGCAGCGCAATATGCTGCCCAAGCTCCTCGGCGCAGGCGATCACCCGCGGCGTCATCGCCGTCGAGAGCCGCAGACTCTGCTTCTTGAAGAACTCGGGATTCTGAAACGCCGCCAGGCGCTTGATCTCGTTCAGCAGTGGGGAAGGGAGGTTCGCCTTCTCGACGAAGAGACGCTGCGCGAGCACGGCGCGCACCAGGCGTGGCAGCGGACCCGAGACGGGCACATGCTGAGGACGGCCCGATGGCCTGCGTTTCCACGGGGTCTCCTCCTCGTCGGCTGGCTGGGCAAGGCGGACGCCGACCACGAGCCCTCGTCGGGTCGCCTCCGCCGCGATGCCTTCCACGAACGAAGGAGAGACTCGCGGCAGGGAGGCGAGATAGCTCCATTGGTCGCTGTAGGCCTGGAGCGATGCATCCACGAACACCGTGTTCCCCTGCTGCCGTGGCTCATGCTGAAGCGGCAGTGCGATGAGATTCCCGAAGCCGCCGCGCGGCATGGTGTCCTGATTGGGGAAGAGCCGGTCGTAGGACTCCATGCTGAGCTGATGCCGCCGGGCCATGGTCTCCGTAAGGAGATAGCACCCCATCTTCCGGGCAAGGCTTGCCCCTACCGGAGCCTCGAAGAAGAACCAGGCGTGAGCGCCGTTGCCGGACCGGGAGCGTTCGACCGCCACCGGAACCTCCATCGCCCGGCAGGTCTCGACGAACGCACCGACGTCGTCCTGCCAGGAAGCCTTGTCGAAGTCGATCGCGAGGAACCAGCATGTCTCATCGGCGAGCAGTGGGTAGACCCCCATGACGTGGCGGCCCCGAAGATGGTCGAGAACCACCCGGTCGTCCACCGGCGTGAACGCCTGGTTCGGGCACTCACTGCACTTGACCTTCGGAAGTCCGCAGACCCCGTGTACGAACTTGTTCGCACAGGCAGGCGCATAACCGGCCTTTCCGGTCTTCTTGCTCATGAACCTCGTAGGGAAGATCTCTTCGCGTCCCCTGAACAGAGTCCGGAAGAGCCGGACCTTGTCTGCGGGCCTCACCAGCGCCGGAGGGCAGAAGGCGATTGGCAAGATGGATTTGGTCGGCTCATCGTTGGCGAAGGCCGCCAGTTCTATGCGGAGGGCCTCCATCCGAGAGCGCGCTGCTTCGCCTTGGCGCTCGAGCTCAGCCAGATAGCCTTCCGCACGGGCGAGCTCCGCGAGAAGCTCGTCCTTTCGTGAGGTCATTGGGGTTTCAAGGCTCAGGATCTGGTACAAAGAATGGGAAGACGATCTCTGCTCGACTCCGATAACATGCTTACAGGAGAAATTATACGCTGACCCCGGTTCATCCGGCGAGTCCCGCCACCCCCACCCTCTCGGCCACAATGGCCCGTCCACCCCGAGGATCCGCAAATCTCCGGCTCAAAGCCGTCAGGCAGAGATCCTGTGGAGTGCAGAACGAGAACTTCAGGGTTTCCAGCGCGGCAGCGGCCAGGCTCACGGGCCGCAACGCCTCCGCCTCGGCAGGTGTGGGCAGAAGGCTCTGCAAGAGGGGCAGGCCAGCCGAGGCGTCGAATGTCAGCGAGAGATTCTCCCGCGAAACCACCGCACAACCACGAGCAGTCAGGTAGTCCGCCAGCGCTGCATTCGCCCGCAGCCCTCCGAACGTCCACCAGCGCGCGCGTCCTCCCAGCCCTTTTTCCAAAGTCGTGGCGTCCGGCTCCAGCCACGGGAAGCGGCCGCGCAGCTCTTCCATCTGCTGCCGGGCTCGGCGGGTGAGGCGCTCGTCGGCCCCCTCTCCCAGGAGAACCCTCTTCTGTGCCTGGCAAAGGTCGAAGCTCAGCGGAATCCCATCTCCGAGCCAGAGGGAGCGGCCTGGGAAATCGATTGGCTCGACCCAGGCATCTCGCTTCGACCAGTCGAGATGGACCACCCGCCAGCTCCTGCCGCCGAGAAGGAGCACGATCTGCTTTTCAGCCTCTCCCTGGAGCAGGAACGTGGCCTCATCCACCGAGCCCAGCTCTTGCCGGCCGTGCAGGATGCGGATCAAGGGGGGCGAGTTGAAGACCGAGAGGAGCTCCAGGAAGCCCTTGCCCCGAAACCTCCGGTCGCTTTCGAGGCCTGGTCCAAGGAGGCCGGAGTCCTCGAAGAGGTAGCCTTCGCTCTCCAGATGATCGAGCACCGCCTGACGCCCGGCGACCGGAAGCGCGGAGAAGCCTGGCATGGGGTCCAGCCACTGCGCCCAGGCGCCTCGCGGGATACCGGCGAGTTGGTGCGCCAGGGCGAGCAGCTGCTGCGCATAGATGTGGTAGGGGAGGGCCGGCGGCTCGACCGGCTCGATCGTCCCTTCGTTCCAGAGGCGGACGATACCGGCCGCGCGCAGCAGAGCCTCGGGCGAAGTTGCCAGAAAAAGCAGGTTGCGGCGGGTGCCAGGGCGTCGGCCGCTCCGGCCCAGCCGCTGAAGGAAGCTTGCGACCGTCGAGGGTGCATCGATCTGCAGAACACGGTCGAGATCGCCCACATCGATCCCCAGCTCCAGCGTACTCGTCGCCACGATCACGCAGTCGCGCGCCTCGGAAAACGCCTGCTCGGCTCGCCGCCGCTCGTCAACACCCAACGAGCCATGGGAGACGTAGGTCTCCACACCCACCTCCCGGAGACGGAAGGCCAGATCCTCCACGCGGGACCGGCTGTCGCAGAAGACCAGGCGTTTTTCGCCCCGGTAGAGTCGCGCCACGACATGGGCGGCGTTCTCCGTGCTACCGACGTAGTCGATCTGGACGTCCGCCTCCCCCGCCTGCCCCGCCTCCGGAGACACGACCACCCGCGGACCTTCAGAAGAGCCTGCCAGCCACGCCAGGAGATCTTGGGGATTGCCGATGGTCGCCGACAGACCGATCCGCTGTAGATCCCTCCCGGCGACGCGCGAGACGCGTTCCAGGACCGAGAGCAGATGCCAGCCGCGGTCGTCCCCGGCGAACGCGTGGAGCTCGTCGACAACGACAGCCCGCAGGCCGCGGAAGAGGCGGGGATGGTCGATGCTCCGGGAAGTGAGCATGACCTCGATCGATTCGGGAGTCGTCAGCAGGAGGTCCGGTGGATCGCGCTGGATCTCCCGCCGGGCCGTGGAGCCGACGTCCCCGTGCCAGAGGGAGGCGCGCCGGCCCAGGAGCCGCAAATATCCGCCGAGACGAGGCTCCAGGTTATTCAGTAGCGCCCGCAACGGGCAGACGTAGAGAACCGAGAGGCCACTCCAATCCTCACTCAGCATCCGGGAAAACAGGGGGAAGACGGCCGCCTCCGTCTTCCCTCCAGCGGTCGGCGCCACCAACAGGGCATGGCTCCCGGCCAGGACTGGCTCGATGCTGTACTCCTGGAGCGGTCGCAGGCCCCGCCAGCCGAGGCTGTTGACGATGTGATGCTGCAGGGCGGGGTGGAGGTGGTCGAAGGGGGGCATCTGGCAAGCTCGGCGCCCGCATGCTATCTTGCGCCAAGCCTAAACGGAAGAAGTCGAGGAGATCCAAGCATGAAGGCCGATAGCCTCACCGTGCGTCAGCTTTTTGCCCAGGATCGGCGCTATCTCGTGCCGCTCTTCCAGCGCCCTTACGTCTGGGAACAGGAAGACCAGTGGCAGCCTCTCTGGGATGACCTCATCAAGGTCGCTGACCGGCGCACGGATGGGCGGGTATCCAAACCTCATTTTTTGGGTGCTGTGGTGTTCGATCAGCTCCGCACCACGGTCTCATCCTTCGATGCCCGGCAGATCATCGACGGACAGCAGCGCCTGACGACACTGCAGGTTCTTCTCGCCGCTTTGCGGGATCTGGCCCGTTACCTCGGGAGTAGCGATCTCGAAAGGGCTTTCGAGAAGCTGATCCGCAACGATGATCCGTTGAACAAAGATCCCGACGCGGTTTTCAAGGTCTGGCCGACCAATGTAGACCGGCAGCAATTCCGAGAGGTCATCACCGCGTCGTCCCGGGAAGCCGTGGAATCTCTCAGCAATGGTTCGCAGGACGGACATGCCGGGACACGACTTGCCCAGGCATATCTCTTCTTCTACCGCATGACCCTCGAATGGTTGGGCAATGGAAGCCTTGAAGAGCGTCTGGATCGCCTGAAGGTCCTGCTTTTGACTCTCCACGAGTCCTTCCAACTGGTCGTGATTGACCTCGACGAATCCGACAATGCGCAGGTGATTTTCGAGTCTCTAAACGCCCGTGGGACGCCGCTCTTGCCCGCCGATCTGGTGAAGAACCACCTCTTCCACGTCGCCGAGGATCGCGGACAAGACATCGAAAATCTATACGAGGTCTATTGGAAGCCGTTTGACGTGGAGCGCCGGTTCTGGAGAGTGGAGATCCGCCAGGGCCGTCTCAAGAGGCCGCGCCTGGACATATTTCTCCAGCACTACCTGACGCTCAAGACAGGCGAGGAGGTTCTGACGGATCACCTCTACAGCACGTTCAAGGAGAGCGCGGGAAAGAGTCCCGATGCGGCGGCTGAGCTTCGAGCCCTCCGGGACTACTCTTTGATCTACCGAAGCTTCTATGAGCAGGATCCCGAGAGTCGAGAAGGCATCTTTTTCGCGCGCCTCGATATCCTGGAGACGACAACTGTTGTTCCAATTCTGCTCACCTTGTTCAATGCGGACCAGGAGGTCTCTGGGGCCGAGGTTCGGCGCATCCTTGTGGATATCGAATCTTTTCTCGTTCGACGCATGGTGTGCCAGTTGACATCGAAGTCCTATAGCCGGTTGTTTCTCGATCTGCTCTCCGCCTTACGTCGTGATGGCTTCAGCTCGGAAGCAGCCCGCTCCTTCTTGGCTCAGCAAGAGAGCGAGAGCACGCGCTGGCCCAGTGACGCCGAGTTCCAGGACGCCTGGTTGAATCTGCCGGCCTACCGTATCCTGCAGAGAAGACGGCTGCGGATGCTCCTCGAAGCCCTTGAGCTCAACCTGCACACCGACAAGACCGAACGGATGCGGTTCAGCAAGAAACTCACCATCGAGCATCTACTGCCACAATCGTGGAGTACTCACTGGCCTCTGCCCGGTGAGGCGGACGAGAAGGAAGAGCGCAACCGGCGTAACGCGCTCGTCCACACTCTGGGGAACCTGACGCTCCTCACCAAGAGCCTCAACCCTGCCGTGTCGAACGGCTCATGGCCCAAGAAGCGCACGGACATCCTGAAGCACAGCGCACTCAATCTGAACCGGTCACTTTCCGAGTTCGACGACTGGGCCGAGGAAGATATCGTGCGGCGAGGAAAGGCGCTGTTCAAGGTGGCGAAACGGATCTGGCCACGGCCGGCATCTGAGGTATAGGCTGGACCTGAAAGGAGCCGATGTCTTCGAGAAGGATCCCCCGTCTCCGTTGGTGGGTGGGATCAGGCGCCATCCTCTGCGTGGTCGCCGTGGCGACGACCCTTCTCTTGTATTGGCCCCAGACACTACGCCAGGAGCTTCTGGCGACCTCCGGAGCGTGCCGCCCCACTCCCGGGCGTCTGGCGGGCGAGGAGCGGTACCGCCCCTGGCAGAAAGACCTTTGTGAGAGTCCGGCCGAAGAAGAGGCTGCGGATCGGGAGAACGTAACACCTGCCCGGTGGAGAGGGGGGCTGGACAGTGCTTCCCCCGACCTCGCGCTCCTCGATGTGCTCGGTGGAAAGACATCGCGGGCCATCGCCAGGCTCGAGTTGGCTGCTCGCGAGCCCGAGACGGCAGTCTCGGCGCTGACCGATCTCTCGGCTCTCCACCTCTTGCATTTCGAAACTGACGGGGACCCTCTGGACCTCCTGCGTGCCGTTCAGGCGGCGGACCGGGGCCTCGCGCTGGATCCGGCACAAGCTCCCCTCCTGTTCAACCGGGCGCAGGCCCTCTCGCGGCTGGGGACCCGGAGGTTGGCAGAGAAGGCCTGGGAAGAAATTCTCGGCGACGAAACAGCCTCTGGCTGGAGGGATGAGGCGCTCTCTCATCTTCAGGAGCTCAGGCAGCCTTCCGACGAAGAGCGCTGGGAGCGCGCTCTTCCCGCCCTTGAATCATCGGCGGCAAGCCCTGAGCAGATCATCGCTCTCGTCGAGAGCCTCCCCGCGAACGCGCGAGCCCACGCCGAGGAAATCCTCCTCCCCAGATGGGCGACCGCGGTCTCGCGTGGTGATGTGCGAGCGGAGAGCTCCCTCAGATTGGCCACGACGATCGGAGACGTCCTCTCCCGGACAAGGGGCGAGGCGCTGCTGTCGGATACCGTCGGCGTCATTCTCAAGACCATGGAGTATGGCACTCCGTCCCAGCGCGACGCGTTGCTGCGGGGGCTGCGGGCCTTTGGCGTCGGAGTGGCGCAGTACCATGAGCAGAACCTGACGTCCGCCCAGGAGCCTCTGCTGCAAGCCGCGCGAGACCTCGAAGGTATCGGCTGCCCATTGAGCTATTGGGCGCGCTTCTATCTCGCGATCGGCGAGTACTACTCGGATGCGGATCGCGGGCTCACCATTCTGAACAGCCTTCTCGAGGAGGTTCCTCAGGACCGCTACCCGGCTTTGACCGGCCGCATTGAGTGGATCGCCGGCACGATCGACAAGGTCCAGGGCAGGATTCAATCGTCGATCCGCCGCTACGATCACTCGGCCTCGTCGCTCCGCCGCGCTGGCGGTGATCGTTCCGCTGCCTTCGTCGCCGTCCTTCTGGCGGAGGTGTACAGCCTCTATGGCGAGCATGCGCTGGGTTGGCAGCAACGCCTCTTCGCGTTCCATCGCGTTCGTTACTCGGAGGGAGCGCGGCGCAATATCGCGATGTGGATCGAGGCCAAGGAGGCCCTCCTCCGTCAGGGCCATCTGGATCTGGCGGGTCCTCTGGTAGAGGAGGCAGTCGCGGAGGCGGACCGCTGGGGCCGCCCTCTGGGGCAGGCGACGGCCTACCTGGAGCGCGCCTCCTATCGACTCGCGGTTGACGATCGGCCGGCGGCCCTCACTGATTTGCGCGAGGCGCAGCAGGCGCTGTCCCAAATGGAAGACAGTGCGCTCAAGGAGCAGATCACGTTCAGTGCGCTGATCACCGAAGGATTGTACGAACGAGCCACCGATCCGGCTCGCGCGGCGGTGCTCCTGGATCGCGCTCTGGAAGGGCAGACATCCACCAGCAACCGGTTCGAAGCCATCACCTACACCACTGCGAAAGCCGCTGCGGAGCTCGCTGCCGGTCAGGTGGACGCCGGAGCGAAGAGTCTGGAAGAGGCGATTTCGATCTTCGAGACCATCCGTTCCACCGTCGAAGATCCGGTCTCCCGCATGCAGGCTTTCCGACAGGCCCAGCCAGCGTTCGATGAGCTCATGCGGCTGCGGACGGCGGTCGTGCCAAACCGTGACCCAGAGGAGACCTTCCGGCTCGCGGAGCGAGCCCGCGCCCGAGTCCTGCTCGATCTGAGAACAGGAAAGACCCTGCCGGCCAAGTCTGAGGACGATTTCGTTCGTCTCGCCGATCTCGAGAAGATCGTCCCTTCCGGAACGGCTCTGGTGAGTTATGCCGTCCTGGAAGACCGGGTGCTGGCATGGGTGATCGACGAAGGCCATGCCCGACTGGTCACCCTGGAGATCCATCGCGAAGAGATCGCGAAGATGACCAAGGAATTCCGCTTGGAGATGGCACGGGAAGCAGACGAGGAAGAGTTGCAGAAAGCCGCCGCCCCTCTCTACGACGCTCTCATCCAGCCGCTCGGTCTCGCTCCTCGCGACGGATCGTTGGTCATCGTGCCGGATCGTTGGCTCTCCCGCCTCCCCTTCGCGGCGCTCTACGATCGCCGAGCTGGCCAGTACCTGATCCAACAGAGGACGGTGACGATTGCCCCGAGCGCCACCCTGTTGGTGAGAGGCTCGGAGAAGCGTCCGCACTCCGGGCCACGGGATCTTTCGGTCTTGGCCGTCGGAGTCTCCCGTGCGGGCACGTTTTCCGGGAGGTCCCTGCGAAGGCTGCCCAATGCCGGCAAGGAGGCTCAAGAAGTCGCAGCGATCTACGAAGAGTCCACAACCTTGATCGATCTGGAGGCGAGGAAGGAGAATTTTCTCCGTCTGTCCGTCTCAAACGACGTGGTTCACTTCGCGGGGCATGCGATGGTGGACCTGGAGGCGCCACGCCGCTCGGTTCTGCTCTTTGCCGGACCGTCGGAGACCACCCTGGAGCCGTTCTCGCTCGGGGAGCTCTTCGATGCAGGCCTCGGCCAAGCAAGTCTCGTGGTGCTCTCGGCGTGCCGTGCGCAGGACAGCCTGGTGGATGACCGCGAAGGGATCCTCGGAATCGCGGGAGCCTTTTTTGCGGCCGGAGTCCCGGAGATCGTAGCGAGCCCGTGGAATGTGGAGGATCGGACGTCCCTGCCCGTGATGGTGGCGTTCCATCGTGAGTACCGAAAGCACCGGTCAGCGGGAGTAGCGTTTCGACAGGCAGTCCTAGGTCTGCTGCGTTCCGGCTCTCCCGAAGAGCGTTCGCCGGCTTCCTGGGGCGGATTCACCATCATCGAAGGTTCGTTAAGAAGGGAGGATCAGTGATCGATATCGACTTCGAGCTGGCAATAACAGGTTTGTGCGTGATTGTTCCCAAGTCGAAGGATGACTACCCGAAGCAACCGGATGCGGTGGATGTTCTCTGCGTAGGTGCTCATCATCATCGGCCTACATTGAGCTTCTGGCCGGAGGATATGGAGCCAATCTCCCAGAACGATTACATCGAACCCTCCTTGTGTGTCGATCCTACTGGTCGCCGGATTGCCTCGTTGGACATCAGCAATAGAGTTGTTTCCTTCACCTTCGGCAACAACCAAAACACGTTCTCTCTAGCTTGGGGTCCAGACAGCGCGGTCAAGCCTCCTGAGGACCGCTGGATGAACTGGATTGCGCCAGTCAACTTCCTTGGTATCAAGGGAGTCAGGCTGGGTAAGCCAGGGGAGGTCCCCGAGGGTGCAGGAGCCCGTCTGACGCTCCAACCAGGGGAGATTGAGGCCAAAGAGATCATCCTGAATCACAAAGGCCAAGGTGCCCAATGGGAATTCCCTTCCGCTGGTAAGCAACGAGCTCTTGCCAACCAGGTGATATACAGGGTTCCGAGCGTTGACTATGTCAAGCTCCACGTGGATGGGATCGAGAGAATGATTTCGACGGCGACTAACAGCAAGCTGACTATGTCGCTCAGCAACGATTTGAGATCTGTCCCATATGACTACAACCTGGGTGTCGATGAGC
>WUUC01213007.1_pt1 | contig 11027 bp, 8 predicted proteins | sample 6278441 | NCBI WGS metagenome assembly WUUC01 (sample SAMN13675441, study PRJNA597444) | soil metagenome | isolation source: soil | place: USA: Washington | collected 2017-10 | reverse complement strand
GCCCGGACAGGTGCGGCAGGAACCCGGCGCCCTCCACGAACGAGCCGATCCGGGACAGCACCGGCGCACCCGGGTGCACCTTGTGCCCGAACACCCTGATCGTGCCGCCGGTGGGCTGGATCAGGCCCATCGCCATCCGCAGCGAGGTCGTCTTGCCGGCGCCGTTCGGGCCGAGCAGCCCCAACACCTGACCCGCCTCCACGCGGAACGACAGGTCGTCGACCGCGGTCACGTCGCCCGGGTACTTCTTCGAAAGACCCTCGATCACCAGCGGCACGCCGTCCAGGTCCGGGTCGTGGTCGGTGGCCCGCCGCCGGCGGAACGCGCCCCACACCGCCGCGACCGCCACGATGCCGAGCACGATCGCGATGCCGAGCATCGGCCCGGTCGGCAGGCCGCCGCCCGAGCGGGTGCCGGACACGACCGGCGCCTCGACGACCGCGTCGTTCGCGATCGACACCCGGTAGGCCGCCGCCTGCGTCGGGGTCGCGTACGCCTGGTCGGTCGTGCTGACCACCAGCTCGATCCGCCGGTCCGTCTCGATCGGGCGGACGATGCCCGGCAGCGTCACGGTCACGTCGACCGGGGTGCCGTCCGCCGGCAGCGCCGGGACGCGGAACGGCGACACCGCGGAGCCCGGCAGGACCCGCGTGCCGTCCGGCCCCACGTCGTACAGCTTCGCGAACAGCACCGCGCCGTCCTGGGCAGGCGGCGCAGCGCCCGGCACCGCGGCGACGCGCAGCCGCACGGTGCTCGCACCCGCGATCAGCAGCTGGGACGACAGCGGGCGGCTCGAGAACCGGGCCGCCTGGCCGGGCAGGTCGATCGACACCCGGTTGGCCAGCCGGGACGACGACCCGATGATCGCGCCGAGACCGGGCATGTTGCTGATCGACGCCGGGTTGCCGCCCGGCGGGTTGATGATCGTCTGCTCCGGGCCGTAGACCCGCACGCCCCGCCGCTCGGTGGCGGCGCCGCCGTCCAGGCCGGGGTAGGCGTTCGTGCTCACGGTCCGCACCGACGGGGCGCCCTGCACCCGCAACGCGCCCTGCACGTCGTACGCCAGGCCCTCGCCGGGGTCGGCGCCGCGGCCGCGGAGGTGGAAGTCGAACCAGTCGGCGATCTGCCCACGCAGCTCCGGGCCCGGCCGGCCGCCGTCGTGGCCGCCGGTGTACCAGACGACCTTGACCTCGCCGCCGGCCGCGGCGATCTGCCGGGCGTTCGCGTCGGCCTGGTCGAGACCGAACAGCGTGTCCTGCTCGCCCTGCACCAGCATCGTGGGCTGGGTGATGTTGTCCGTGACCATCACCGGCGACACCGAACGCATCAGGTCCACGGTCTGCTGGCTCGCCCGGCCGGTGGTCGCCACCTCGGCGTAGGCCAGGCAGAACTCCTCGCGGAACCGGCCGCACGGGTTGCCGGAGTCCTGTCGCGGCACGCCGCCGCCCTGCGCGTCCTCGGCCGCCGCGTCCTCGGCCGGCGGCGTGCCGCCACCGCCCGTCGGCACGTCGATGTCGTCGTCCTCGTCGCCCGACTCGACGGCGTCCGCGGTCGGGTCGGTGAGCCCGGCGCCGCTCGCGCCGGAGGAGAAGAAGATGCCCGCCCAGGACCGCTTGAACACGCCGTCGGCCGCGAACGCGTTGGCCGCCGGGGTGGCCGGCACGGTGTCGTCGGTGGTCGCCGAGTTCGGCAGCAGCGCCTGGCTCAGGTCGTTGTAGGTGATCGACGGCGCGAGCGCGTCGACCCGCTCGTCCGTGCCGGCGAGCAGCAGCGACAGCGAGCCGCCGTAGGAGCCGCCGGTCACGCCGACCTTCGGGTCGTCGCCGCCGTCCTGCGTGACCTCGGGCTGCTCGCCGAGCCAGTCGACGATCGCCGACGCGTCCGCGACCTCGTAGGGGATCGAGTTCAGCCCGATCAGCCCCTCGCTGCGCCCGAAGCCGCGCGCGGAGTAGGCGAGCGCGACGAAGCCGCGCTGGGCGAGCTCACGCGCGTCGCCGTCGACGCCCTGCTTGGACCCGCCGAACCCGTGCGCGACGATGACCGCCGGCGCCGGAGTCTCCTCCGGCAGGTAGAGCGTGGCGTCGAGCTTGACGGGAGCGGGGTCCTCCGGGCCTTGGGCGCCGGTGAGCGTCAGCTCGCGGGTCTGGACCTCGGCCGGGTCGTCGCCGCTGTTCAGCCAGACGATCCCGCCGGCCGCGGCGAGCACGACGACCAGTGCGGTCGCCACGGTCCGTGGTCGAGGGCGTGGAATTCGGGGCACGCTGAGAAGGTATTGGAAGTTTCCTGAGAGTCGCTGAGAGGGCTTGTCGTCTTTGTCGCCTTTGTCTGATGTGACGTAGGACAACACGCGCTCGACTGGTGCTCTCAGCCAACACCCGGGACAATAGTTGCTGGTGGAGGGGAGTATTCCTTCGCGGCGGCGTCGTCAACACGGACTCGGGTAGCGGGACCCGGCGCCCCGGCCAGTCGAAACGACTTGCGGAAGAGACCTCCGGTTTGGCCCTGCTGTGCCGTGGAACCGGAGGTTCTTTGCATGACTGTCCCCGTGTGGGTTTGGCTCGCCACCATCGGCGGTCTCCTCGTGCTACTTGCCATCGACCTGGTGATCGTCGATCGCAAGCCGCATGAGGTCACCGTCGGTGAGGCCGGCCGCTGGGTGACGTTCTACATCGCGTGCGCGGTGGTGTTCGGCCTCGGCATCTGGCTGTTCTCGGGTGGTACGCACGCCGGCGAGTACTTCGCCGGCTACATCACCGAGTACTCGCTATCGGTCGACAACCTGTTCATCTTCCTGGTGATCATGGCGGCCTTCAAGGTGCCCACGATCCACCAGCACAAGGTCCTGCTCGTCGGCATCCTGCTGGCGCTGGTCTTCCGCGGCATCTTCATCGCCGTCGGCGCGGCGGCCATCTCCCAGTTCAGCTGGGTGTTCTACGTGTTCGGCGTCTTCCTCGTCTACACCGGCGTGAAGATGTCCGGCTCCAGCCTCGGCGGCGAGCACGACGAGGCCTACGAGGAGAACCGCGTCACCAAGTGGGCCAGGAAGCTGTTCCCGGTGACCGACGACTACCACGAGGCGAAGGTCTTCACCAGGGTCGACGGCAAGCGTTTCGCGACGCCGCTGTTCATCGTCATGATCGCCATCGGCTCGGCGGACCTGATGTTCGCGGTCGACTCGATCCCCGCGATCTTCGGCCTGACCAAGGAGCCGTTCCTGGTCTTCGCCGCGAACGCCTTCGCGCTGATGGGCCTGCGCCAGCTGTACTTCCTGCTCGGCGGGCTGCTCAAGCGGCTGGTGTACCTGTCGATCGGCCTGTCGGTGATCCTGGGCTTCATCGGCGTGAAGATGATCCTGGAAGCCCTGCACACCAACACCCTGCCGTTCATCAACGGCGGCGAGCACCTGAACGTGCCGACGATCGGCATCCCGCTGTCCCTGTCGGTGATCATCGGCGTGCTGGTCGTCACCGCGGTGGCGAGCCTGATGAAGACGCGCCGGGACGAGCGGAAGAACGGCGGGTCGAACCCGTCAACCGAACCGGCCGACAGCACCGCCGAACCGGTCGACAAGACGACCTGACCAGTGTTGGACCGCGTCGGTCACGCCACCTCGACCAGGTCGTACCGCGAGTGCAGCTCGGTCCAGGTGGCGTGGTGCCAGCCGTCCTCGGAGTGGTAGACCCCGTCGTCGCCGGGCACCCAGGTGCGCAACCAGGTGTCCCGGACGGCGGGGTGGTCGGTGGGTTCCACGGCGGTTCCGACGAGCCACACCCGCGGTCTGTTCTCCTTCATGGCGGCCTCCCAGCTCTGTGATGTGACTCACCATTTCCATGGTCCTTACGCTAAAGCCGCGAAAGGCCCCGGCGTATCCGGGAAACCACCGAACCGGGGGTAGGGGTAGCCCTAGTTGAGTACGTAGTTGAGCGAGTCGCAGATCCGGGCCAGCGGGAGGTCCAGCCCCGGGTAGTCGAGGGGCACCAGCACTTCCGGCGTCAGCGGCAGCGCGTCGCCGGCCGGCGGGTGCCACAGGCACACGGCCGGGTCCCCGGAGTCCATCGACGAGCGGTACCACAGCCCGTCGAGGTCGGGGAACGCGTCGCGGATGGACCTGGCCCACGCCTGCGTGATGTCCTTGGGGCCGCTGGAGATCTCCTGCGACGCGCCGGCACGGGTCGGCCACAGGCCGGTGAGGTCCAGCAGCCGCAACGGCCGTACCGGCGCGAACACCGCGAGGTGCGGACGCCGGGTCGTTCTGTCCACAACGGACGAAGCCTGGAACACCTCGGCGATGGACGTCCGCACGGACAGGCCGAAGTACAGCACGCCGTGGGCGGGCGAGGTGGCCAGCCTGCCGTTGGGGGACGGCGGTTGCGGGTCGAACCGGGCGTGCGGCAGGGGACCGGTGTGGCGGAAGGTGTTCCACCGCTGGTGGTGTGCGCCCGCGGCCACGAACACCCGCACCATGCGCATCGAGGTGGGCACGACGACGATGTCCTCGTGCTGGCGCAGCAGCTTGCGCAGGACAGCAGGATCCGGGGGCAGGGGGAGGCGGGACACGTCAGGCAGGTGTCCCCAGCATGGACACGAGCGCCGCGACGCGTTCCGGGGAGCCGCCGGCCAGCAACCAGTCCCTCGGCGTGACGGGCGGGTCGCCGAACGCGGCCTGCGGCCTGGTCATGAACGCCGCCACCACCAGCGCGGGCTGGTCGTCCGGCACCGCGGCGAGCACGGTCGCGAGCCCCGGCAACACGTCGTCGTCGGTGAACTGCCACACCGGCAGCCGCCAGCCGCCGCGGTCCTTCCACCCGGCCAGCTGACCGTCGGCGAGCCGGTGCCGCACGCGACTGGCGTCGACCCCGATCCGCTCGGCGGCGCCGGCGACGGTCAGCGCGGTGTCCCGCAGGACCGCCTGCAGTGCTACCGTCCGCGCCCGCACGTCCCGCTCACCGGCGCGCTGCGGCGACAGGTCCAGCCCGACGGACCGGAGCGCGTCCCGCTGGTCGTCGCTGAAGTAGTCGGCGGGCCGGGGATCGACGGGGGCCAGCCGGCGCGAGGCGTCCTCCACGAGCGACACGAACTCGTCGGTCTCCACGCGCAGGCCGGCACGGGAGAGTGCGGACCGCAGACCAGGCATACGACTCAGGTTAGCACGAGCGTGCGTAGTCGTGCGCTTGGCCCGGGGCGTAGGCTGGACCGAAAACTCGCGGCGAAGGGGGACAACCGTGGGAAAAGAAGCTGAGGGCACCGGCGTCCAGGCACTGTTCAACAAGGTCGACGAACTCGTCCGGCAGGGCAACGTCCGCCGGCTGGTGATCACCGACCGAGGCGGCCGCAAGATCCTCGACCTCCCGATCAACGCGGGCGTGGTCATGGCGGTCATCGCCCCGATGCTGACCGCCGCGAGCGCGGCACTGGCCCTCGCCGGCGGCTGGCACATCACGGTGGAACACACCGAACCGGACGTGGTCCCGGGCGACTCCGACCAACCCCAAGCCGACCAGCCCGACACCAGCGGCCAGTAACAGAACCCGCGAGTCCAACGCCCCAGACCCGCGTGTCCAACAACGGGGACCCGCGAGTTCAACGACGCGGACCCGCGAGTTCGACGTGCCGGACCCGCGAGTTCAACGGAACGGTCAGGACAGCAGCACGGGGTTCGTCAGGTCCGCGTTGTCGATCACCACGGTGGCGCGTTCCTGGGGGTGGCACTCGGCGATGTACAGCCGCTGGCCCTCGACGTAGCGGCGGTTCTTCGGCGAGTTCGGGTTCGGGTCGCGCTTGTCGCGCTTGCCCATGCGGGACACCGCGATCTCGACCGGGACCTCCAGCCACACCGAGTAGTCCCAGTACCGGCGCAGCTCGTCCCGGTGCGCGAAGATCCCGTCGAACACCAGGATCGCGTCGTCCGGGGCCAGTTCCGGCAGGAGCCGCACCTCGCGTTCGCGGCGGACGTCGTACACCGCGCGGATGTACTCGCCGTTCCCGCCGGGGCTCAGCGGGTCGAGCAGCAGCCGAACCATCCGGCCGTAGTCGAACGCATCACGGTAGAAGCCCTCCGGCGAGTCGCGGCCGCGGCGGTGTCGGGTGCGGGGCGGGTTCAGGAAACCGTCGGCGGACACCCGGATCACGGTCGCGCCGCGGTGGCTCAGTTCCATACCGAGTGCGTCGGCGAAATGGGTCTTGCCCGCGCCGTCCACTCCGTCGACGGCCACCCGGCGGACCCGGCCGGCCGGCAGCTCGAGAACAGCCTCTGCCACGTGCTGACTGGGACGCATCCCGTAAGTGAACCCGGCGGTGGGCCATTTTCCAAGATATTCGCCCAATCGAGCAACGCGTTCATCGCCGCGGTCCGTCCTCGCGACATGAAGCACGACTTACGGACCTGGCCGCGGCTCGCTCTGACCTCGGCCGTCGTGGTGGCACTGGGCGCCGGCGTGACGACCGCCGCCGTGATCGTCGGGGCCACCGACGAGGAGCCACCGCCCGCCTCCGGCGACATCCGACTGGTCGCCTACGACACGTGCGACACCGCGCTCGCCGAGCTGAAGGAGCGGATCACGCCGCGGGTCGGCCCGTACGGACTCGACGGCGGGTACAGCTACCCCGAGATGGACATGGGGGGCGACGGCGCCGCGGAGGGCGGGCGGGTGGCCGTGCCCAACGCCGCGCCGGCCGAGGACCAGGCCGCCGCACCCGGCCAGTCGCAGTCGCAGCCGAAGGACCACTCCACGACCAACGTCCACGAGGCCGGTGTCGACGAACCCGACCTGGTGAAGACGGACGGCAAACGCGTCGTCAGCATCGCGGACGGGGTCCTGCGCGTCGTCGACGTCGCCACCCGCGCCCAGACCGCGGCGGTGCGGCTCGACGGCGAACAGGGCGGCTACCCCACGCAGCTCCTGCTCTCCGGCGACCGCGCGCTCGTCATGGTCGGCACGGGTATGGCCTACGGCATGGGGGACGTCGCGGTGCCGAGGGTCGCGCCGACCGAAGACCCGAAGCCGGTGCCGACCGACACGTTCCCGCTCACCTCACGGCTGGTCCTCGTCGACCTGACCGGCGCGGGCCAGGTCCTCGGCACGCTGTCGACGGACGGCAGCTACCTCGACGCGCGGCAGGTCGGCGCCGTGGCCAGGGTCGTCGTGGAGTCCACACCCCGCCTCGGGTTCGGCTATCCCCAGCACGAGGGCGACGTGATGTCGTCGACGGCCGCCAACAAGGAGATCGTGGCGAACTCGACGATCGGGGACTGGCTGCCGCGCTACGAGCTGTCGGCCGGCGGCGCGGTCACGAAGGGCCAGCTGACCGACTGCGCCGACGTCAGCCACCCCGTCGACTACAACGCGACCTCCATGCTCACCGTGCTCACCTTCGACCTGGGCAAGGACCTGGGCACCGGCGACCCGGTCACGATCGTCGCGGACGGCAACACGGTGTACGGCACGGGCACGAACCTCTACGTCGCCGACGACCACCTGATGAACGGGATGAGCGACACCCCGTCCCCGGGCGCCCGCACCGAGATCTACCAGTTCGACACCTCCGCGCCCGGCAAGCCGGTGCACGTGGCGTCCGGCTCGGTGGACGGGGTCCTGCTCAACCAGTACTCGCTGTCCGAACACGACGGCCATCTGCGGGTCGCCACCACGACGGGCGCCGGGGACAGCACCGAGAGCATGATCACTGTGCTGGCACGTAAGGAAACGGAGCTCACCAAGGTCGGCAACGTGGGTGGACTCGGTGTCGGAGAACGGATCTACTCCGTGCGGTACTTCGGCGACACCGCCTACGTCGTGACGTTCCGGCAGACCGACCCGCTGTACACAGTGGACCTGACCGATCCCGCGGCGCCGAAGGTGACCGGCGAGCTGAAGATCACCGGCTACTCGGCGTACCTGCACCCGGCCGGTGCGGACCGGCTGATCGGCGTCGGGCAGGAGGCGGACGAGAACGGGCGCGTGACGGGCGCGCAGGTGTCGCTGTTCGACACGGCGAACCCGGCCGGCGCCACGAGGCTCGCGCAGTACCACCTGCCGTACGCGTGGACGGAGGTGGAGAGCGACCCGCATGCTTTCCTGTACTGGCCGGACAAGGGGCTCGTCGTGCTGCCGATCTCCGGGGGCGGCGGGGCCGAGCAGCTCGCGGGCGCGGTCGTGCTGAAGCTCGACGAGCGCACGTTCGAGCAGCGCGCGGTGCTCAGCCACTCGTCCGAGAAGTACGGCATGGCCATGGTGCCGCGGCGGGCCATCGTGATCGCCGACGAGCTGTGGACGGTGTCGGAGGCCGGCATGATGGTCAACGACCTGGACTCGCTCGCTCAGCTGGCCTGGCTGCCGTTCACCTGACCGGTGCGCAGGTAGGTCCACAGAGGATTGTAGGGAGGTGTGCCCCGCGCGGCCCCGCGTGGCGGCACACCCTCCAGCGCGGTGCGTTGCGACTCGTCGTCGACCACGAACTCCGGCTTCAGGTGGTCGGTGTCGTAGTAGCGGTGGTAGACCGGCGTCAGCGCGCCCGACATCGGCGGCACGATCCAGCTCCAGTCCGCCGGGCACGTCCGGCCGGCCTTCTCCTCCTTCTCGATGTGCTTGAGGAACCGCGACGTCTCCGTGTGGTGGTCGCTGATCGTCACGCCGGCCCGTTCGAACGAGTGCAGCACGGCCCGGTTCACCTCGACCAGCGCGGCGTCCCGCCACAGTGTCCGGTCGCTGCTGGTGTCCAGCCCGAGCTTGGCGGCGACGTCGGGCAGCACGTCGTACCGGTCCGCGTCGGCCAGGTTGCGGGCCCCGATCTCGGTGCCCATGTACCAGCCGTTGAACGGCGCGGCCGGGTAGCTGATCCCGCCGACCGACAGCCGCATCGAGCTGATCGCGGGCACGGCGTGCCAGCGCAGCCCGAGCCCGGCGAACCAGTCGAGCTCCGGGTGCGACAGCGGCACCTCCGCCGTCGTGTCGAACGGCAGCTCCGTCAGGTAGGTCGTGCCGTCCGAGGACACCACCAGCGGCAGCACGTCGAACGCCGTCCCCGCGCCGCGCCAGCCACGGCGCATGACCGCCTCGGTGAACGCCACGTAGCGGGGGTCGCCCAGGACGGTCCCGTCGGCGCGCCGGTAGCCGGCGTAGCGGATGAGCTGCTCGTTCCAGATCCTCGGCGCCGGCCGGCCGGGCGCGTCCGGCGCGAACACGGTGATCACCGGCCGGATCCGGCCGTCGTTGTGCGCGATGCGCAGGTGCTCGAAGCACTGCGCGGCCACCTCACCCGGCTCGCGGACCGCCCGCAGGTCCCGGACCTTCATGCTGCGCCAGTACAGCCGCCCGACGCACCGCGCGCTGTTGCGCCACGCCACCCGCGCGCCGAACGTGAGCTCCTCACTCGTGTGCTGGTAGGTCCCGGTCAGCTCGATCTCGGCGCGGGCCCACGCGATCCGGTGCGCGGCACAACCGGCGTCCGGGTTCTCCGCGTGGAAGAGCCGCAGGAACTCCACCGCCTCGTCGACGTCGACCGGCTCCTCGATCGGGGGCATGTCCACCGTACGGACGAGGTGGCGTGGCGGTTCCCACGTCTGGACTGTCACTCGCGCGAAGCTACCTGAATCCTTTCGTACGAACCGCTGAAGTTCATCCGAGTGGAGTACCTCGCTCGCGTGGGGTACACATCAAAAATGCCCCGAGTAACCACGCAGCCCACCGAGCACGAGCCCGGCACCGACCCGAGGCGCTGGCGGGCGCTGGTGGTGACGCTCGCCGGCGGGTTCATGATCCTGCTCGACGTCACCATCGTGACCATCGCGATTCCCTCCATCCAGGAGGGACTCGGCGCGTCGGAGAGCGGCGTGCAGTGGGTGGTGTCCGGTTACCCGCTGACGTTCGGCCTCGCGCTGGTCGCCGGCGGCCGGCTCGGCGACGCGTTCGGACGGCGCACCATGTACCTCGTCGCCCTCTCCGGGTTCGTCCTCACCAGCGTGCTGGCCGGTCTCGCGCCGACGCTGGAGCTGCTCGTGGCCGCCCGGCTGCTGCAGGGGCTGGTCGCCGGACTCGTCACCCCGCAGAACAGCGGTCTCATCCAGGACCTCTTCCGCGGCGAGGAACGGGGCAGGGCGTTCGGGCTGTTCGGCGCCACCGTCGGCATCTCGACGGCGGCCGGACCGGTGATCGGCGGGTTCATCCTCGGCGTGGCCGGCGAGCCGGACGGCTGGCGCTGGGTGTTCCTCGTGAACCTCCCGGTCGGCCTGGCGGCGCTCGTGCTCACGGTGCTGTTGGTGCCGAAGACGCCGAAACGCACGACCAGGGCCGACCTCGACCTGGGCGGCATCCTGCTGCTCGGCCTGACGGTGCTGTGCCTGATGTTCCCGGTCGTGCTGTCCGAGGCGGACGGGCTGCGCCGGTACTGGTGGCTCTTCCTCGTCGCGGTGCCGCTCGGCTGGGCGTTCGTGCGCTGGGAGCGGGGCAGGGTGCGTACCGACCGGTCGCCGCTGCTGCACATGAGCCTGTTCAACGCGACGCCCGGCTACCCGTCCGGTGCCGCGCTGGCCGCCGTCTACTTCGTCGGGTTCAGCGGGATCTGGCTGGTCTTCGCCGTGTACTTCCAGACCGACCTGGGGCTCTCACCGCTCGAGGCCGGGCTTGCCGTCACGCCGTTCTCGCTGGGCTCCGCGGTATCGGCGTGGCTGTCCGGGCGGCTGCTGGCCCGCTGGGGGAACAGGGTCACGATCACGGGGCTGGCGCTCACGGTGGTGGGGCTGGCCGTTGTCGCGGTGCTCGGGTTCACCGTCGACCCGGACTCGCTGGTGTGGGCGATCGCGGTGCCGCTGCTGGTCGCCGGCGTCGGCGGTGGTGCGGTGATCTCGCCGAACACCACGCTGACCCTCGCGTGCGTGCCGCCGGCGATGGGCGGTGTGGCGAGCGGGCTGCTCCAGACCGGGCAGCGGCTCGGGTCGGCGGTGGGCACCGCGGTGCTCGCGGCCGTGTTCCACGCGTTCGCCGGCTCGGCAACGGGTTTCTCGGTCGCCATGTTCGCGGCGGTGGCGATGA
>WUUC01139013.1_pt1 | contig 11027 bp, 12 predicted proteins | sample 6278441 | NCBI WGS metagenome assembly WUUC01 (sample SAMN13675441, study PRJNA597444) | soil metagenome | isolation source: soil | place: USA: Washington | collected 2017-10 | reverse complement strand
CCTTCGAGAGCGTTGAGATAGACCGGCAGGGTGGCGGTGAGGGTCTTGCCCTCGCCGGTCCGCATCTCGGCGATGCGGCCGCGGTGCAGGACGATGCCGCCCATCAACTGGACGTCGAACGGCCGCATCCCGAGGGCCCGCCAAGCGCCCTCGCGGGCCACGGCGAACGCGGGAACCAGGATATCGTCGAGGGTCTTGCCGTCCGCCAGCTGGCGCCGGAGCTCTTCGGTCTTGGCGCGGAGCGCCTCGTCCGAGAGCGCCTTGATCTCGGGCTCCATCTCGTTGATGGCGGCCACGAGAGGCTGCAGCTTCTTGACGTCCCGTTCGTGTTGACTGCCGAAAATCGCTGTAAGGAGTCGGTTGATCATCGAGCTCTCGTTCGGAAAAGGCGTGGATCTACGTCCGCGGCTAGCGGTACAACCCGCAGTCTAGCAGAAAGAATTCCGGGGGCCCTTCGAGGGAAGGGAGGGGCTGGAATGGGAGGCACATGCGTTGACTTTGTCGCCCCGCCCGCCACCCCGGGTTGAAACCCGGGGCTATCAACAGGGCCGTCCCTGCGGGACGGGATTGGCGTTCGTCCCACAGGGACGATCCTTTATCTAGCCCCGGGTTTCAACCCGGGGTGAGACGGGAAGAGAGGGGGGCGCGGCCCTAGAGCGGGCCGCTGCCGTTGTCCAGCATGTAGGCGATCGGATTGACCGGCTCGCCGTCGACGCGGACCTCGTAGTGGAGATGCGGACCGGTGGAGCGGCCGGTGCTGCCGACCCGGCCGATGACGTCGCCGCGCTTGACCCGCTGGCCGGGGCGGACGTCGATCGCCGACAGGTGGCCGTAGCGGCTGGTGAGGCCATACCCGTGGGCGAGGAACACGGCCTTGCCATAGCCCCCCTGGACCTCGGCGCGCAGGACGATGCCGTCGCCGCTGGCGACGACCGGCTGGCCGGTGTTCGCCGCGATGTCGATCCCCTGGTGGTTGCCGCGCCCGTGGGTCATCGGGTCGGCGCGGTTGCCGTAGCGGCTGGTGAGGATCCCGCGCACCGGGGTGATCGCCGGAGTGGAGGAGATCCACTGCAACCGCTGCTCGAGCCGGGTCTCGACCGTCTGCAGGGTGCCGCGGAGCCGGGCCGTGCGCTGCTGGATCTGCCCGAGATCGAGGGCCTCTTCCGGCACGGTGCCGCCGATCCCCGCTTCGACGCCGTCTCCCAGGCTCTCGATGCCGGCCACGATCGCGAGATCGCGGGTACGGCTCTCGTAATCGGTGAGCTGCTCCTGCAGCTTGCCGATGCTCGACTCGAAGGTCTGGTTGACCTGCCGCAGCTTCTCGTTCTCCTTCTGGAGGCGAGCGATCTCCACCGGATTGACCGGCTTGTGGAAGTGCGACCAGATCAGGCCGAAGGACGTGAGCGTGAGGAGGAGAAGGGCACCGGCCACCAGGCCGATCTGCAGGTTCGTGACCCGCCACTTCCTGAGCTTGGCGTGGGCGTGGGGAACGAAAATGATCGTGTGGTGTTGTCCGGTCATCGGCATTTTTTGCAATCGGCTGCTTCGGTCGACAGGATGATCTACAACGGAACAACGATCCAAGCTGTTGGTTTGCGTATTGTAGCGGGCGGGAATGCCTTGTCAAGGGGGAATTAAAGTATGGTGAATCAGCATGCAGGGATGTGTAAAACAGACAAAGGCCCATTGGCGTGTCTTGGGGCAAAGCCGAGCACGTCTTCGCCAGGCAAGCACGTCTTCGCAGCCGCGGCCCCGCCCGGACATGAATGCCCGGGCTACATCGCAGCGCCCCCTGAAGGCGGCTTCAAGCTTCTCCCGCCTCGGACGAGGCGGAATCACGTAGCCCGGAGGTGTGAACCCCGGGCGGAGGTGAGCAGACCGCGGAGCCTCCGTACCCCTTCGAGAATCTCCGGAACCTCCACCCCCGCGAAGCCGAGCACCAGTCCCGGGCGTGGGCTTTCCCCCAGGCAGCAGGACGACAGCGGCATCGCCCACAAACCCCGGCGCGCCGCTTCTTCCGCGATCCGCCGGTCGTCGGTCCCCGGCGGCAGGGTGGCCGCCAAGTGCAGCCCCGCCTGATCTCCCATCACGGACAGCACTCCGCCGAGCTCCGCGCCGAGCGCTTCGACCAGGGCCTCGCGCCGCTCGCGGTAGAGCAGGCGCATCCGCCGCAGATGGCGGGAGAAATGACCCTCGATCAGGAAGTCGGTCAGCGCCGCCTGGGGCAGCGTCGGCGGGAAGATGTCCATCGCCTCGCGGACCGCGGCGAAATGCCCGGCGAGGTCGGCGGGGAGAACCAGGTAGCCCAGCCGCAGCGAGGGGAATAGGACCTTGCTGAAGGTGCCTATATAGATGACGCGGGAGTCCTGATCCAGCCCCTGCAGCGACGCCACCGGAAGGCTGCCATAGCGGTACTCGCTGTCGTAGTCGTCCTCGATGATCCAGGCGCCGCTGCGCTGCGCCCAGTCGAGCAGCTGCAGCCGGCGGGAGGCGCTCATCGTCACTCCCAGAGGGTATTGATGCGACGGCGTGACGTAGGCAGCCCGCGCCTGCGGCGCGAGCGCGATGCCGGCGGCGACCTGCAGCCCCTCCTCGTCCACCGGCACCGGGACCAGCCGCGCGCCGGCCATGGTGAGGACGTCCCGCGCCCCCGGGTAGCCGGGCTCCTCGATCCAGACCGGGCTGCGCGGATCGAGCAGGACGCGGGCCGTGATCTCCAGCGCCTGCTGGGAGCCGCTGACCACCATGATTTGGTCGGCGTCGCAATGCACCGCGCGGGAGGTCCGGAGGTAGGAAGCCACCGCTTCACGGAACGGGCGGTAGCCCATCGCGTCGCCGTAGTGGAGCAGGCTGGTCCGCGGATTCCGGCTGTGGCGGGCGATCAGGCTGGACCAGACCTCGAACGGGAAGCGGTCGACCGCCGGCTGGCTGACGCGGAAGGCGCCCCACCCCTGGAGCCAGGGCGCGGGCTCCGGCTGGAGAAGCGTCGCCCCCTGCGCGATCACCCGCCGCCCGGATCCCGCCGCCGGTTTCCGGGAGCCCCCCCGGCCGTCCGCGGTCGAGTAGTCGTCCGGGAGGGAGCTGGCCACGAACGTCCCCGATCCGGTCCGGGTCTCGAAGTACCCCTCGGCGAGCAGCTGCTCGAACGCCTGCAGGACCGGGATGCGCGAGATCCGCAGCTCGGTGGCGAGGGCGCGGGTCGACGGGAGCCGCTGTCCCGGGCGCAGGCGGCGCGACACGATCGCCCCCCGGTAGCCGTCGTAGAGCTGCCGGTAGAGCGGCGTCGCCGAGCTCCGGTCGACGGCAAGCACGGGAACGATCCCCGGAGGAGCGGTCTTCTTCAGGACGGGCACGGGCCGAGGATAGTGGTCATACAGCTGTCCGGGCAAGTGGTGATTGGCGGAGACCACTCGCGAACCCAGAATCTCCCCTGTCCAACAAACCCAGGGGAGACGACAGATGGCAAGCGAGCAGAGAGCGGACACGGAGCGGGACGGGCAGCACGATTTCGATTTCATCTTCGGAAGCTGGAAGGTCCACAACCGGAAGCTGCGCAATCCGCTGACCGGCTCCACCGACTGGTACGAGTTCGAGGCGACCTCGGTCGCCCGTCCGGTCTGGGGCGGCAAGGCGAACCTGGACGAGCTCGAGGCCCCCGACACTCCGGCCGGTCCGATCCAGGGGATGACCCTGCGCCTCTACAACCCGAAGTCGCGCCTGTGGAGCATTCACTGGTCGAACAGCGACCGCGGCGTCCTGGACGTGCCGATGCTCGGATGGTTCACCAACGGCGTCGGCGAGTTCTACGACCAGGAGCTCCTCCGGGGACGCCCCATCTTCTCCCGCTTCCTCTGGACCACCGATGGCTCCAACGCATGCCGCTGGGAGCAGGCGTTCTCGGGAGATGGGGGGCGGACGTGGGAGGTGAACTGGGTGATGGAGCTCACGCGGATGGAGTAGACCCTTTCCCGCCCCTGCCGGGGCGGAGGGTGTGTGGAATGCCGCGGCAGGGTGCTTGACCAGCAGGAATCCGGCCGTTCCGGAGGCTCGATCACCCCCTCGGCGTCGGCGCGTCCGGTGAACAGGGCGCCGGGCAGGCTGCACTCTCCGTGTCCGGGGCGAACTTCTGGCGCTCTGGAGGCTCGCTCCAGGCCGGAGCGGCGAGGCTGGCGCAGAGGACGAGCGGCAGGCCGGAAACGCGAAACAGGTCTCGCATGCGGATTTCTCCCTCCGGCGATGATACGGACCGCTCCCCTCGGACATCGGGGGTATTCCGGGCCTTGTTTTTGCATCTGCGCAATGACGTCGTGTGGCAGTTTTCCCCTTCCGCGGTACCCCAGGAACGCACGCGCCGTTCAATCACCTGAGAACCCGGGTCTTTGTCGGGAGAGGAAGGCTTGCCTCGATCGAGAAACAGACTTGAACACCTTGGAAGGAGTACATCCATGCAGAAGTCTGTGGGTGCGTCGGGAGACCTCAGTGTCGGCAACACCAACCGCCGCCGCTTCATGGCGGGTGCGGGCTTGGCGGCGCTCGGCCTGTTCGGAGGATCGGCCCTCCGCGCGGCGGAGACGGCGGCTCTGGGAGGTCCGGAGATCGGGGAGGTGACGGCGGACGACATCCGCGTCCTCAACTTCGCCCTGAACATCGAGTACCTGGGAGCCGAGTTCTATCAGCGGGCGGTCTTCGGCCGGGGGCTGAATGACGCCGACACCGACGGAGTCGGCACCCAGGGGGAGGTCATCGGAGGGACGAGGCCCGTTCCCTTCCAGGCCGGGGTCTTCCGCGACATCGCGGCGGAGATCGCGCGCAACGAGCTGGCCCACGTCCAGTTCCTGCGCGCCACTCTGGGTGAGAACGCCGTGGCCCGTCCGACCATCGACCTGGCCACCAGCTTCACGACCGCCGCCCGGATGGCCGGCCTGATCGGCGCTGGTGAGACCTTCGATCCCTTCGCCGACGAGATGAGCTTCTGGCTGGGCGCCTTCATGCTCGAAGACGTCGACGTCACCGCGTACAAGGGGTCCTCGCGGCTGCTGAGCGACCGGACGATCCTGGAAGCCGCCGCCGGCATCCTGGCGGTCGAGGGGTACCACGCGGGCTCGATCCGCACGATCCTCTACTCGATGGGCGAGTTCCGGGGCCCGCGGGCGATCTCGAACCTGCGCGACGCCGCCGACGGACCGGGCGACCGCGATCAGCCGGTTCGCCTGCAGGGAACGGCCAACATCGTCCCCACCGACCAGAACGGCATCGCCTTCAGCCGCACCCCGAACCAGGTGCTGCGGATCGTCTACCTGGGTGGCGAGGAGGCGAATTTCGGATTCTTCCCCGACCGCATCAATGGAGTGATCCGCTGACGATTCGTGGAGGGAGAGGGCTCAGTCCCCCTCTCCCCCCACCGTTTCCTTCTTCTTCCGCGGATCCCTGCGCGGCTGGATCCCGAACTTGATCAGCGTCTCGGCGCGGTCGCCGTAGATCCCCTTGAGGTGGTTGCGCAGGCGGCGCTCCACGACTTTGCCCTGCTGGACCGCCTCCTGGAGACGCCGCGAGGCGATCAGCGTCTCCGCCTGCAGCTTCTGATGTTCGGACTTGAGCCGGAGCGTCTCCTGCCGCACCTCCTTCAGATCGGACGCGAGCTCCTGAAGCTGCGGAAGCGCATCGGCATTCTTCTTCAGATTTCCCGCGAGCAGATCCCAGCTCTGCAGGACGTCACTCAAAGCATCCTTCGGCACGAGAACACCTCCTGATGATTTGGAGAGTCTAGCGCAGCTCCGCGGCATGGGGGAGGGTTAGCCCCGATCGGGGCGACCTCTCCCCGAGATCGGGCGACCACCGCCCCATTTGGGGGCGTCGCCGCCCCATTCGGGGGAGGCTCCGCCCCAAATGGGGCGACCTTTCCCCGGTTCAGGGGAGACCATCCCCCAGACAGGGCGAGGCTTCCCCTGAATCGGGGAAACACCGCCCCAAATGGGGAAGACTCCGCCCCGATTCGGGGAGGTCTCGCCCCGATCGGGGGAGACCTCGCCCGATCCTACTTTTGTTTCAGGAGGAGAGTCGACATCTCGAGAAGCTCAGGCACAGGGGCAGACGGGAAGGGGGCCCCTGCAAACCGTGCAAGGACAGTAGACCCAACACGGGCCGCACGCCCAGGCGCAAGCGTTGGCGGCGGCGTCGGCCTTCGGAGCCGGGGTCGCGATGAAAGCTGCCGCCAGCGTCAGGGTCAAAAGAAGTAGTTTCCGCATCACATCCTCCAGTTTCGGGTTGGCGTAGAGTTTGTCCTCACTCAGCATAGTGCTCCCGCCGGGACCGTCGGGACAAGGACTCAGTCGAAATAGCCGACCACGTCCATCACGAGATGGACCTGGCCGGAGCCCGCGACGAACGGCCGGATGGTGAGCCAGCCCTCGGAAGAGAGAGCCAGCATCGCGTTGTTCGCCCGTGCCGCGCCCACTCCAAAGTTCACCGTGCTGGTGGTTGGCGGAGGCTCGTCGGCCGAGAACAGCGCGAGATTGCCTTGCCCCGTCGCTCCCGTGGCGGTGACGTTCACGGCCACGGCTTCGGCCGTGGCGGGGATGCCGCACTGGCCGTGAACCGTGAAGGAGCGCAACTCGCCCGAGGTGAGGAGAGGGCCGCCGTACTCCTCGTCCGGTCCGCGGGTGTCGATGAGCCGGCAAGGGGTGACCGTGTAGAAGCTGCCACAGTCCCCTTCGAACGCGCAGGAGACCCACTCCGGATTGTCCACGAACGGGTTGCGGTTGCCCTGGAAGCTGGCCACGGCCTCGGTGTGCTGGCGCTCCAGGTCGTCGACCGGGTCCTGCTCGTGCCAGGCCAGGAGGGTGGAGAGCAGCCCCATGTAGGCGACGGTCGCGTTCTCGCCGCCCGAGGTCTGGATGAGGCTCGCGTCATCGGTGAGGATCAGGTCCGGCTCGGAGACCCCGGTCACCCCATGGACATCCCCCTCGTAGCGGATGTCCGCGTAGAGGACGGCCCGGGCCAGGTCGCCGCGCCGGCCGATCCATGCCTCGAAGAGTCCGCTCTCTCCCGGGCCGGGCCACCAGTTGGAGTTGCCCGGGTAGATGCCCGAGCCGCCCCCGCGCCCGGCGTTTTCCTGCGTCGTCAGCTCGTCGCACCCCGAGGAGCACGTGCCGAACGGCAGGTTGCCGCGGTCCGAGTTGTAGCTGATGTTCGAGAGGAAGAGCATGTGGCAGTCGGAGTACGGGTAGTTCGAGGTGCCGTCGTCCGGAAAGCCGTACGAGTTGGGCCAGACGTGCTCGCGGTTGTAATTCGAGTTGCCGGCGCCAACCTTGTCGTAGCTCGCGTTCTCGTAGACGTCCAGGATGTTCCCGGAGTCCTCAGGGTCCTCATCCGCCAGCTCCAGGATGTTCCAGGTGTCGGTGTCGCTGGAGGTATAGGGGAACTTGATGTGGTCGTCGATCGCGTCATGGATCGAGGAGCGGATGGCCGCCTGGCTTCGCGGATCGACGCTGTCGTAGTAGCCCGCGGGAGGCTGCGCGGTGGCGGCGCCCGGCAGCAGCAGGGCGAGGAGGAGGACGGGGGAGACCTGGCGCACACTCATGAGAAGCACTCCTTCGGCCGGACTGGATTTTAAAGAAAAGCTGGCGGACCATAGTACCGCACCCGGTGCCGAGGCACGGTGTCCCGAAGTGAGGAGAGGCCATGTCCATGTCCGCAGAATCCGTTTCCGCCGTCCCCGCAACAGGCCCCGAGCCGGAGGTGCCGCCGATCACCGCTTCGATCAGGACGGGCGAGGACTACGTCCGGAGCCTCCGCGGGAGCGGGCTCCGGGTCTTCCTCTTCGGCGAGTTGGTCGACGAGCCGGTCGACCACCCGGTGATCCGCCCCTCGATCAACGCCGTGGCCGAGACCTACGAGCTGGCCCTGCGATGACCGACGTCAAGGGCGACCGTTCGAAAGCGCCACACCAGCAGGACGATCCGGACCTCTACGTGCACGTCACCCGGCGGACCGAGGAAGGGGTCTGGATCCGCGGCGCCAAGGCGCACCAGACCGGCTGTCTCAACTCGCACTGGATGATCGTGATGCCGACCCTCCGCCTCGGCCCCGAGGACCGCGACTTCGCGATTGTTGGGGCCGTCCCCGCGGACGCGCCCGGCATCACCTACGTCTACGGCCGCCAGTCCTGCGACACCCGCCATCTCGAAGGGAGCAGGCTCGATGCCGACAACGCAAGGTTTTCCGGCCAGGAGGCGATGGTCATCTTCGAGGACGTCTTCATCCCCAACCATCTGATCTTCATGGACGGGGAGACCGATTACGCGGCGATGCTGGTGGAGCGCTTCACCTGCTACCACCGCCGGAGCTACGTCTGCAAGAGCGGGGTGGGAGACGTGCTGATCGGAGCCGCCGCCGCGGTCGCCGAAGCCAACGGCGTCGACAAGGCATCGCACGTGAAAGACAAGCTGGTGGAGATGACCCATCTCAACGAGACGATCTATTCGACCGGGATCGCCTCGTCCTATCAGGCGAAGCCGATGAAGTCAGGCGTCTATCTGAACGATGACATGATCGCCAACGTCTGCAAGCACCATGTGACCAAGATGCCCTACGAGATCGGCCGTCTGGCCCAGGACCTCGCCGGAGGTCTGATGGTCACCATGCCTTCCGAGCGGGACCTGGACAGCGATGAGATCGGAGACCTGCTGCGGAAATACCTGAAAGGTCGCTCCGACATTCCAACGGAAACCCGCATGCGCCTGCTGCGCCTGATCGAGAACATGACCCTCGGCCGCAACGCCGTCGGCTATCTCACCGAGTCCATGCACGGAGCCGGTTCCCCGCAGGCGCAGAGAATCCAGATCGGCCGGCAGATGGAGCTGGACTACAAGAAGCAACTGGCCCGGCGCCTCGCCGGCGTCGGTGGGGAAGAACCGGTGCCGGCGGAGGGTGGGTATTTTGAAAGGGTATTCGAGACAGAAGAGGGGTGAGAGCTCCTCAGGGCCTCATCCGCAGACGCAGTAGGGCATGGGCCCTCTGCAAGTGTCGCAGGGACAGTAGGCACCGCACAGGCCGCATTGCCAGGAGCATGTGGTGGTGGCTTCGGCCTTCGGCGCCATGATCGCGAAGGAAGCCGCAGCCAGGGTCAGGGTCAGAAGAAGCAGTTTTCGCATTGTGTTTTCTCCGTTTTCGGGATGTGGTGGATCCATCTCCTACCCAACAAGGTGCTCCAGAGGGGAGGGAAGGGACAAGGCCCCGCTCTCCCTCAAACCGTCGTCGCTTCCTCCGCCCCCGCGAGCGCTGGCAACTGCTCGGCCAACCATGCCTGCCACAAAGGCTGATCGCGTTCCACGATCGCGGGTGCCTCCTCCCCGTACAGATAGAAATTCATCACCACGCAGACCTGTCCGCCCATGAAGAAGGCGCCCAGGGAGACGATGCCTGGACCGGGCTCGTCGAGGCGGAGCAGAACCACGTGATGACCGGTCCCTTCGCCGGTCCACTCCACGACTCCGGCGAGCGGCGGCACTCCAGTCCCGGCGGCGCTCCGGCGCTCTCCGACCTGGGCGCCCGCGACGCCGAGCGAGCTCGTCAACGCGTTCCAGACCTCGTCCTCCGGAGCCGGGGACATCGCCATCAATTGCAGGATCTTGCAGCTCTGTCCACGAAAATGGGTGACGTACAGCCGCAGGATGCGGAAGAAACCCGGCCAGCCGGATTCGGCTCCGGTGAGCTGCTCGTCCCACTCGTCGCTGTCGGCGAAAAAGCTGTGCACCACCCGCACGACGCAGGTGCCGCCGGAGCGCGCTTCGACGACCCACTCGGTAGCGAACGCGGGGGCGTCCGGAATCCCCATCGGTCCTTCGGCGGCGAAGCGGTGGGGGGGCTCCCAGGCGGTGATGGCCGCGGTGTTGTCCATGTCGGGAGTCGGGCCGAAGTGAGAGATCACTTTGGACGGAGTCCCGTCCGGGCCCGCTTCGAATTCGGTGGGGACGAACCAGGAGGAAATGCCGGGGCCGGTCGCGATGGCCTGCCAGACATCCTCCGGCGTACCGGGGATCTCGGCTTCGACCTGGACCCAGCGGCGGCCATTGGGATCGATTTTCACACTCATGAGGGCTCCTTGGGAGAAGGTTCTTGAGGCAAGGGGTGCGCCACCACGACCAGCCGGTGCGAGCGGCCGCCGGGGGCGGTTTCATCGTGATACTGCGCGACGAGACGGGTGACCGCGTCGGCGAGCTCCTGGCTGAAGGCCGCGCGGTCCGCCGCGGACCTGAAGCGGACCTCAGCATCCATCGACAGGAGCGGCAGGCGTTTGTCGGCCTCCCGGGCGCGGCGGAGGAGAGCGCTGACCTCGCGCACGACGCGCGCGCCGAGAGCGATCAGATAGCTCGCGGAGAGCCGGTCCGCGCTGCGTCCGGGATCGGAGGCGACCGGACCCAGCGCACCCGGCGAGACCACATACGAAGCCGCGCTCGCCACCAGCAGCCGCTCCGTCAGGCCGCCCCACTGGCGCGTATCCGCCACATGGACCAACCCGTGCTCCTCGAGGGTGCGCAGGTGATAGTTGACCTTCTGGCGCGGGATGCCGAGCCGCGAGGCGAGCGCCGCGGCGGAGGCGGGCGCGGACAATTCCGAGAGCAGCCGGCTCCGGACAGGGTCCAGAGCGACCGTCGCGGCCGCCGGATCGTCGATGACTTCCACGTCGAGCATGGGCTGAGGCTACCCTTGACGATTTTTGTTGTCAAGGGGCGGAAAGGCGTAGACTGCGGTTGCATGGGAGGCACACCGATGACCCACTCTGACAGGCTCACCCGGAGAGAGATGTTGCGGCTGACGACCGGCTTCACCGCGGCGCTGGCCCTCGGCGCCACCGCTTGCGGGAGCAGCGGCAACGCGGGCGAGAACGAGGCAAGCGAGACCGAGGCGCCGCGCCAGGGAGGAACCGAGAAAGGAGCCGGCAAGATGACGACACGCTCCATCCCCTCGAGCGGCGAGGCGCTCCCCGTGATCGGAGTCGGCACATACATCAACTTCGACGTGGCGCC
>WUUC01135332.1_pt1 | contig 11029 bp, 13 predicted proteins | sample 6278441 | NCBI WGS metagenome assembly WUUC01 (sample SAMN13675441, study PRJNA597444) | soil metagenome | isolation source: soil | place: USA: Washington | collected 2017-10 | reverse complement strand
TCAGATGCGCGGTTCGCTGACCTGCCGCAGTTGATACCGGCAGGCGACCTTGTCGTCGTCAACACGAGCCGGGTTCGCCACGCGCGATTGCTGGGTTCCCGGGCGTCAGGCCGTCCGGCGGAGGTGCTGCTCATCCATCCTGGCCGGGAGGGAACCTGGATCGCCATGGGGCAGCCAGGGAGCGCGTTGCGCCCGGGGAAGAGGGTTCAGCTAGGGGACAATGCCTGGGTCGAGACGGTGGAAGTCCTCGACGACGGCAATCGTCTGGTGCGATTCATTGGCACCAGCGCTGAAGAAGCCATGCACCGGTATGGCAAGCTTCCGCTTCCACCCTACATTCGGCGCGATCCCACCGAGGTGGATGAGCTACGCTACCAGACGGTGTACTCCGACGCCGAAGGAAGCATCGCCGCCCCGACGGCCGGTCTCCACTTCACGCCCCGCTTGCTGGAGCGCCTTCGCTCAGGCGGTGTCGTGATCGAGGGTCTCGATCTGCAGGTGGGCCCCGGAACATTCAAGCCGGTCGAGGTGGACGACCCCTCCCAACACGAGATGCATCCCGAGCGATACGAGATCCCACCCCGACTGGCCCGGCGCATTGCCGAGACCCGGGCTGCCGGCGGCCGGATCTGGGCGGTCGGAACCACGGTCGTTCGGGCATTGGAAAGCGCGGCAGATGGCGAGGGAGAGGTCGCGTCCGGTGCCGGCGAAACCCGCCTCATGATCCTGCCGGGCTATACATTTCGGGTCGTGGACCGCCTGATTACCAACTTCCACCTGCCTCGATCGACGCTGTTGATGCTGGTCTCCGCATTCGCGGGGCGAGAGCTCACGCTGGCCGCTTATCGGCACGCGGTGGCCGCCCGATATCGGTTTTACTCGTACGGCGACGCCATGGTGATCATCTGAGATCAAGACACCAGTGACCTTCTCCAATCCTGCGGGCAATGCTCCTGCCGCCGCCGCGGGCTATGTGCGCGCTCTGCTGGACCTGCTGGGCCCCCGCGATCCGCTCGAGGTCATGGCGGAGCTGCTGCCCTGGCTGGAGGTCCGACTGCGGGGTACTGCTGAAGCGGCGCTGCGGCGGCCCGAGGTCCCGGGAAAGTGGTCGGTAGCTCAGGTCATCCAGCACCTGGCGGACAGTGATCTGGTCGCGGGCTACCGCACCAGGATGATGCTGGCCGTGGATCGGCCACCGCTGCCCGGCTATGACCAGGATCGTTGGGCTGCCGAGTTCCGCTACGATCAGGTCCCGCTTTCCCTCGCCCTGAATCAGCTCCGCGCACTGCGCGACGCTAACCTTCATCTCTGGAAACAGCTCACGCCCGAGCAGCTGAACCGGGTCGGTCTGCATGCCGAACGAGGAGCGGAGAGCGTGGGTCACCTCCTTCGCCTCATGGGAGCGCACGACCTGGTCCACCGGCGGCAGATCGATCGCATTCTCTCCCCCACTCCCTGATGTTCGACTTCACCCTGGACGGTACCGCCGGGCTGGCCCGGGCGGGAACGCTGACTCTGCCTCACGGGCCGGTCAGAACCCCCGCCTTCATGCCGGTGGGCACTCATGCCGTGGTGCGGGGCCTCAGCGCCGGCGACGTGCGGCGTACCGGGGCACAGATCATTCTGGGGAATACCTATCATCTGCATCTCCGGCCCGGAGAGGCAGTCATTCAGGCTATGGGCGGGCTCCACCGATTCACTACCTGGGATCGGCCCATGCTGACCGACTCGGGCGGATTTCAGGTGTTCTCCCTTGAAGGACTGCGACGGATCGAGGAGCACGGGGTGGAGTTTCAGAGCCACATCGACGGAACGCTCCGCACCCTCACGCCCGAGCGCGCCACCGAAATTCAGTGGCAGCTCGGGGCCGACATCGCGATGGCATTCGACCATGTGGTGCCGGGGCAGGCGTCCTTTGCCGCGGCCTGCGATGGCATGGAGCGCACCCTCCGGTGGCTGGACCGGTGTAAGGCGAAGCACGAGGAGCTGGCGGGGAGGATGGAAAGCGGGGAGGATGGGAAGGCAGTGCCTCAGGGCGATGCCACTTTCCCGCTTCCCCGCTTCCCCGCGTACCCGCAGACCCTCTGGCCCATCATTCAGGGCGGTATTCACGATGCGCTGCGGCTGCGCTCGCTGGAGGGGACCCTGGAACGGGGCCCCTGGACCGGCATTGCCATCGGAGGATTGTCGGTCGGCGAGCCTAAATCCGTCATGCACCGAGTCATCGAGCTGCTGACGCCGGCGCTGCCGCCAAGCACTCCACGTTATCTTATGGGAGTTGGATTTCCTCCCGATCTGCTGGAGGGCATCGCTCGAGGGATCGACCTGTTCGACTGCGTTGCGGCCACTCGCAACGGGCGCCACGGCACGGCGTGGCTTCCCACTGGAAGGCTCAATGTTCGCGGCGCCACGCTCAAGGACTCCACGGCGCCGCTCGATCCCACCTGCGATTGTGAGACCTGTACCACATACCCACGCGGATACCTCCGCCACCTCTTTGTGGTCGAGGATATCCTGGGCCTGCGGCTGGTCTCGATCCACAATGTCAGGTTTCTGGTGCGGCTCGGCGAGGAGGCGCGGACGCGCATCCTGGACGGCACCTTCGACGACTGGAGCCGATCCTGGCTCGGCCGCTACTACGCTGGAGGAGAATGATGCTGTTACAGACCGGCTCCGGTGGCGGCCTCACCGTCCTCGTGTTGCAGATGGCCGCTATCGGTCTGGTGTTCTATTTCCTCATCCTGCGCCCCTCCGGCCAGGCCCGGAAACGGCATGCCGAGCTGCTGACCAGGCTGAAAAAGGGGGATGAGGTGATGACGAGCGGCGGTATCATCGGAAAGGTCAGGGATATTAAGGAGATCGATTCGGAGGGTTTGAAAGAGGTCCGGGTGACGCTCGAGAGCGGTACGGCTACCGTCGTAGTCGAGCGGTCCCGCATTGTGCGCGTGGGCACCTCTTCGGCCGTCGCTGGACCACCGGCCACATGAGTCTGCGTCCCATTCATCTTCTCGGCTCACCCGTGCTGCGCCAGCACAGCGTGGAGGTGACCGCCGTGGATGACGAGGTGCGCCGTCTGATCGATGACATGTTCGAGACGATGGACGCGGCCAAAGGCGTAGGCTTGGCCGCCAATCAGGTTGGCGTAGCCCGGAGGGTCGCCGTGGTCGACGCTGAGGAGGATCGCTTCGTGATGGTGAACCCCAGGATCATCGAGGCCGAAGGTCGCGCCGTCGCGGAGGAGGGCTGTCTCTCCATCCCGGAGATCTACGCCGACGTGTCCCGGCCCGACCGGGTAGTCGTGGAAGCAATGGATGCAAACGGGACATTGTATCGGAAGGAAGCGACCGGCCTTAAGGCCCGGGCGATTCAACACGAGATCGATCACCTCGACGGTATCCTGTTCCTGGATCATCTCAGCCTTATCAAGCGGCAGATGCTCATGGCTAAATGGCGCCGCGAGCACAGGGATGACGTCGGCTACACCAAAGAGGTGTCGGGGGCCTCTGCCCGGTCGGAGTGATGCGGATCGTGTTTTTCGGGACCCCGGACTTTGCCGTGGCATCCCTCCGGGCCCTGATCCAGAGTCGCTTCACGGTCAGCGGAGTGGTCACCCAACCCGACAAGCCCCAGGGACGCTCCCGCTCCCAACTGGTGTCTCCCCCCGTCAAAGCTGCTGCCCAGGAGCACGGTATCCCGGTGCTCCAGCCGGCCCGCCCCGTCGGCGATGTCTTTGCGACCAGCCTGCAGCGATTGGAACCGGATCTCGGAGTCGTCGTGGCCTACGGCCACATACTCAAGCCGGAAATCCTTGCCATCCCGGCGCTCGGAATGATCAACGTGCACGCGTCGCTGCTTCCCCGGTTTCGGGGAGCCGCCCCGATTCAGCACGCCATCCTCAAGGGCGAACCAGAGACAGGAATCAGCATCATGCAGATGGAGGAGGGCCTCGACAGCGGTCCGGTGCTTCACCGGGTGACCACACCGATCGCCCAGGACGAGACCGCAGGCAGTCTGACTGCGCGGCTGGCCGATCTGGGAGCGGTGGCGCTGGTCGAGGCCCTGTCCCTGATCGCCGGCGGTTTGGCGCGAGCTCAGCCCCAGGATCACAGCCGGGCTACGTACGCTCCGAAAATCGATCGCGACATGGCCCGGCTGAGCTGGGAACGGGATGCTACGACGCTCGAGCGGCAGGTCCGGGCCTTCGATCCCTCCCCCGGCGCGTGGACCATGCTGAACGGGTGCGTGGTGAAGCTGTTCGGTGGCACGGAGGTCCCCGGCACGGGCGAGCCTGGGTCGGTGCTGGCCGCGGGAGAGCGGCTGGTCATCGCGGCCGGCCGGGGGGCACTGGCTGTGCGGGAAGTTCAGCCGGCCGGGAAGACTCGCATTCAGGTTGCCGCCTGGGTTCGAGGCCGGGGAATCGCGACCGGGCAGCGACTGGCATGAGACCGCTCCCCCGCGTTCACGCCTACACCGATCCTGCCATTTTGGATCATCCCGAGTTCGGGATCCGGGCGGCAGCCATTGCAGCGGCTGGGTCAGCGGTGGCCCTCCACGCCCGGGCCCGGGGCCAAACCGGAGCGACCCTGGCAGCGGCGGCGCTCCGGCTGGTGACCCTGGCTCGGCCCCCCGAGGCGGCGGTGATCGTGAGTGAGCGGAGCGACGTAGCAGCCGCGGTGGGGGCGCACGGGATTCAGCTCGCCCGATCCGATCTGGCCCCTTCGGACGCGCGGCTGGTACTGGGCCACGGCTGGATCGGACGTTCGGTGCACAGCCGGGAGGAGGCGGTCACCGCAGTGCAAGAGGGAGCTGATTTCCTGGTCGTCGGCACGATCTATCCGTCCGAGTCTCACCCGGATCGCCCCGCAGCCGGGCTAGGCCTGGTCCGCGAGGCAGCGGCCCAGGGCGTGCCGGTGATCGCGATCGGAGGAATCACCCCGGCCCGTGCCTCCGAGGTCCGATCTGCCGGCGGCTATGGCGTAGCTGCGATACGGGCGCTGTGGCACGCACCCGATCCCGCAGCCGCAACGCTCGCGATGCTCGAGCCGTGGATCGAGACCCTATGAGCGAGCTTCACGTCCTGGTCAACGGGGAGTCGAGAAAGGTGCCTGGTCCAGCCACCATCGCCGACCTGCTTCGGATGTTGGATCTGGACCCGCGGACCGTCGTTGTGGAGCTGAACCGGCAGATCGTGCGACGACCTCGTCTCGAGGAAACTTCCCTCTCGGAAGGAGACTCGATCGAGCTGGTCCACTTTGTAGGGGGAGGGTGAGAAGACCGTTCAGGCTTATGTTTAAGACATGACCAGCACACCGACTGCAGAGCCAGTTACTCGGGACCTGCCCCTCACCATCGCGGGGCGGCGCTTCCGCTCCCGCCTCATGGTGGGTACGGGCAAGTACCGCAACAATAGTCAGATGGCACAGGCTATCGAGGCATCCGGAGCGGAAATCGTCACCGTCGCAGTGCGCCGGGTGGATCTGGACCGGACCAGGGAAGAGGGGATCCTGTATCACCTGCCCGCGGACGAGTACTTCCTGCTCGCCAACACTGCGGGGTGCTACACCGCTGACGAAGCAATCCGCTACGCCCGGTTGGCCCGGGAAGCTGGATTCAACGAGTTCGTGAAGCTGGAAGTCATCGGCGACCGCGAGACTCTGCTTCCCGATACCGATGGTCTCCTCGCCGCCACCCGGGAGCTGGTGCGCGATGGCTTTGCAGTCCTGGCGTACACCAATGATGACCTGGTCACCGCGCTGAAGCTGGAGGATGCGGGGTGTGCCGCGGTCATGCCCCTCGCCTCGCCGATCGGCAGCGGCCTCGGACTGTTGAATCCCTACGGGATCCGTGCCATCAAGCGCCGGGTATCCGTGCCAGTCATCGTCGATGCCGGCGTGGGTACCGCCTCCGACGCCTGCCTTACCATGGAGCAGGGCGTGGACGGAATTCTCATGAATACCGCACTGGCCGAAGCGGAGGATCCGGTTGCCATGGCCACGGCCATGCGCCGGGCGGTCGAGGCGGGCCGACTCGCCTTTCTCGCGGGCCGGATGCCTCGTCGCGAGGTTGCGATGCCCTCGAGTCCGGTCCGCGGCATGCTTGGATAGGCGCCGTTGGCGACCGTCCCCATGACCCGCTCTCCCGGCATCCAGCCGCGACGAGCGGCGCTCAAGATTCTTACCCAGGTGCGCGAGGGAAAGCCGTTCGACGCCGCACTCGACAGCGTCGCCGGCAGCCTGTCCAATGATGATCGGCGGCTGACTCACGAGCTCGCGGCCGGTGTTCTACGCCAGCGCACCAGGCTGGATCAGCAACTCGCTTCCTTGATTCCACGAGACTGGTCGCTGGTGGATCCGATGCTGCAGGACATCCTGCGCGTGGGCGCCTACCAGCTCACCCGGCTGGAGCGGGTCCCTCCCCATGCGGCGGTGGACACCAGCGTAGCATTGGCCAGGCGGGTTCGGGGGACCCGGGCCGCCGGATTTGTGAACGCGGTCCTGCGGCGGCTCAGCAGGGGTGTGCCGGATCGCATAGGGGCGGGCGGAACAGTCCCGGACCTCGCCGAGGAGTATTCCCACCCCGGCTGGCTGGTCGAGCGCTGGCTGAATCGCTGGGGGCCGGAGCACACCGAGGTGCTTCTTCGCTGGAACAACACTCCCCCACGGCTGGTCGCGCAGGCGGCGAGAGCGAGCCTCGACCAGGTGGTTGAGGAGTGGCGAGCCGCCGGCATCGACACCGTGCGCGCGCGGTACGAAGCCGGCATTATGCCGGACCGGACTCGACCAGTCGAGTTGCCGGGCTACCGGGAAGGCCACTTCATCATCCAGGATCCGGCTCAGGCCGTGCTGGCTCGTTTTGTGGACCCGCCCGCCGGGGCAGTCGTGTATGATGCCTGCGCCGCCCCTGGAGGTAAGACTATCGCACTGGGTCGCGAGGTTTCGGTGGTGGCAGGAGAGCTCAGTCGGCAGCGCGCCCGCCGGCTCTCGGAGAACCTGAATCGGGCCGGGAGCGGTCGGGAGCACGTGGTTGTCGCGGACGTGAGGCAACCACCGATACGAAGAGCGGACGTGGTCCTGCTGGACGCGCCCTGCACCGCCACCGGCACCTTTGCCCGTCACCCTGACGCCCGCTGGAGAGTAACGCCCGCGGCGCTCGCCCGGATCAGCCGGCTGCAACAGGAGCTGCTTGCCGGCGCGGCCGACGTGGTTCCGCCGGGCGGCTTGCTGGTGTACTCCACCTGCTCGCTGGAGCCGGAGGAGAATGAGGAGCAGGTCGAGCGGTTCCTCGACCGGCACCCTGAGTTTCACCGGGAGCCCGGGCCGGTCCCGGCAGCGCAGCTGCTCTCGGCCAAAGGAGACCTGACAGTCCAGCCGCAGCTCCATGATATGGACGGGGCCTATGCGGCCCGGCTCAGGCGCATGGGATGAGGGCCCGGCGCCACCTTCCCTCCAGCGGGCCACTCTTCCAGTCCGGCCCCTGGCGCGCCTTCCTCCGTGACCTCGGTTTGATCGTCGGCACATTCATCGTGGGATATGGCATCTCGTCGCTCTGGCTCACGCCCGGTTCGATGTTCAGCAAAGACCACGCATTGCCCCGGGTGCTCGAGCTGCCCGAGGCGCAGGCCCGGCAGAAGCTAACCGATCTCGGCTTCCGGCCTCGGCTGGAGGGAGAGCGCCCCAACGACAGCTTTCCTTCAGGAACGGTTATCTGGCAGGATCCGCCGCCGGGCACGGTGCTCCAACCCAACAGCGTGGTTCAGCTGGTCTTGAGCACTGGGCCGGCGCTGGTGGCGGTACCCGACGTCGTGGGTCTGACTGTCCCGACGGCGGGGAAGATTCTGGCCGCCGCGGGAGTCCGCATCGGTACCATCGATTCGACCACAGCCGGCCCCGAGCCAGGTGTCATCATTGCGACCCGGCCCGCAGCTGGGGTCGGCCGGCCGAGGGGCGCGGCGATTGCGCTCGTGGTCAGCCGGGGCGCGCAGGCCAGCCCGCCATGACGGTCCGGATTGCACCCAGTATTCTGAGCGCCGATCTCGGCCGGCTTCGGGAACAGGTCGAGGACGCTCTGGCCGGCGGGGCGGAGTGGCTCCACATCGACGTCATGGACGGGCACTTCGTGCCCAACCTGACCTTCGGCGCGCCGATCCTGCGAGCCCTGCGCCGTATCACCGACGCTCCCCTCGACGTCCACCTCATGGTGGAGCGGCCGGAGCACTACCTCACCGAGTTCGCTGAAGCCGGGGCCAGCGTCTTCACCTTTCACCCCGAAGCTACAGTTCACGTCCAGCGTCACCTGGCCGCCGCCCGCGAGCGCGGCATGATGGCAGGGCTGGCGTTGAACCCATCCACTCCGGTCAGTCTCCTCGAGGAATCCTTGCCTGATCTCGACCTCGTGCTCGTCATGTCCGTAAACCCTGGATACGGCGGCCAGGCCTACATTCCCCAGTCCACCGAGAAGATCCGGCGCGTTCGGGCCCTGCTCGACCGGCGGCGCGCCCGAGCGGTTCTGGAAGTGGACGGTGGGATCACCCTGGATACCATTGGTGACGCCTGGACCGCCGGTGCCGATACGTTCGTTGCGGGGACTGCGGTGTTTGGGACCGACGATCCTGCCCAGGCGGTCCGCGAGCTGCAGCTCCGGTGCACGGTGAAGGTCTGAGCGGTATGGCCAGGCAATGGCTACTGGTTGGCGCCGTGCTGGCGACCCTCGCAGGAGGGGCGACACTGCTCGCGAAGTTCGGCCCTGGGATCGAGGGAACTTCGGTAGGCGCGAGGGCTCCGGACTACCGCGCCGTGGATCTGGCTACCGGCGATTCCGTGTCCCTCCACGAGCGCTACCGTGGCGCGGTCACCCTCGTCAACGTGTGGGCCACCTGGTGCGAGCCCTGCAAGATCGAGATGCCGGCGATGGAGCGAGTGTATCAGGCGCTGGCACCACACGGGTTCCGGATTGCGGCCATCAGCATCGATGTCGGCCCACCTGAGGCAGTCCGGACGTTCAGCCACGATCTGGGCCTCAGCTTCGATATCCTCCAGGATCGCAGTACCAGGGTGCAGGAGGTGTATCAGACGACCGGCGTGCCCGAAAGCTTTCTCCTCAACCGCGACGGCGTGATCGTCAAGCGGGTGATCGGCGCCCACGACTGGGACTCGCCGGTGAACCGATCGCTGATCGAACGGCTGCTCGACGAACCCGCCGGACGCTCATGAGCCAGGTGATCCTCGGAATCGAGACGTCCTGCGACGAGACCTCGGCCGCCGTGGTGCGGTGGGATGGCACCCGGCCTCGGCTGGCATCGGTGGTGATTCTCTCCCAGGACGTACATCGGATCTTCGGCGGGGTGGTCCCGGAGCTCGCCAGCCGGGCCCACGTCCAGGTCATCGAATCGGTCACCGAACAGGCACTGTCCGAGGCCAGCCTCGAGCTGGAGCAGCTCCATGGCATTGCGGTTACCGCCGGTCCCGGGCTGGTCGGTTCGCTGCTGGTCGGTGTCATGTACGGCAAGACCCTGGCGTTCAGCCTGGATGTCCCGCTGATCGGCGTCAACCATCTCGAGGGTCATCTGTTTGCGCCGACATTGGAGGACCCGGAGCTGAAGCCGCCATTCATCGCCCTTCTGGTCAGTGGTGGCCACACGATGCTGCTGGATGTGCCCGAGTGGGGAGAGTACCGGCTTCTGGGACAAACACTCGATGATGCGGCCGGGGAGGCCTTCGACAAGGTTTCCAATCTGCTGGGCCTGGGATATCCGGGTGGCCCCGCCATCGAGCGCGCGGCTCGAACCGGCGCCCCGGACCGGTTCCGCTTCCCCCGGCCGATGCTCCAGGAGCTGGAGCGGGATGGCCCCCAACGCTACGCGTTTTCTTTCAGCGGTCTCAAGACTGCAGTGTTGCGAGCCGTAAGGCCTGGCCCCATGGCGGGTGAAGCATCGGTGAATCCTGCCCTGATCCCCGACCTGGCGCGGGGATTTCAGGATGCGGCCATAGAGGTGCTGGTGGCCAAGACGGCCCACGCTGTCGAAGCAACCGGCTACACCCTCGCCATGATCGGCGGCGGGGTGGCCTGCAACCGGGCGTTGGTGGCGGCACTGCAAGAGCGCCTGGCGGGAGTCGCCCGGGTGAGCGTAGCTTCCCCGCGGCTCAACACCGACAACGCGGCCATGATCGCCGCAGCGGGAGCCTGGCGCCTGGCGCAGGGAGAGCGGAGTGGTCTCGAGCTCGAGCCCCGCGACGACCTGCCTCTCCCTGGACTGGCCCTTCCTTCTCCTGGTACGAGGTCATGACGGTCTTTCCCTTCATCATCCAGCTGGGACCATTCGAGGTCACCGGGTACGGACTGATGCTCATGGTCGCCTTTCTGATGGGCGGCTGGCTCATTGCCCGCCAACTCCGGGAGGCGCAGCTGCGGGAGGATTACGCGGCCGATATCGTGGCCGCGGCCGTCATCGGCGGAATCATTGGAGCCAAGCTTTGGTACGTGGCGCTCACCGGCGACCCTGGCGCCCTGTTTTCCCGCGGAGGCCTGGTCTGGTACGGAGGTTTCATCGGCGGGGCTGCCGCCGTCATCCTCAACGGCTGGCGGCTCAAGGTACCGCTCCGGTGGACGATGCAGCTGACCGCGCCGGCTCTGGCTGCCGCCTATGCCCTGGGCCGGGTTGGATGTTTCCTGGTCAATGACGATTACGGGCGCCCCACCGATCTCCCGTGGGGCATGCGCTTTCCCGAGGGTCTACCACCCTCCACGGCGGGGAACCTCCGTCAGCTCTTCGGAGTGCCGGTCCCGGCTGGGATCGAGCCGACCACAGTGCTCGCCGTTCACCCGACCCAGCTCTACGAGGTGGCGCTCATGCTGCTCGCGTTCGCGGTCCTCTGGTCGCTACGCAAGCGCGGCTATCCGGTTGGCTGGCTATTTGGTCTCTATCTCGTCTTTGCCGGAGTGGAGCGGTTTCTGGTGGAGTTCGTCCGGGCCAAGGACGATCGTTTTCTGGGGAGCTTCACCCTGGCTCAGCTGACCAGCGTCATCATCATTG
>WUUC01035916.1_pt1 | contig 11029 bp, 23 predicted proteins | sample 6278441 | NCBI WGS metagenome assembly WUUC01 (sample SAMN13675441, study PRJNA597444) | soil metagenome | isolation source: soil | place: USA: Washington | collected 2017-10 | reverse complement strand
GTCTCTCCATTACCCTCCTGTTTCCCGTAGTCGGCTCTTTATAAGCCGGATGTTTGCCTTGCAAGTCTTAACGTTACGCTCTGCCTCCCGAGCGCGTTTCCGTTTACCGTCGGCGTCTTTAGTGATTTTGGCTAAGCGCATGTGCTCAAAATCGTACATATCGCGTAGCTCTTGTGGTGTTAGTTCGTCGGTTGACAACTTGCCTCCTCTCTAGTCCTCCGGATGTATCCCGGATCTCTCCAAGCAAAAGACGCAATCCGCGCCAGCGTCTAGCGCGTCCTCCGCGTACGCGTCTCCGCAACCGGCACAGTAAGTAATGGGACCGTCGTAAGGTTCTACCTCCTCTACTCTAGTTTCCACGTCAATCCGCGCCGCTTCTAAACGCTCGTGAAATTCGTTGTATGCGGCAAAACGCGGGGGGAGATTCGGTAACTTGACTAACGATTCTCCCTCTATAAAGAATTCTTCCACTACTACTCCTTACCTTTAGGGATGTACTCTCCGGACGCTGGCGCTCCGTGCGCTTCGAGGGAGAGGCTAACTACCTCTCCCTCGATAACGAGGTAAACCACGCTCGGGACACTCTCTACTGTGTAGATCCTCTCCAACTCGGGGAAGTCCGTAAGGGTAAGTGCCTCCGCTACTTTTGCTTCCACGTCTATCAACCGCATTACTCCTCCTTAAAAGTAGGAGCGGAGCGCGTTGTTTACGCTCCGCTCGGTTTGCTTCCTAGTCGTGCATCCGGTCCAACCCGGCAAGTACCGTTTTAAGGGGTACCACTCCGCGCAGGGACTCCGATTTTTTGCGGCGTGCCGTTGCGCGGCGCTCGGTTCCTACGATCAACTCTGCCGCTAACAAGTGCTTGCACGTAACCAACCGCTCCCGGTTATCGGGGCAAGAGCAGTAGTTAACGCGTGGGCATACCGTGTAGATTTCGCCGTTGGACCCGACCGCCTCGAAGCGCTCGGGACCGACGCGGCGAATCTTTCCGAGCCGGACGATCTCTTTTGCTCGGTCTAGCCGTGTCTCCATATTCCCTCCTTTTGGTTTGGTCTACTCGTAGCGGACGGAGCCGAACGGCTCTATGCCCTCGGGGAGTTCGTCTACGACGCGATACATAGCGCCAGCGGTAGAACGGTGAAGAGAAAGCAACGTCCGGTCGATAAGGTAGGCATCCTTTACTAGCCGGATGCCGCTATCGAATTCCTTATCAAACATCGTGTCGTATCCGATAACGTACACGGTGGTTGTTTCCACTGTGGTTTTAGGCATGATCTCCTCCTTTTGGTTTGGTGGTGGTGTGCTCCGGCGCTAGGAATCGAACCTAGATTTACGGATTCAAAGTCCGTCGTCCTGCCGTTAGACGACGCCGGAAAGTTAAAACTGCTACTCCGCACTCCCAACCGCGCCATTTTTAAGCTTCTGGCATCCCTACTAGAGCGTTCGGGACATAGCGCATCGGGCCAATTAAGGCGCGAGAGTCCTAGTCGGTCCGGCGCTGCCGGGGGAGTTGGTTAGCTGATTGATCCTCCTTTATCCGTTGCGTTCATTACGTGAATACTACCATCGTAGTCTACGCGTGTAAATAGGAAATTGGTCTAAATCGGGATTAATTTAGTAAATTATCCTAAGTGGGGGGAGAGGAGGTATTCCAACCCTAGATATGGACCGGCGCGGAGATTAACCTAGCAGGAGGGAGAGTAAAGGTATATGCTAGTCGAATGAGGAGTAAGGGGTAGTGCGAAGCCTAGCTAATAAGATCTTCGCGGGAGACGTTGAGCGCGTCGGCAATCTTGCGGACCGTAGAAATCCGTGGTTCTATTTCGTTTCTCTCTATAAGAGAAATTTGCTTTTGAGAAACGCCGACGATCTCCGCGAGTTGCGTTTGTGTCAAAAGTCGCTGTTTACGGAGCTTGTTAAGCTTCGTTCCTATTTCGAGCTTGTACGCTTGAGAATTACTCATATTGAAAACTCCTCTATCTTCGCTCATGGATTGTATTCTAACAAACCCGTCTTAGAGTCGTTAAAGCGACATACAGCAAGGGCGTTACTACTACGTTATAATTCCCCAACGGTAAACCCAAACGAAAGGAGAATAGACGTGCAAAAGAGCGAAGCCGGGACGGAGGGCGACCGGCTAATAGAGGTGGTTCCTGCTACGTTCTTCTACGAGGACGAACCGGAGCGACCATATAGGGGGATCACGGTACTAAGCCGGCGCGATGGTTTGTATCGTATTGTGGACCATGTTCTAGAGGATACGGAGGAGGATAGCGGAGAGGTTATCTTTTGGACTTTCGACCCGTCGGAGGTTCGGGAGAAGTGGGAGGAGTTGATTATGCCTCTCTCCGGAGAAGCGCGAGCCGCGTTGCTCACGGACCGCTTCCGCAATCTAGGACGTAAAAAGAACTAGCCAACCAAAAGAATAGGAGGGCGTGCCGTGTCCGAAACCGGCTCCCGTCTCCGTCCATACTGGCAGGGTAAGACCGCCGACGGTAAAGTAAGATTGTTTACGTTCAAGCGCTGCTATGGTCCCTGTAAGCGTCCTCAAATGATGCCACAGGATGCTAACTATTGTGCCGATTGTCGTAGACGCGCCAACTAAGGAGGGCAAGTGGTATACGTTAACGAAACGGCAGGGATCAATGTATCCATTCCCGATACTAAGGAATTTTGGGTTACTCGGGGGGATATGAAATACCCGCGACTCGCGGGCTTACTAGACGCCGCGCATCGCGCCGGACTTCGTTCTTTAGAGACGGAGTGCCTACAGTTTCCTAATCAGATGAATAATGAAACGGCGTTCTTTAAATGCACGGTGATTATGGACTATCTATCAGAACCGGATTTCCCGCTACACGGAGCTACAGGGAGAGCTAAGACGGACGGGGATCATCCCATGACGGTAGAAGCCAAGTTTACCGGACACGGAGACGCCAACCCTAAGAATGTAGGATCACAAGTAAAAGACGCGCTCTTTCGCATGGCGGAGACGCGCTCTATCGTTCGTGCGCTCCGGTGGGCAGTTAACTCGGGTACAGCGGCAGCGGAGGAGCTAACGAATGAGGAGGCGGACGAAATAGCCGGTATGCGGGGCGCGGCGTCTCCTCCTAGGGGTAACGGAGCCAACGATACTCCGGAGGAGCGTAGGAGCGATTCTCGCGGCAAAGCCTTTAGGGATATGAAAATCAACGAAGCTCGCGCTACCGAATCGCAATCAGGGTACTTAAAAGGTTTGATGAAACAATGCAATATCAATCGCGAAGTGTTGGAGGATCTATACGGACCCGTCGAAGATATGCCGGTTAGTATGGCAAACGACACCATAGACGCTTTAACCGCCTACAAAGATGATAAGCCGCCGAAAAAGAAATCCGCTTTAGAGTGGATCTTGCAATGGGAGGGAGAGTAAATGCCAACGCAATCAGTAGAGGATCTAGGCACGATACCGGAGACGCTTCCGGTATTCGAGTCGGAGGACTGGCAGGAACACGTAGAGGCATGGAGAGCGGAGGAGGATAAGCAGTTAAAGTCTAAATGGGAGCAAGCCGCCATAGCCGCTAACCTTACCGCTGTTTGGGGAGAGCGAACGGCGGTAATAGAGCGATTCGCGCACGAAGCGAAATGCTCCGCGAGACGGGTTTACGAGTACGCTTACACTTACCGAGCGTTTCAATCCCGCGAGCGTTCGCAAATTCTCACGTTCTCCCACCATACCAAAGCGGCTCGAAGCGCAGATCCGCAACGCGCCATAGATACGGCGGAGGTACAGGAGTTCTCTACTCGCGAGCTAGATACCCATATCGACACGCAAATAGGAAGAGTGGACCGCGAGACGGGGGAAGTGGTGACACGACAAGGGCACTACGAACGTTGTCCTAATTGCGGACAAGGGCAGATTTTCGTAGAGGAAGAGTAGCCATGCCGACTGCCAACACAGGGACACAAAAAGAGAAACAGCAATACGCACAGGACCGGCTAGCACGAATAGCAGACCTTATCCTTAATCACGAAAACACGTTAACGGAGAAGCTGGCGGTAATCGTCCCGGAGCACGCTAAGGAGTTGGAGGACTTAGCTAGCGATATGGACCGACTAGTAGGACGGATCTATTCCACTATCGAGAGTTGGAGAGAAAATGGATAACCCTCAGTTGGGAAGTCCGTTTCTTATGGACGAACCGCCGCTACAAGTTCTCCCCTCTCTTGCGGAGAGGATTGGTCTAAACAAAGCGGTGTTTATACAGCAAGTCCACTACTGGTTACAAAAGCCCGGAGCGCACGTACGAGATGGGCGGAAGTGGATCTATAACACCTACGAACAATGGGCGGAGCAATTCCCTTTTTGGTCCGAACAAACCCTCCGAAAGCGCATCGTAACTCCCTTAGAAGAAGCTGGAATACTGGTTACAACCAGCGCTTACAATGCCAATAAATCCGATAAAACGAAGTGGTACACAATCGACTATGGGGTGCTATCCCAAACCCTAAACCCACTGGACAAAACAACCAGTCCCACTGGACAAAACGACCACATCAGGACCGGACAAAATAACCACATGGTTAACCAGAGACTACCAGAGACTACTAACAGAGATTCGGTCTTACAGACCGGAGACGGAGCCAAAAACGGCTCCGCTCCGGAGGAAGAGGTTAAGCCAAAAGAACTAGGGCAATTCTACGTAGGAGAGCTTATGGACCGGATCAAGGCTCGGAGAGAAAAAGGAATACACGTCCATTCTCCAACCGACCGCGAGCGTAGAGACTTCGGAGCCATGTTCAAGCAAGCAAACGCGGACGGACACGACCTCGGAGATATGATCGTCGCGATTGAGTATCAGGTAGCAAAAGCCGCCGGCGAGATAGAGGGAGAACCGAAAGCCTATCCGGGCTACAGGACTGCGCTAGATAAAGTTGTCCTAGAGGGTTGGCGTCCGACCTACGTAAAGGAGGAGGATCTACACGAAGCAATAAACCGCGCTCAAGAAAACGAAAACGAGTTAGCGGATCTACTCACGCTTGTGGAAGAGGAGTAAAGAATGCAGGAGCATAGATCAATTCCGGAGATTCGGGGATGTACTCCGATTCCCCGCGAGCGAATAAACCTATACAACGCTCCGAGCTACGCAGCGTTGTACGGAATAACGCTAGATCTAGCAGAGGACATAGTATCTATGGATCACGTCCAAACCCATAGCGACGCGGAGCGTATTATTCTCCGTTACTACAGGGATAATCAACTCGAATTTCGGCAGATGTTAAAGGAGGCGATAGTAGAGGTAACTCCGGAGCAAGTAAAAGAAGCGGAGGAGTACGCGAAATATCACGGTGCAAAAACGTTCTAAGGAGAGCGAATGGTTAACGCTTGGAGCAAAGAAAGCCCTATGAGGGCATTAGCTCTAAAAGACTCTCACGCAGAGACGACGCCGCAAGAGGCGCGGTACCTCCGCGAAGAGGTTACGGAGGAGTGGTACGAGACTTTAGGTGCGATGATCCTAGATCTAGATACACAGTTTGCTACGCGTAAAGTGTCTTTAGAGGACAAGCGGCAAGAGTGTTGGGGTAAAGGGAGAGCCGGTACTAAGGAGTGGCACGAATATAAACGCGATTACGATAGTTGGCGTGCGCGAGCTAATCGTATGAAGCGTGGTCTACAAACATCGCGCATGGAAGCAAAGCGCCTCCTCCGAGAGAAGCGCCAGAATCAAAAAGAGTCTAGGGACCGGGAGGACCGCCAGCAATACCGAACCGCTCTAGTACAGTTTCGAGACTTCCTCGTTAACGATGGCAACATAGCGCCGGCGGCATGGCCGGAGCGAGACGAACTACTAGAGAGAATGGATTCCGTCTTGTGGCCTAACTCCGACGCTGGCGTAGCGTATCGCCAGTGGAAGCAAACCGACACGACGGAGGAGGCGAGCTAATGGCTTCTACGTGCTTTGCTAGAGGATGTGAAAAGGAGATCTCCCGAAGCCAACTTATGTGCCTAACGCATTGGCGTATGGTTCCGGAGAAAATACGCGGAGAGGTTTACCGAACCTACCGTAAGGGACAAGAGAAAGATTACCGTCCCTCTCGTGAATGGATCAAAGCCGCTCGCGCCGCACAGGAGGCGGTAGCCGAAAAGGAAGCGGTGCAACGTGGCTAAGGCGACCTCCGTACAAGCGGAGCGAATCATAGAGCTAGTGTCGGAGCTACAGGGAGAGCTAGGGCAAGCGCGAGCGCTCCTCCTGTGGTTTATAGAGCAACACGCCGATGTAAACGGAGAGGTTTGGATTCCGTGGGCGGAGATTGCACGGATCAATCGTGCGATGCAACAAAACTATGCGCCGATTACGGTTAATGGCTCGTGGAATCAGCGCAACCGGGAGGATGAAAACGAACCGGGCTACATGATTATAAAGGCGAATCTAAGGAAGTTAACCTAATGCTATCGGAGCGGGGCTTTGAGCTAGCGCAAAAATCGAAACAGGATCTAACGCTCTCCGAGCTAGTAGAGTTGGTTCTAGAGATGAATACGCCGACGGAAATACCTCCGTGTCGTGTATGCGGAGCGGAGCTAGAAATAGGAGCGGCGGGAGGAGGGTACCCGACCCGGTACCACTGTGGCTCCGCTAACGCGGACGTTCTTAAACACAAGAGCGGTACGAGGGAATATAGCGAAGCTTTTGAACACTATTCGGAGTCCACTTTTGAGGACCGGAGAAGTGTAGATCCGTGGGCCTATGAACTCGCCAAACGTCTAAACTCCGATTCGATGATCCGAGGGTTTCTAAAGATAGCGGAGGTTTAATTGGTAGCGTATTGGCACGGAGGGATTCGCGGTCTAAAGGAGGGAGATTCTATTCTCCCTCCTTCCGCTACCAACACGGAACATACCCTCTACGACTACACGGCAGCGCAGTACAAGAAATCCAAGCACGTAGACAACACGAAGGTTTACGTAACCACGAGTCGAATAACAGCGGAGGCATTCGCGGCGCTTTATCCGGGCGGCGGCGCTCTCTACCGAGTAGAGCCGGTGGGGGAAATGGAGCAAGATCCGGACGTGTCCGAACCGGGACTATCCTTTAGGTGCTCCGAAGCGCGAGTAGCACGTGTTTACAATCCGCTCGTGAGAATGTCGGCAAAAAAGGCGTATGGGAGATTAAAGAGAGGCGGTAGCTAGTGAGCAGGGGAGCAACGCAAATCGACGCGGCTATAGAGTTGGCGCGGGCGGAGTATTGTCCGGAGTGGGAGGGATTCGACCCGACTACTCTTAAATGGACGATTTCCCAATACTCCCTACTTTTGTATTCGGCGTTTCTCCTAAAAGATTCGGGCAAGCTGAAAGCAGCTTTAGGAGCTATTGTGTCGGCATCGGCGGTAATGGTAGATCTTTCCTTAGAGGACGTGGCGCGAGCGGCTAAAGAGGCGGCAGAACGAAACGGTAATAAGCGAGATCATCGTATGGAGACGGTCCGATTCTGGCAAGAGAAACTAGACGAAGAAATCCGCGAGCTATACAAAGCGGTGTTAAATGGTGTAGTGGTTCGCATGTGGGAGGAGGTAGGAGACGTTGTTTGGTCCGGGACGGCGTTGGTAGACCGAAGCATTTATCCGGAGCCATTAACGGCAAATTGTGAACGCTTGGAAGATTTAGTAGAATAGGAACGTACTAAGGAGGTTATACAGTGGCGTTGAGATTGTGTCCGAAGTGCAACCAGGAGCGACCGGAGGAGCTATTCCGGGACGAAAAAGGGCAGCGCCGCGTTAAGTGCAACTTTTGCAACGCCGGTAGGACACGTCGTAAGTCTCCCGCTACAAAAGGAGGTAAACCCAAAGCACAGGTAATCGACGGTAAGAGGTATTGTGCGTCCGGCGCGTCGTGCGTTGGAGGAGTAAATCCCGGATCTCCGAATCAACTATCTAGGTACAACCGGGACCAATTCTGCTACTCGTGTCGGGATGCGAGGGTAGACCAAAGTATAGAGAGGGCATCGTAGGGAATGGCAACTAGAGCGGAGGAGTTGGCAAAAGATCCGATGAATCGGATTGTATTCGGCAGACCGGCTAAAGACGAAGAAGTGAAAGCCGGAGATCAAATCTTAGGCGAAAAGTTACAGGAGTTGCGCCTAAAGTATGGGTTAACGCAACCTGCCGTGGCAAGGGAATTAGGATATAGAGGCTACACGAGCATAGCTAATATCGAATCCGGCTACGCGAAACCCACCGTTGATGCGTTGGTAAATCTAGCGAATCTCTACGGAGTATCGTTGGACGATCTCCTAAGCCATAGGCTTAACTTGGACGATGAATAACACGTACGATACCTGTACCATCTGCCAACAAGAGGTTTTTTGGGCAATCTCGGAGGAGAGTAAAAAGCGAATTCCGGTAAACTGGACGCCGGAGGAGGACGGCGACCTTATTATCCTACAGCGTATGCAAGACGGGAATCTAGTTTTAATCGCGAGAGAGACGCGGGCGGATTCTCCTACGCTGTTTACTCCGACGCTCTATAGATCTCACGTACACAGAAAGAAACGGAGGAAGAGTTGATTAACATAACGATAAATCGGGCTAGAGTGTGGTTGGGGGTGACGGTTGCGATTGCGGTAATGGTTCTCGTGGCGCTTTTCGCTATGAGCGCAGACGCCGCTCCCGGTTCGTGTCCTAGCAAGATAGACGCTAGCGAGACGCTGCCGGATCTCCCTACCGCTGATTGCGCCTCTACGGAGGTACAAGATCCGGAGAGCGGTCTAGAGGTTGCTTTGCCGGTTCCGGGAGAGGGCGTCTACATGGAAGTCCTTACTATGGAGGGACCGGAGGAGTTTGGTGTAGTACGGTCCGAAGATGGTAAGGACATAGAGGTAGACCACGAGGGAGCCGACGCTGCCGCCGAACCTGTAGCGCAGGACTTTGATCCGAACGGGGTACCGCCAGCGTGCGAGGATGATAGGCGTGCTTTCTTAGGGAGCAAGGTATACGACAGTATCGACTACAGGATTAACCTAGAAACCACTCCCGGAGAGATCACTAAGGCGACTACGCAGGATGCCATAGTTGATAGCTTTAATCGGATTACCACTGTAAAGGACCAATGCGAATTGCCGGATAATGTTAGCGCCGAAGCTAACTACCTCGGGCATACCGCTCTATTCGCTAACGTCTTTACTGTAAACGGGACGCGCTCTTGTGGTCCTCCCGATGGTAACTCCGTGGTTTCCTTCGGCCAGATTGATCCGGGTGCTCTTGCTGCTACGTGCAACTACTCTGCCGGCTTAGGACCGGACGGGCAGTATCAGAATACGGTAGAAAGCGATATAGAGTTTAACCGGCAGGATTTCGAGTGGACAAACGCGCCATTTAACGGAGAGTGTAGTAACGATCACGACGTAGAAAGCGTGGGAACGCATGAGGTTGGACATACCTTCGGATTGTGGCATCCGACCACTACACAATTCTCTCAGCTTACTATGGCAGCGGGCGGGATCTCTTGTACCGAGTTCAAGCAGACACTTGGATTAGGTGACGTGCTCGGGTTAGAGGACTTGTACTAGGCTTCTAATACAAGTTAAGGACACGAGTGGGGAGCTACGTAGCTCCCCACTTACTAAGGAGGTTTTGTGCAAGTCCTTTTATACGACGAAGGGGGGGAGCGATTACTAGAGGATCATCGGATAGAGCTAGCGTCTATTCCGGTAGTCGGAGACTATATGCCGTTGCACGACGGCAATACAAAAGAGGAGCGGCTATGGCGTGTTACTAGGGTGTATCGGCCACTGTATTTGCTGCCGACCGGAGTAATAGAACTAGCAACACGAATCTACTTAACACAGGAGGGTTGATTAATGACCGATAATCCAAAAGGGTTTAGCTTTACTTACGCTATGGGGAGTCCTACTTTTTCGAGTGGCGATAGCATGGAGCTAGAGTCGGAATACGAAACGTTAGAGGAGCTAGAGTCGCTACAGGGATTTGCGATGGAAGCCGTGCGGACCATAGCCTATGGAGTAACGGAGGAGTGCTCGGATCAAGGGGAGATTTCTCCCGACGTTGAAACTATAGATGAGTTACTAGAGGAGGATGTACAGGAGGAGCAAGGGGATCTAGAGGAGGAGCGCGGGTGGCGTAAAGAGGATCGTATGCCTCCTCCTACAGAATACGATAATGGGTAACAGCTTCCGACATTACCTCAAGTACGCTGTTACCTCTCTAGCCGTGTTCTATGCGGTAGATCTCGCATATGCGTTCATGGGGGCAATCGGCGTTAAGTTTCTAGCCTATCTCTTTATCGGGATAGGCTTTACGCTTATGGATAACGCGTATCGCCGGCGGCAGAAGTTGAAAGAAACGGCAGGGACTATGCTAAGTGCAATCATGGCAGCGGTGGAATCTACGCGCCGCTTCCACGAGGGAGCATTGGAGATTTACGAGGACGAAGGTGTAGACGCTCGTTTTCCGATGCACAAGATCTCCGTAGACGCGGTAAAGGAAGCGAAGGATACGGAGATCACCTTACACGCAGCGGCGGAGGAGATTGGTGTAGAAATTGGGGAAATACAAAAATCAACTAACGCGCAAGCAGGGACAGAATCTAGCTAATAGGCTCCATTGGCGCGAGTGGGAGCGGCGTATTTACAACGTTATGGTGGCTAACCATTTCGAGGTAGAGCACCAGCGTCCGCTAAAGACTAAGGAGGAGAATCAACGAGCGCATCATAAGAGTAAATCCGACTTTATAGGCGTCGGGTACGTTGGATCTCCGTCGGAGGGCAAGGTAGCCGTAGTGGAAGCTAAGACCGGCTCCGCTACCGCGAGCGACAAACAGCTAGCGTATCTAGAGCGTTGGAGCAAGGTACCCGGCGTAGTTGTTTGCGGCGTGTACTACCCGCGAGACTACCGACGGCTCGTAAAGGAGTTAGGCGGTAAGGAGGCGCTAGTTTGATGGCCGCGACACAGGAGGATGTAGGGCAGTACGAATCCGGTAGAGGGATGGCGGAGTGGGAGATAGAGAACAATCCGCTAGATCTAACACTAGATCGAAT
>WUUC01020599.1_pt1 | contig 11029 bp, 11 predicted proteins | sample 6278441 | NCBI WGS metagenome assembly WUUC01 (sample SAMN13675441, study PRJNA597444) | soil metagenome | isolation source: soil | place: USA: Washington | collected 2017-10 | reverse complement strand
GTGACCACCGTACGGGAACTGGGGCGATCGCGCAGGCGCTCGCGTCGCTCTTTGTCCCCTCGGGAGCGGCAACTCCTATTGCTCAGGCTGCGGGAAACCTGGCGGACCTCGCGGTCAACGCCTTCACCCCCATCGTCATCACGGGTGAGTCGCTTGGTCGAGCGGGTGGAGTCGATGGTCTGAACGACATCGTCAGACGCTACATCCCGATGGTCAGGGAGATTGACGAATACCTGGCCGACACGTCGGGCGGGTTCCAGGCGCAGCTCACGGCGTTCTTCCAGGGAGAGGCACCCGACTACCAGTACCAGGCCTACGTGGACGGCATCAAGGCCGCGAAGAGCGAGTACGAGCCGATGGCGACGGCGCTCGGCTACTCGAGCGTCGACGGGTTCCTGAGCTCCGACGCCGGCATGGCGTTCCAGGAGCAGATCGAGGAGCGGAAGCTGGCCCTCGCGGAGCAGTACCCCACGGGCCTGAAGCTCGCCTCCTCGTTCGAGAGCAACGACGCAATCGATGCTCGGGCTCTCGCGGATCTGGGCGAGAAGTTCACACGCGGTCAGACCACGGAGGCCGAGGAGAGGATCCTAGCGATCCGCGAGAAGATCGAGCGGTGGGACGTGCTGGGCGACATCCTGAACCTCGATGCCGGCCTCCGCAACAGCTTCGCGTCGAACGACATCCGGAAGGTGGCGGAGCAGTGGGCCACCGACCGTCGCTTCGGTGAGCTCTGGGACAGGTTCTTCCTCCGCTCCTACGGTCCTATCAGACGGGTGGCATAGGCATGGCTCTACCCAGTATCGGTCCCAACACCCAGGTTCGCTTCGTCAAGAACAGCCCCATGAACCCCTTCGACGAGGACTACTTCCTGGTCAACGGCGAAGTTGTCTCGATGGCGGACTACCTTGACGCAACCCCCGCCTACAAGAAGAAGCTCACGGACGCCGCGAAGCGTGCAGAGGAGGCGGTCGGCACCAACCAGGCCGAGGTCTCCGCGAGGGTCGAGCAGACGGGGCTCCCTCGCGCGGAGGCCCAGGAGCAGCTCTCGGACGAGGACTGGCTCACGAGCTTCATCAGCTTCGGGGAGGGGAACCTCGAGGACCAGCTGAAGCTGGCCGGCGCCGACATGGGCGCAGACGAGGTGCAGAGGTTCCTTCGCGAGGCTCCGGGGATGGATATAGACCCAGCTATGCTGGGCGCCTTCATCCCCACGCTCGCGCGGACCTACCCGGGCGCGGGAGCGACCGCGTACCAGCAGGCCATCGAGGCCGGTGGCTTCGGTGAGGAGTATCAGCCGCCCCCGCTGCAGCTCGGTGCCGGCGATCATCTGAGTGGCCGCGGCCACGCGCAGGTGGAGCCGATCCCCGGCAGCGCCCCCAACTACGAGCAGAGCGGCGACCTGATCCGGTTCAAGAACGGGGTCGTTGTCGACAGCGCCAGCGGTCAGGTGCTCTTCGAGCCCGGTTCCGTCACCCCCGGGAGCCCCGCCTGGATGATCAAGGTCCCGACCGGCTGGAGCGACGAGAAGGTCGCGGAGTGGCGCGAGCGGCTCTACAACCTCGGGTACGACGTCGAGAAGAAGGGCGGCGCAGACCAGGGGTTCCTAGCGGCCCTCCAGGCCTACCACATCAGCCGCTACCAGAACGGCGGTCAGGTGATCCCGCTGCAGGCCGGCGGAGCCGGCGCGCGGGAGGAGAAGGCGAAGCTCGTCGACGTCAGGGACGAGATGGGTGCCACGATCCGGAACACGGTGCGCGAGACGTACCGCCGCATCTACGGGACCGACCCCACGGACGGAGAGATCGAGGCCTTCAGCGGCACGATCTTCGACACCGCCATGCAGCTGCAGCGTCAGTTCCGGTCAAAGTACGGGGACCCGAACGTCAGCGCCGCGGTGCAGGAATCGACGGAACGCCAGGTCGAGAAGCTCGAGGGCTCGCCCTCGGCCGTCATGCTGCGCGAGAGCGACGAGGAGAACACGCGTCTCCGTGACGCCATGGAGACCGCGATCGTGGCGACGAGAGGCCTCGCGGGCTGATGCCGTACCCGATCGAGCAAGCGCCCTGGGAACGCTCCCTGAAGCCCATCTACGACGCCTTCGACGGCATCCCTCACATGGTCGACATCGACGATCTCTGGGATCCGGACGACGAGGAGACGAAGTGGCGAGAGGCGTTCGGCAGCTACGGCGGCAGCACCACGACGCTAGGTGGCTTGACGCCACAGCAGACCGAGAGCCAGATCGTTCTCCCCAAGACCACGAACCGAGGAGACCATGAAGCAGATATCCGAGCAGCTCAGCGAGGAATCAATCCTTCCCGTTCTTCCGGTGGTACCGGAAACGTCATCGATCTTGCCCGCAGTCAACTGGGGACTCCCTACGTCTGGGGCGCTGAGGGTCCGAACGGATTCGACTGCTCAGGTCTCATCTACTGGGCTTTCAACCGCGCCGGCATCAACATCCCCCGGCAGACCGCGGAGGGCTATCAGAGCATCTTCCAGCCAGTCAGTCGGGATGAACTTCAACCTGGGGACGTGATCTTCTACAACTACGGCAGGAAGGGCGCCGGCGCCGCAGACCACATCGAGATCTTCATGGGTGACGGTCGACAGATCGGCACTTCGAACGTCCGCGAGGACCTCGACATCGACCCCGTCGATTGGGACAACGTCATCGGGTACGGCCGCGCTCCCGGCGCGGGCGGCATCAACATCGATGCCCCGATTCCAGGACAAGGTACCGATGTCCGGAAACCGAGACTGAAGAGCACCCCCATCATGAACGAGACCAGCACCGTGCCCTCCGCCCTCGCGGGCGGGGCACCCGACTTCACGAGCGTGATCGCGTCCACGATGGCTCCCGACGCGATGCGGACCAAGATGGTGGCGCCGCAGCAGGCCACCGGTGGAGACGTGAAGAGCCAGCTGGTCGCGGGCTTCCGTGACGCGGGTCGCCAGGACCTCGCGCGGATGGTGAATACGAAGGCCTTCCAGACCTGGATCCAGCAGGAGTCTGGGTGGCGCGTCGACGTCACGTCGCCGGCCAACAACCACGGGAAGGCGAACGACGGTCTCTTCCAGATCTGGAGAGGCCACGACTACAACTCGAGCGGCCAGGTCGCGCAGATGAGCGCCTACGAGCAGGCGCAGCTGGTCGCGAAGTACTTCAGCCACCTGACGCCCGCGAAGATCCGCGAGTACGCGAAGCAGATCTCGAACGGTTCCTACCATGGCTGGGGATGACCCCTACCTCGCTCGCGCGAGCTCGGAAGTCGAGATGACCTCCTGGCTCCTGGTCGAGAGCGCCTTCTGCCAGTGCGAGCGGGTCTGTATCTGCAACTGGGACAACGAATGATGAGCCCGGTGGGTGTGATGGTAGCACGGCAGGTTGTGTCCCTGCAGGACCCGGTTCGATTCCGGGGCTCGGGAACGAAGGAGCACTAGATGCCAGGATGGAAGGGCTTCCCCGGGAAACGGGGCAGCGACTACCAGCTCGTCAGGTACGGTGACCGGTTCTACGTCGTCTACCGCGTGAAGCTCCCGAACGGGAAGAGCATCAACGTGTCCTGGAAGGTGGAGCGGAACGACTTCAAGGGCTTCGGTGTTCAGGAGAACGCCTTCAACCGCGTCGGGAAGCAGGCCTTCAACAACCTGAACGTCTTCGGGTCCGCGACCGAGATCGTGAAGCGCGGCTCGAGCGACGAGCATCCGTTCCAGACCTACATCAACCACCTGCGCGAGGTGAACCACGGCGTCAGCTGGCTCCAGTCCCCGGAGATGATGGAGATCATGCTCATGGGGTGGGCCGAGAACTGGACGGCCGCCGAGCTCCAGCAGCGCCTTTCGCGCACGAAGTGGTACCAGAACCGCACCGAGTACCAGCGCACCTGGGAGCTCGACAAGTCGAAGGGGCAGCGCCAGGCCGAGACCCAGAACACGGAGCAGCGTGTCCTGAACGCGCTCCAGGAACTTTACGGCCCTTCGATAAACCTCAAGGAAGCCGGCATCACCAACGCCGAGATCAAGAAGTGGAGCCAGCGCATCGCCTCGGGGGACCTCGGCGACCCCGCGGACGGCTTCGAGATCTGGCTCGCCGGCCGCAGGCGCGTCGCCGAGAAAGTCGAGGGGTCCACGGCCTGGATCGAGCGGCAGCAGGAGCTCGAGGCTCAGCGCGCCTTCATGAACCGTCCCGAGGACGTGCGTGAGCAGATCCGACAGGAGGCCTTCGAGTGGTTGGGCCCCAACGGGGTCCCCGACCAGGCGACCCTCATCCGCTGGAGCGAGGATCTCGTCAGCGAGCGGAAGACGGACGCCGACTGGCAGACCTTCCTCCGGAAGCAGGCCACGAACCTGTACCCCTACCTCGGGCCCGAAGAGAGGTGGCAGGACCGAGCCTCCACGTACAAGCGCGTCGCCGAGGAGCAGCTCGGTGCACCGATCGACTGGGACGACGCGGTCCTGAACCAGCTCGGGGCCCAGGACCAGCAGGGCGCCTTCACCGGTGACGCGCTCTCGATCGACGACTTCACGAAGCAGATCCGCTCGCAGGACCGGTGGTGGGATACCAGTCTCGCGAACGAGGAGGGCTTCAAGCTGGCGAACTATCTCAACGAGACCTTCTCAGGAGTGCGCTGATGTCTGACGACGCAAGGTACGCCCTGCAGCAGTTCTTGCAGGACAACGGACTTCCGCTGACTCTCATGTCCTTCATCGAGAATGCGCTCGCCAACAACATGCCTTTCGAGCAGGTGGTGGCGGAGCTCAGGCAGACGCCCGAGTACAAGGCCGCGTACCCCGAGAACGCGCTCCGGATGGAGAACGGCTACGACTGGTGGCCCGAGAGTCAGATCCGCGCCTACCGCGCCGAGACGCGGCGCCTGGCGCTCGAGTACATGGGCGTCAGCGACATCACGGACAGCGAGATCGCGGGCCTCATCGCCAACAACAAGAGCCTCAACGAGTGGGAGAAGCAGCTCGTCACGATGCAGAGCTTCGAGCGGTACGGGGAGGTCGTGGGTAACATCCTCTCCGCGGAGCTCGGGTTCCCGATCTCGGACGAGAGGCTCTTCGCCTTCATGTCGGCCTACGTCCCCACCCCCGAGCTCGAGCGCGCCTACGAGATGGCGCTCCTGCGCGGCCAGCCGGCCGCGCTGGGTCTCGGTGTTCGACCCGAGGAAGAGGCGGAGCTGCTCCGTCAGTTCGGGATCGATCCGGCTCAAGCCTTCAAGGGCTATCAGGGCGTCGTCGGGGAGCTGCCCAGGACCGAGCGGCTTGCCATGATCGAGGCCGAGATTAACCGGAACGGCAACTTCCCCACGACGAAGGACATCTTCGCCGACACCCCGTTCTCGGACGTCTTCCGCGCGATCCAGCTCAACGACCCTGAGGCCCTCATGAAGCTCAGGGGCCTCGTCTCGCGCGAGACGGCGCGCTTCCAGGCCCAGGGCGGCACCGAGCGAGACCGCGAGGGAGCCTCGATCGGACTGCTCTCGAGAGCGGAGCGATAGTCAGCCCCCTTGACGGATCGCTGTCTCAGAGCTTGAATGTAGGAACCTGGCGAGATCCGTCCCGACTCGTCAGCGGTGTTTGAAGGGGACCGACAATCGAAGACGTAGGCGAGGACCTCTTTGGTCTTCAGCCGTTACGCGTCTCTACCGTCGGTCCCCTTTCTCATGTCCAGCCCCGTGCCTCCGCGGGTGCTGCGTAGCCGGCCCGTAGGGCCGAGAAGGAGCGGGTGGGATGGCGAAGCGCAAGTTCGAGGAGATCCTCGAGGACCTGAAGGACGAAGTGTCCGAGGACCTGTACGAGGAGCTCCAGGAGTACAAGGGCAGCAAGCTCCGCGAGAAGGCCGAGAGCCTCACGTCGGTCGAAGCCGAGCGAGACGCCCTCAAGGCGAAGGTCGAGCAGCTCGAGGCCGCGCCAGCCAGACGGAAAGCGTTCGAGGACTACGGGATCGACCTGGAGAACCTCTCCAAGGCCGAGGCCGCGATCCTCGAGGGGTACGAAGGCGAGCTCGACGCTGAAGCTCTCGGCAAGCTCGCTGAGGAATACGAGCTCCCGGTCGTCCAGGGTGCCGACCAGGAGGAGGGCGAGGAGCGTCCCGCCGCAGAGGCGCAGACGCGACAGGCCACCAGCACCACGCAGCGAGCAGCCCGCCTGACCATCACACCCGAGCAGTTCTCGGAGCTCGAGATGGACAAGCGGATGAACTTCATGAAAGAGCACCCGAAGGAACACGAGGCCCTCATGAGGGGCGAGACCGTGACAGGAGTCCCGGTCTAGACCTCCCCCTCGGCCTCAGGGGAAAGGTGAGCACAGATGGCAGTTCTCCGCAAGGCGGACATCGCGCCCCAGATCGCTCAGATCTGGTCCGACAAGCTCTATGCCCAGGCCGAGGACATGACGTTCTGGCAGCGGTTCGAGGGCCCACAGGGCTCCGGGTCGCCGCTGATCCGCGTCGACGACCTCTCGAAGGGCGCCGGTGACACCGTCAAGGTGGACATCGTTCTCGCGCTGACCGGTACCGGGATGACGGGTGACACCGCCCTCCTGGACGGCAACGAGGAGAAGATGGTCTTCCGGCAGTTCAACTTCACCGTGGACTCGCTGCAGCACGCAGTCCGCTGGTCGAAGCTCGGGAAGATCCTGATCAACCACGACATGCGGACGACCGCGCTGAACCAGCTCGCCAAGTGGCTCGCTGGCCGGCTCGACAACCGCGTGTTCGCGACGTTCACGGGTGAGACCGTGGGTGGGTTCGCGCCCTCCCTGTCGGCCGCTAACCTTCCGACGTCGATGAAGCACTTCGCCGGTTCCGCGAACTCGGTCGCGACCGTCGACGACACGGATGCCGCTGGGCGCCTCAAGCTCAACGACATCTCGGACATCAAGGCTCGCGCCCTGGTGACCAACAAGATCGAGCCGATCCGCGTGACGGACGGCGAGGAGTATTACGGCCTCGTCCTCCACCCCTACGCGGCCCTCGCCCTGAAGAAGGACTCGCAGTGGCAGCAGGCACAGCGTGACGCGCGTGAGCGCGGAGCGAACAACCCGCTGTTCACGGGTGCTCTCGGGATGTGGGACGGCGTGATCCTGTACACCAGCCCCCGGATCCCGACCGCCGGTGACGGCGTCGGTTCGATCGCGGTGGCGCGCAACGTGTTCTTCGGAGCACAGGCGCAGGTGCGCGGGTACGCGTACTACCCCGACTGGACGGAGCAGTACTTCAGCTACGACCAGGAGCAGGGCATCGCGACCTTCACGGTGCTCGGTCAGCGTCTCGTGACCTTCGACCTGAACGCGTCGGAGACCACGGGCTCGACGACCGACGACACCGCGGTCGGCTCGATGATCCTGTACAGCGCAGCCGTCGCGCCCACGGCGTAACGACTGAACACCTGGGCCCTGGGGCACCTTCGGGTGCCCCTGGGGCCTCACCCTGAGAGTGAGGGAAGATGCCGAAGACGTACCTGCAGGACGCGACCGACGCTGAGATCGAGGCCGAAGTGGCCGATCGCAAGCTCGGTGTCAAGGCCGCGGAAGCGAAGGCTGATGCCGCGGACTCCGCGGATTCGGCTGCCCGCAAGGTCGAGGCCGTCGCCGCGCGGATCGAGGCCGAGGAGCCGGCGGTCAGCACCGAAGAGGCTACCGCTCGCGCCAAGGAAGAGGTCGGGGACCCCGATCCCTTCAACACGGTGAAGGATCCCGACAAGTCGGGGACCGGCCGTGAGATCGACGTAACAACCGGCAAGGAAGTCGAGAAGGCCGAGGCGTCGCCGTCCGGAACCGCGAAGGACGAGGCCGCCAAGGCCAGCGCCAAGAAGGAGGCGTAATGCCTCTCGGGAACACGCAGAAGAAGGTCGGACACCTGTCCGAGACCTCCAAGAACCCCACCAAGACCACGGGTCGCCCGCTCCCGAAGGGGCAGTCCCGGGTCGGCCACCTCTCCGAGACGTCCAGGCCCACCAGCGATGGTGGGAAGCGTGAGGTACCCGGCTACCGCAAGGGTGACGAGTACAACACGGGAGAGGTCGGTTCGGCGCGCGTCGGATCGGTGAAGAGGGCCGGCGACCTCGTCGGTCGCTCGGGCCGGATCGAGGGGCCCTAGATGGGTCAGACCGTCAGAGGCGTCACCGTCAGCTCGAGCACCATCCGGAACGACGATGCCCCGATCGACGGGAAGCATCCCGGAGTGACGGGCGCCGGCCTCGGGCCGGCCGCACCGACGCTCGCGAACTTCGGTACCGCCACCGCCTCGGTGTCGGGGAACCGTGTGAGGGTCGTGCAGACGGCCGGCACACCGACCACCGGCGCCACCATCACCGTCGCCCACCGGCTTCCGCGGGCTCCCCGCGGCGTGCTCGTGGTCCCTGTGGGCGGCAATACGACGGACGTGCAGGCCAGGGTCCTTCCCGGGACCATCACTGGTTCGCAGTTCGTGATCTCCGTCGCCGTCGCTCCCTCCGCGGGAGCCGGCGTCTACGAGTTCGAGGTCATCCCGGTCCTGTAAGACGCTCGGGTCCAGGACGGGAGGAACGCAAGCGGGCCCCTTCGGGGGCCCGTTCGCATGAGGAGGCTCAGTGCTCGTCAGCGAGCTGATCGACAAGGTTCAGAACGAATGGCTCTACCCCTCGGGAGTCGACAGGCCCACCTTCGACGTGCTCGCGGCAGACATCGCGAGTGGCGACCTCACCATCACCCTCGAGGGTAGGGTTGGGCGCGTTCCCGGTGATGGTCTCCTCGAGATCGAGGATGAGCTCGTGCTCGTAGAGGGCACCTCCGGGAGCGTCGTGACCGCGAACGAGCGCGGCTTCGCGAACACGGACCCAGCGGCCCACACGGCCGGCACCCGCGTCACGATCGATCCGAAGTACCCCCGCAAGACGATCAGGAGCGCCCTCGACGCCGTGACGGCGCTCCTGTATCCGTGGGGCGTCTACAGGCGCGTCCTCGATACGGCGCTCGACTACGACCCGAGCGACCCAGTGGTGCTGCCCGCAGACACGCTCGACGTGCTGCGCGTCAGCGTGCGAGCGATCTCGGGACGAGAGATCTGGCGGCGACTCAAGATGGAGGGACGCGACTGGGAGTTCCTGGACGAGTTCGACCCCCCTCTCCTCCACGTCTACCGCGGCACCTATAGTGGCGCAGACCTGCAGCTGGTGCTCGCGAAGGACTTCACGCGCGGACTCACCTCCGCGCAGGACCTGACCACCGATGGCGGGATCCCAGGCACGATGGTGGAGCAGCTCCCCATGGCGGTCGCGGGCCACATCCTGCAGAGCCGAGAGATCCCGCGCGTCCAGATCGACGAGGTTCGCCGGCTCCTCGCGCAGCAGGGCATCCAGGTCGGGTCGGCCCTGAACGTCGGCCAGGCGATGCTCAACCACTTCCGCACCACCGCCGTGCTCGCTGAGCGACGGCGCCTCAACCTCAAGGACGAGCCCCACTTCACCTGGGTCAGGAGCTGACCGTGGCAAGAGCACACTACGTCACCTACGCACACGACGGCGAGGGCCGTCCGATCTCTGGCGTCTCCGTGGAGGTGCGTCTGCCCGGGGTCGCGACCCTGATCTCGCAGACGCTCTACGCGAACGACACGCCCGACATGACCACGAAGGCGAACCCCTTCACGGGGAACGCGGACGGGAAGATCGAGGCGTTCGTCGACACCCCCCAGGTCGTCGACTTCTACATCACGAAGGCCGGGTACGACCCCATCACGATCCGGGGCACCTTCCAGCAGCTGACGGCCTCGACGCTCGTCTTCGAGGACGGCGGCACGCCGGTGGCGCAGCGCGCCAACATCGACTTCCAGGACGGCTTCGTCCTGACCGACAACGCGGGCGCGAACCAGACCGAGATCGATGCAGACTACGCCGGCACCGCGGAGCTCGTGGATGCCGATCACGCGGCCGAGGGGGCAGGCACCTCCACGAAGGTCGCTCGTGGTGACCACAAGCACAGCATCCCCTCAGCCGCTGCGGGCGCCTCCGCGCCCGGAGACACGGCTCAGGCCGGTACGGCGAGCACCTCCGCCCGAAGCGACCACCGGCACTCCCGTGAGGCCTACGGTGCCGCGGCTCAGCTCGCTGACGTGGATGCGGCAGCGGAGAGCGCCGGCACCGATGCAAGCGTCGCTCGAGGAGACCACAAGCACGCCGCTACGGTCGCGAACCCGGGGGCCTCTGCCCCGGGGGACACGGTCTCTGGTGGTGCAGCGACCTCCCTGTCGCGATCGGACCACAGACACTCCCGGGAGGCGTACGCGACCGTCACGGAGCTCGCCGACGTCAGCCACGCAGCGGAAGCTGCCGGCTCCTCGGCCGCCGTGGCTCGGGGCGACCACAAGCACGGGATCTCTGTTGCCGGCACCGCGGAGCTCGCGAACGTCGCCGGTACCGAGGCGGCCGGATCCTCGAACACTGTCCCCCGAGGAGACCACGTCCACGCTCACGGGGGTGGCTACCCGGGAAGCCACACGGACGTCGTCGCACACAACGACCTCTTCCATAAGGCCGACTTCGTTCTCAAGACCTCTGACGAATCTGTCACCAGCTCGACCGTGATACAGGACGACAACGAGCTGGTGGTCGGATCCTTCCCAGCCACCTCCATCGTGCTGGTGGAGCTTGTCATCATCTATGAGGCCGGCCAGGCTTCGGGTGACCTGAAGTGGCAGCTCGGTATCCCTTCCGGCGCCACCTACTCGGGGATGCATCACGCGCTCGCTCCTGGTGCCACCGCGACCGGAGAGGACCTTCTGCGTGCGATCCTGAGCGCGAACGCACCATTCGATGCGGGCGGCCTCGGTGCCGGTAACACTCGCGCATTGAAGGCAACTATCGTCGTTGACTACGGCGCATTCGCTGGAGACATCCAGTTCGCGTGGGCACAGAACAGCTCCAGCGCCACGCCCACCATCGTGCAGGCCGGTAGCTTCATCCTGGCGCGAGAGCTCGCGTAGTGGCGGAGATCCTCACCGCCCCGACCTGGCTCAGTCTCGAGGCTCTTGAGGGGGTCGAGCTCG
>WUUC01168318.1_pt1 | contig 11031 bp, 8 predicted proteins | sample 6278441 | NCBI WGS metagenome assembly WUUC01 (sample SAMN13675441, study PRJNA597444) | soil metagenome | isolation source: soil | place: USA: Washington | collected 2017-10 | reverse complement strand
TCATTCGGGCGGCGCCGATCACGCCCGCGTCCTCGCCAAGCTCGGACACCACCAGCGGCAGGTTGTTGGTGGCCAACGGAAGGGACCGCCGGTACACCGCGCTGCGGATCTCGGCGAGCAGCACGTGACCAATGCCGGCCACCCCGCCACCGATCACGATCAAACTGGGATTGAAGAAGCTGACCAAGCCGGCGAGCACCAGACCAAGGTGCCGGCCGCCCTCCCGAACCAGCCGAAGCGCCACCGGGTCGCCGGCGGCCAGTGCGTCGGCCACATCGGCCGCCGAGAGGATTCCCTTGTCCTCCAAGCGCATGGACAAAAACGGTGACTCGCCGGAACGAGCCACCGCCTGGGCGGAGCGAGCCAGCGCGCCACCGGAGAAGAACGCCTCGAGGCAGCCGAGGTTGCCGCAGCTGCACGCCGGGCCGTCCTCGTCGACCTGGATGTGGCCGATGTCGCCGGCACTCCCGTTCGCACCGCGGTAGACCTCGCCGCCGACCAGGATCCCGCAGCCGACGCCGGTTCCGATCTTGACGAACAGGAAGTCGTCGGAGTTCTTGGCGACGCCGGCCTGCTTCTCCCCCAGCGCCATCACGTTCACGTCGTTGTCGACCAGCACCGGGCAGCCCAGCTCCCTGGTCAACGTGTCGCGGACCGGGTACTGGTCCCAGCCGGGCATGATCGGCGGCGCGTACGGCACCCCGTCGCGGAAGCTCACCGGGCCGGGCAGTCCAATACCGAGACCGTGCAGGCGCGGCAGGTGGCCCTGGTCGCGAAGCTTGCCGACCAGCTCGGTCACCCGGCCGAGCACCCGCTGCGGACCCTCCTTGACGTTCAACTCCTCGGCGACGTGCTCGATGACCTCGAGCTCGCCGTCGGTGACCGCGACGTCCACGCTGGTGGCGCCGATGTTCACGCCGACGAACCGGAGCCCGGCGGCGACCCTGACCACCGCTGGGCGCCGGCCGCCGCGGGACTCGGCGAGGCCGGCCTCCTCGACCATGCCGAGCACGGTCAGCCGGTCAAGCTCGGCGGCGATCTTGGATCGGGAGAGCTCGACCAGGTCGCCGAGCTCCGCCTTCGACTGCGCGCCACGGTCCCGAAGTACCCGGAGCAGCCTGGCGTGTGGCGACATCCCGGTCATGAGTCTCCCCTCCGACAGGTACTCGGCGACTCTACGTCAGTACGGTCAGACGCGGAAGAACTATCGTCCGTCTAGTGCGAACTTCTGCAGAATTTGGTGAAAGTCGACCGGAACCACTCATCCGTGCTCATCGTAGGACAGTAGCCCGGCAGCGCGTTACCGACCCGTGAAGAAAAACGACAATAGTGCCGCTGGTTATGGCCATCTGTGAGCCATCTTTGGACTAGTTCAACAAAACTTTTGCTTGACTTCGACATATGATCTGGCTTACGTTCCGGCCAGGTGTCTTCTGCCCACCCGGGCCAGAGGGAGGTTGGCGGGGGCCCGCCTCGACACACGGGGCCGGGCCACCGCCGGCTACCCACGACAACCGAACAAACGCAGCTCCTTCCCTGCTGAGGAGTGACCATGCGACGCGCACCGGGTCGACTACTGACCGTGCTCGCCGGCCTGCCGCCAGCGACCATTGCCAATCCTGGCGGCACCACAGAGTTGTTCGCGGCGTTCAAGCCCACTGTGGCCAATCCAGTCGGTGGAACCGGCCCCACCGAGGCGCAGTGGGCACCGCGGGCGGCACCCAGTTGATCATCTGGACCTGTCACGAGGTCCTAATCAAAGGTGGACCCTGCCATGAACATTCACCTCAGGGCGGCGTTAACCGCGGCCGCCCTGGTCGCCACCGGAGCGATGGTGGCGACCGTCGAATCCGCGCCGCCGGCTACGGCGCACCCGGTCAACCCAGCCAACTTCCAACAGGTTGAGCTGGCCAGAGGCGTCGCCGAGATGGGCGAGCCGATCTCCCTCGCGGTGCTGCCCGACCGGTCGGTGCTGCACACGTCCCGCAACGGAGTTCTGCGCCGCACCACCGCCGCCGGCGCCACCAGCACGATCGGCACGCTGCAGGTGTACTCGCACGACGAGGAGGGCCTGCAGGGCGTCGGGGTGGACCCCGGCTTCACTACCAATCGGTTCATCTACCTGTTCTACGCCCCGCCACTGTCCACTCCGGCCGGTGACGCCCCGGGCACCGGCACCGACTTCTCCGCGTGGAACGGGGTGAACCGGCTGTCCCGCTTCACGCTCAACACCGACTTCACGCTGAACATGGGGAGCCAGGTCACCGTTCTCGACGTGCCCGCCAACCGGGGCATCTGCTGCCACGTCGGCGGCGACATCGACTTCGACGCGGCCGGCAACCTGTACCTGACCACGGGCGACGACACCAACCCGTTCGAGTCGAGCGGATACACCCCGATCGACGAGCGCGCCAACCGCAACCCGGCCTACGACGCGCAGCGCACCTCGGCGAACACCAACGACCTGCGCGGAAAGTTGTTGCGGATTAAGGTGAACGCCAATGGGACGTACTCCATCCCGGCGGGAAACCTGTTCCCCCAAGGCACCGCGAACACCCGGCCCGAGATCTACGCGATGGGTTTCCGCAACCCGTACCGGATGAGCGTGGACAAGGCGACCGGCGCGGTCTACCTCGGCGACTACGGGCCGGACGCGGGTGCGGCCAGTGCCACCCGTGGACCGGGAGGTCAGGTGGAGTTCAACCGGATCACCTCGCCCGGCTACTACGGCTGGCCGTACTGCACCGGCTCGAACACCTCCGCCGAGACCTACCTCGACTTCACGTTCCCCAGTGGACCGTCCGGCGCCCGGTTCAACTGTGCCGCACCGGTCAACAACTCCCCGCGCAACACCGGGCAGGCGAACCTGCCGGCGGCGCGGGCGGCGTGGATCAAGTATGACGGCGGGTCGCTGCCCGCGTTCGGCAACGGCTCGGAGTCGCCGATGGGTGGCCAGGTCTACCGTTTCGACGCGGCGAATCCGTCCACGGTCAAGTTCCCGCAGGAGTTGGACGGGCACTACTTCGCCGCCGAGTTCGGCCGCCGGTGGATTCGCATCGTCGACCTCAACCCCGACGGCACGGCCGGTCAGATCAACAACTTCCCGTGGACCGGCACGCAGATCATCGACACCGCGTTCGGGCCGGACGGCGCCTTCTACGTGTTGGACTACGGCACCGGATCCTTCGGTGGCGACGCGAACTCCGGTCTGTACCGGATCGAGTTCAACCAGGGCGGCAACCAGGCACCGACCGCGCGGGCCAGCACCAACCGGACGTCCGGCATCGCCCCGCTGGCGGTGAACTTCTCCTCGGCCGGCTCGTCCGACCCGGAAGGTGGCGCGCTGAGCTTCTCCTGGAACTTCGGCGACGGCACCACGTCCACCGCGGCCAACCCGACGAAGACCTACACCACCAACGGGCAGCGCACGGCGACGCTCACGGTGACCGATCCGGGAGGCCGGACGGGAACCTCCAGCGTGGTGATCACGGTCGGGAACACCGCGCCGACGGTCACGATCAGCACCCCGGTCAACGGAACCACGTTCAACTTCGGCGACACGGTCCCGTACACGATCACCGTGTCCGACCCGGAGGACGGCACGATCGACTGCACCCGGGTCAGGCTGACCTACGTGCTCGGCCACGACAGTCACGGCCACCCGATCACCTCGCGCCAGGGCTGTTCCGGCTCGCTCGCCATCCCGGTGGACGGTGAGCACGACACGGCGGCGAACCTCTCCGGGGTGTTCGACGCGGAGTACACCGACAACGGTGCGAACGGTCAGCCGGCGCTGACCACGCACGCGCAGAACACGTTGCAGCAGAAGCACCGCCAGGCCGAGCACCGCACCACCCAGTCCGGCACCGGCCTGTTCAGCAAGGCCACCGCGGAGGGTGGGCAGACGGTCGGCGACATCCAGAGTGGCGACTGGATCGCCTTCCAGCCCTACGCGCTCGGCGGGATAAACCGTTTCACCGCACGGGCTTCCTCCGCGGGAGCCGGCGGCACGATCTCGGTGCGGACCGGTTCGCCGACCGGCACCGTGCTCGGCACCGTCACCGTGCCGGTGACCGGGAGCTGGGACACCTTCACCGAGGTGAGCACCGCGATCACCAGTCCGCCAAGTGGAACGCAGACGCTCTACCTCACCTTTGCCGGTGGGGCCGGCGCACTGTTCGATGTGGACTCGTTCACGTTCAACAAACCCGTGGGTGGCGGTACCGGCCCGATCAGCGGCAGCGGTAAGTGCGTCGACGTCTCGGCCAGCGGGACCGCGGACGGCACCAAGATCCAATTGTGGACCTGCAACGGAACCGGGGCCCAGACGTGGTCCCGCGACGGGGCAACCCTGCGGGCGCTTGGCAAGTGCATGGACGTCGCGGGCGGAGCCACCGCGGACAACACCCGCGTGCAGCTCTGGACCTGCAACGGCACCGGCGCGCAGAGCTGGACGCCGCAAGCGAACGGCACACTGCTCAACCCTCAGTCCGCCAAGTGCCTTGCCCCGCAACCGGGCGGCACCGCGGACGGCACCCAACTAGTGATCCTCACCTGCTCCACCGCTGCCAACCAGCGCTGGACCCTGCCCTGAGAGGAACCCGATGCGACAACGTATCCGCAGCGTTCTCAGCGTTGCCATCGCAACACTTCTGATCCTGGCGTGCAACGCGAGCCCACCGGCCAATGCCGCCGACACCCCCTACGACGTGCTGGTGTTCTCCAAGACGGCCGGATTCCGGCACGACTCGATCCCGCAGGGCATCCAGCTGATCCGGGAGTTGGGCGCGGCCAACAGCTTCACCGTGACCGCGACCGAGGACGCCGCGCAGTTCAACGCCGGCAACCTGTCCCAGTTCGAGGCGGTGGTCTTCCTCAACACCACGGGCGATGTGCTCAACGCGACCCAGCAAACCGCGTTCGAGAACTACATTCGGGCCGGCGGCGGGTATGTCGGCGTCCATTCGGCGGCCGACACCGAGTACGACTGGCCGTTCTACGGCGAGCTGATGGGTGCCTACTTCGCCTCGCACCCGGCCATCCAGCAGGTCACCGAGCGGGTGGAGAACCGGGCGCACGCGGCAACCCAGCACCTGAACGCCACCTGGGTGCGCACCGACGAGCTGTACAACTACCGCACCAACGTCCGGTCCTCGGCAAGGGTACTGGCCACATTGGACGAGTCGACCTACTCCGGCGGCTCGATGGGCGGCGACCACCCGCACACCTGGTGCAAGGCATACCAGGGCGGGCGGTCGTTCTACACCGGCAACGGCCACACCCAGGCCAGCTACGGCGAGGCCAACTTCCGGTCGATGATACTGGGCGGAATTCGCTACGCGGCCAACCGCACCAAGGCCGACTGCCGCCCGGAGACCGGCTACACCACGCTGTACAACGGTTCCACCACCGGCTGGTCACAGGCCGGACCGGGCAGCTTCACCAACTCCAACGGCACCCTCACGTCGGTCGGCGGCCTCGGCCTGCTGTGGTACAGCGCAAGGGAGTTCCGCTCCTACTCGCTGAAGCTGGACTGGCGCATGCCGGGCGATGACAACTCGGGTGTGTTCGTCGGCTTCCCGCCGAGCTCGGACCCGAACACGTCGATCAACCAGGGCTACGAGATCCAGATCGACGCCACCGACTCGCCGGATCGGACCACGGGCTCGGTGTACAGCTTCAAGTCCGCCGACATCGCGGCTCGCGACGCCGCGCTGAACCCGCCCGGCGAGTGGAACACCTTCGAGATCCTGGTCGAGGGTGAGCGCCTGCAGGTGTTCCTGAACGGGGTGAAGATCAACGACTTCACCAACGCCGACCCAGCGCGGTCGCTGACGTCCGGGCACATCGGCATTCAGAACCACGGCACCGGTGACGACGTGTCGTTCCGCAACGTTCGGATCAAGGAGCTCGGCGGCACCCAGCCGCCGACCGGTACCGGTCCGATCACCGGCATCAACGGCAAGTGCGTCGACGTCGCCGCCAGCGGCACCGCGGACGGCACCAAGGTGCAGCTGTGGACCTGCAACGGAACCGGGGCGCAGACCTGGACCCGCAACGGCAGCACCGAGCGCGCGCTGGGCAAGTGCCTTGACGTGTCCGGCGCCGGCACCGCGGACAACACCCGGGTGCAGCTGTGGACCTGCAACGGGACCGGCGCGCAGAACTGGACGCCGCAGGCCAACGGCACGCTGGTCAACCCCAACTCCAACAAGTGCCTTGCCCCGCAGGCAAACGGCACCGCGGACGGCACCCAACTGGTGATCCTCACCTGCAACGGAGCCACCAACCAGCGCTGGACGATGCCGTAGGTGATGCCCTGAAGGACGCCTTGCGGACGTTGAGCGTCCCGATGGCGTCCTTCAGGGCATTGACCGACCTGGACCATAGGACCATGACAGTCCTGGATAAGCTGGACATTCCGATCGTGGCCGCGCCGATGGCCGGCGGAGTGTCCACGCCGGAGCTGGTCGCCGCGGTCTCCTCCGCCGGTGGGCTGGGTTTTCTCGCGGCCGGTTACCTGAGTAGCGACGCGGTACGCGACCAGATCCGGGCGGTCCGCCGTCTCACCAGCAAACCGTTCGGTGTCAACCTGTTCGTGCCCGGCGATCCAGCGATCGACGCGGATGTCGTCAACCGATACCGAGACCGCCTGGAGGCCGAGGCCGCGCTCTACGGTGCCACACTTGGCGATCCGGTCGCCGACGATGACGGCTGGCCGGGCAAGCTCGCTGTGGTAAAGGATTCTCGGATACCTGTGGTGAGCTTTACCTTTGGCTGCCCGAGCGCTGCCCTGGTGAGCACGCTCAAGCGTTATGTGTCCGATGTGGTTGTCACGGTCACCTCTGCCCACGAGGCCCGGCTGGCCATCGCGGCCGGAGTGGACGTGTTGTGCGTGCAAGGACCCGAGGCCGGTGCTCACCGAGGAACGTTCGCAAATAAAGACATTTCCGACGACCTAGGGCTGATTCCCCTGCTGCGCCGGGTCTCCGCGGTCGCGGATCTGCCCCTGATCGCGGCCGGCGGACTGTCCCACGGTCGCGACGTCGCCGCCGTGCTCGCCGCCGGTGCGCAGGCCGCACAACTCGGCACAATGTTCCTGGCCTGCAAGGAAAGCGGCGCACACCCACTGCACAAGGCCGCGCTCACCGACCCGTCCTTTCCCGGCACCACGGTCACCAGAGCATTCAGCGGCAGGCCGGCCAGGGGATTGGTCAACCGGTTCGTGCTCGACCATTCCGCCGACGCGCCGCACGCGTATCCGCACGTGCACAACCTGACCAGACCATTGCGTGCCGCCGCCGCGCAAGCCGGGGACGCGGAGGCGATGAGCCTGTGGGCCGGGCAGGGCCACCGGTTCGCCACCGACCTCCCCGCCGCCGAGTTGGCCGTGTCCCTAGCCGATCAGGCCAGGGATGCGCTCGCCGACGCGGCCCGGCGACTGGACCGATAGAGCGTATGATTGATCATCGCTCGCCGGAACGCAACGACAGCAGTCAATTCCGGAGAGGCGGGCTAGCATGGCTTCCGGTCTGGTACTCATCGGCTTCGACGGCACCCCGGCGTCCGAGCGCGCCGTGCGGGCGGCGGCGACGTTGTTCGCGGGGCGTAGGGCCTTGGTCGTCACCGTGTGGGAGGCGGGCCGCGCCTTCGACCTCGCGCTGATCCCCGCGCGCGGGTACGAGCTTCCGATGAGCAGTATCGATGTTCGCGTCGCGGACGAGGTCGACGACGCGCTGTACAAGGAGGCACAACAGCTCGCCAACTGGGGTGCGCGGCTGGCCACCAACAACGGCCTCGAGGCCGAGGGGTTGGCCGTCGCGGACCGGGTGACCCCGGCGGACACGCTGGTACGCGTCGCCAACGAGCACGACGCGGAGGCACTGGTGGTGGGTGGGCACAAGCACGGGCGCCTCGCCGAGCTGGTCTTCGGCAGCACCACCCGCGGCGTGTTGCACCACGCCGGCTGTCCCGTCGTCATCGTTCGCGACTCATAACATCCAGATCATGCCGAACAGCGTAGAAATGGGGTAATGGCATCGACGGTCGTGCGGAAGGACAAGCTGCGCCGGTGGTCGCTGGTGGCGACGGTGGCCGCAGTGCTGGTCGCGCTGCCCACCGTGGTGGCCGCCCTCCCCGCGTCGGTCGACCCGGTCGAGCCCGCCAGGCTCCGCGAGCTGATCATGCGGTCGACCGGCCAGCCCCATCACGGCTACGCGGAGAGCACCGGCACCCTCGGGGTACCTGATCTGCCCAACCTGAGCCAGGTGACGGCGATGCTCAGCGGCACCACCCGGATCCGTACCTGGTACGACTCCCCCGATCGCTGGCGCTTCGACGTGCTGTCGATCGGCAGTGAGCGCGACGTGTACCGCACCCCGGAGGGCGAGTACATCTGGGACTACGGCGCGAACCTGCTCACCCAGCTGCCCGCCGGGCAGCTGGTGCGGCTGCTGCCGAGCGCCGGCGACCCGCCGCCATCCGACTCGGCCGGGCCGGTGTACCAGCTGACCACCCCCGAGCCGGTGCGGCTGCCGCGCGCCGGCGACCTGCTGCCACCCGACCTGGCCAGGCGCGTGCTCGCCGCCGGCGACCCGGTCAGCGCCATCGAGGCCCGCCGGGTGGCCGGTGTCGACGCCGCCGGTATCCGGGTGCGCCCGGCCGACCCGGACACCTCGGTCGGTCAGGTCGACATCTGGGCGGACCCGGCAAGCGGCCTGCCGGTGCGGGTGGAGGTGACCCCCCGCGGCGCGAGCCGGCCCGTGCTGGTCACCCACTTCGTCGACCTCAGCCAGTCCCGGCCGGCGGCGGAGACTCTCACCCCGACAATCCCGCCGGACGCCGGATTCACGGTCACCACCGCGCCGGACATCGTCGAGGCGCTCGGGGTCACCGCCCCGGTGCCCTTTCCCGACTCGCTCGCCGGTAAACCCTTGCAGACCACCGTGTTCGCCGGCCTGCCCGGCATCGGCCTGTACGGCACCGGGTTGTCCTCGTTCGTCGTGCTTCCGTTGCCCCGCAACCTCGGCAACTCCGCGACCGACGCCGCACGCAAGGCGGGCGCCCAGGAGCTCGAGCTCTCCGGCGGCTCCGGCATGCTGCTCAACGTGCCGCCGCTGACCGCCGTCGTCGAACGGTCGAATGTCGCCCGCCGGTCGTATCTGATCGCCGGGCTGGTGGTGCCGTCGCTGCTGGAGCGCGTCGCCGAGGAGCTGTCCACCGTGCCGAGGGACGGCCGATGATCACTACCCGAGCGCTCACCAAACGATTCGGCAGAACGCTTGCGGTGGATGGCATCGACCTGCACGTCCGCGAGGGCGACCGGTACGGGTTTCTCGGCCCCAACGGGTCGGGCAAGACCACGCTGGTGCGGATGCTGCTTGGACTGGTCTACGCCACCAGCGGCGAGATCGAGGTGCTCGGCCGGCCGGTGCCCAAGCGGGTGGCCGAGATCCTTCCCCACATCGGTTCGCTGGTCGAGGGTCCGGCCGCCTACCCGCACCTGTCCGGCCGGACCAACCTCTCGCTGATCGACGCCGCCGGCCCCGGTGACCGGCGCAGTCGTCGCCGTCGGATCGAGGAGACGCTGGAGCGCGTCGGGCTCGCCGGGGTGGACCGCCGGCCGGTCAAGGCGTACTCGCTCGGCATGCGCCAGCGGCTCGGGCTCGCCGCCGCCCTGCTGCGCACTCCCCGGCTGCTGATCCTCGACGAGCCAACCAATGCCCTTGACCCGCAAGGCATCCGGGAGGTTCGCGAGCTGCTGATCGAGCTGAACCGGGCCGGTACCACGGTGTTCCTGTCCAGCCACCTGCTGAGCGAGGTGGAGCAGCTGTGCACCAGGGTCGGCGTGGTCGACCGCGGCCGCTTGGTGCTCGAGGAGGAGTTGTCCACCCTGCGCGGGCCGACCGGGCGGGTGCTGGTGCACACCCCGGACCCGACGCTCGCGGTGTCCATTTTGGACGGTCAACTCGAGCAGCGGGACGGCGAGCGGCTGGTGATCCAGCACGCCGACCCCGCCGCCCTCAACGCGATGCTCGTCGAGGCCGGGGTGCGGGTCAGCTCGATCACCACCGAGCACCGCACGCTCGAGCAGGTCGTGCTCGACGTGACCAGCGCCGGCTCCGACCGAATCGACCGGCCATGATCGCCGTCGAGTTGCGCAAGCTGATGCTGCGCCCCAGGGTGTGGCTGAGCATCCTGCTGCTGTGCGCGCTGCCGATCATCGTCGCGATCATCCTGGCCACCGCCGACTTCCCGCCACCCCCCGGGCAGGGCGGCGCCTTCCTCAACGCGGTGCTGCGCAACGGTTCCCTCTACCCTGCCGCCGCGCTTGCCTTGGTGCTCCCGGTTTTCCTGCCGCTCGCGGTCGCGGTGCTCGCCGGGGACTCCATCGCCGGCGAGGCCACCATGGGAACCCTGCGCTACCTGCTGGTCCGGCCGGTCGGCCGGACCCGGCTGCTGGTGGCCAAGCTCGTCGCCGTGCTCACGTTCATCCTGCTCGCCATCGCGCTGGTGGTGATCACCTCGCTGGTGGTCGGTGTCGGCCTGTTCGGCACCGGTGCGGAGGCGGTCGGCCAGGCGGGCGCGGTCACCTCGCTCTCCGGCGCCACCCTCGGGCCGGCCGAGCTCGTCGTGCGGCTCTTCGCCACGATCGGCTACATCCTGGTGTCGATGCTCGGCTTCGGGGTGATCGCGCTGTTCCTGTCCACGCTCACCGATTCCGGCCTCGGCGCCGCGCTCGGCACCCTGGCCGTGCTGATCACCAGCTCAGTGCTGGAGACCCTTGACTCCGCGGCCACGATAAAGCCTTACCTGCCAACGCATTACTGGCTCGCGTGGATCGACTTCTTCCGCGACCCCATCTTCTGGCACAGCATTACCAGCGGCCTGTGGCTCCAGGCCGGCTACATCGTGGTGTTCTTCGGCGCCGCCTGGGCGAACTTCGCTACCAAGGACGTCACCTAGTAGTACTTTGTTAGGTTAGCTGGTGTCTGGGAAGGGTCTTTTGCAGGTGTGGCATGCGCCGGCCAT
>WUUC01070365.1_pt1 | contig 11031 bp, 5 predicted proteins | sample 6278441 | NCBI WGS metagenome assembly WUUC01 (sample SAMN13675441, study PRJNA597444) | soil metagenome | isolation source: soil | place: USA: Washington | collected 2017-10 | reverse complement strand
GATGTTGGCAAGCGCGGCAAGGTTACGGCGAAACGGATTTCGTGATAGAATAGAAATGCCCACTGAGAGCTGCCTCTCTCAGTGGGCATTTCATAGTAACGGTGTGGGGAGGATATTATCACGGTGAGAAAAAAGAGTCAACGGTATCCCGGTTGGATTGTCCTTAGAGAAGGGCAAAAGTACCCAGAGTGCGGTGATTGCGGGTCAAAGATACCGGTTGTAGAACCACAAAACGTTCTACTGCTTACCTTCCCAGTCACTTGCTACAGATGCAAATCTAAGCTGGGAGCCGTCATCGCCAATCCAGACGAGCCAGAGATGCATAACTGTGAAGTGTGCTCAACGCCATTTGAACGGCAGCCTAATAGTGACCGGGCCACATGCTCTGGAACCTGTAGTTCAAAACTTGGATGGAGGCCTCCAATCTGGGAGTAATGAGAATAAGGTATTGACAAATAGGCAATATCACAGTCATACTATCGATGTGCACCAGGGGCCATGTCGATAGTTCTATATGCTGCCGAGACATCTTGGGGTTAATTCGCTTCCCCCTTAGATAGCAGGCCCTTACTTTTGTTTGTTCCTTCGACGTGATACCTGGCGCATTTATCAATCACACACGCCAGGTAGTATATGCATTTTATACTTGCCATCCTGTCTGTAATCTTCCTGTATTCAAATGTTTATGCGCAATCTATATCCCATCAAAATTGGCAAACGGCAACCATATCTAATGGAACAATTTCCATCTTGTGCGCTCCATTGATACTGCCTTTCGAGAAAGGGTCATTGCTGGTTGAAACCAACCCAACGATCACACGCGGTGAGATGGATAGCTCACTCAGATCACCTCATCCAGTTCGTGTGAAACTTGTTCCACAGACAGGCACCCAAGATGATTTGGTCACAATCAGCGGATGTTCGGTAGATGGGACCGAAGTTCAGTTGTCGATAAGTAATGCAGCACATTCGATTACCGCTAAGCATACCCCAGGATCGATCCAGTTCGTTGATGGACTAGATTTTTTTATTGACGATATTGCTAAAATACTGACACTGGTTAGGAAAGATGGCATATGGGTTCCCATTGTAGGGGGAGGTGGTGGGGGTGGTGGGAACATCATAGTCGGCGAAAATCAGAGAATCGATTTTCGTGAGTTAACCCTAGATAATGCTACCGAAGGCCTCTTTATTCCGGGATCTACCAACTGCGCATTCGCCATTGGCATTAACCAATTCTGTTATAACACCACCACGCAGATTATTTACATAGGGGATGGGACAGGGATTGTTCCCATTGGGGGACCAGGTGTCTCGGGTGGGTGTACAGACCTAAACGACTGCGCTAATTCAGGCAAGCTCATAGGATCGCTGTCAGGCAGAGAAAATGGCCTCAAGCTATTCGACGAAAATAATAATGGGCTTATCATTTACGTAGGTGCTGAGGGTCCAGTAGCCGAGTGCGTAGTCGACTACGGAGGTGTAGGTGAGGAACCTTGTAAGCCAACTGAGACCCGAACCTTTGCGATATCTCCTGGCGGATGCTCACCAGACAATACTTATTTTAAGCGTGCTTTTGACGTAGCTTTAAACAGTCAACGTGCCCCCGTGACATTTCACATGGATGGTGGTGAGAATGCTGCGGCCGAGATCGAGTGTTCCCTTGCACCCCCAGACAGGTGGGATGGTCAAGAGATCATCATACACAGCTTTGTGCATACGCTAGAACCTACGCCAGGTGGAGAAATTCGACTTGACTGGACTGGATACTGTGTGTCGCACGGTAGTGCACATGGCACAGACGGCTATGCGGCAGAGATCAATCCTGCCTCCTATATGCTGATTGACCTTGATGGGCATGCACAGAACCGGCTCGTTATCACGCCTACTCAAGGGAATGTACCGGTTACTGGCTGTACTGGGGATAACAAGAAAATCCTATGGCTCCGGGCACAGGTTGACACTACGGCTACGACTGCAAGTGATTTGAACTTGCATCATATATTTCAATTACAGGTAGAATATGGGATTAAAGCATTTACTGATTAGCATATTTATACTTGGAATATCGGTTACTGCTTTTGGTGCAACGCTGAATGTTCCATCCCAGCATGCCACTATACAGGCAGCCCACAATGCTGCCGTAGCAGGTGACACCATACTGGTTGCAAATGGTACCTACAACGAGAGTGTGGGGATAACCAAGAATAACCTGATATTTAGGTCAGTCAATAAACACGGCGCCATAGTTAGGGGTGATAATACCGTCGATTCATCCGGGTTCACTTCAGGTGGTACTACAGAGCCAGATGGCATAACTATTGATGGGTTTGAGATATCAGGTCATGGCAGGGTCCTTGGTTATGGCGTTCGTATTGATCCTGTGTACCCGCCTACTACCCAAAGTGGATGGACCATAAAAAACAACAAGATACATCACGCTAGGCATTTTGGCATATGGCTGCGTGGCAGCAACCATATTGCCGAAGACAATATTATCTACATGATCGGCAATGATGTAGAGGCTTACGGAATTTTCAGTTTTGGTGCTGGAATGATTGTGCGCCGCAACCAAATCTATGCGGCCAGTAAGAATTGTATACGTGGTTTTAGAGAGAGCGAATATTACGATAACATCCTTTACTTCTGTGACCAAGGACTGGCGACAAATGCCGGGGCAGGTGGCGAGAATTTCTACAACAACTTGGTTTACAAAGTAAATGGTGGGTTCAAGCCAAAGCACACAGACTGCACAACAAGTATTAACGCTGGATATACTAGATTTTGGCATAACACTATTATGCGGTTTTCTGCTGAGGGACCTGATATTGGAGAAAATGATCCGGCTACACATTGTGTAGACGTGAAGAATAATGTCTTCATACAGTCTGGCCCGGCAAACGCTGCCGTTTCAACGAATTCGGGCCGAGTGTTCAACTTCATATTAAACGGCAACTTATATGATTTATCAGGAATACCTCTATATGTGGATAATGTAGCTGGTGGTGCCACCTATTCTACCCTTGCTGCTCTTAGGTCAGGAACTCCTCATGAAGCGAATGGAGCAGTAGGGAACGCTGGACTCACCGATCCAAGTGGTGGTACAAATTATGCCGCAGGCAGTCCTGTACACAGTGGGTCACTGGCACTATCTTCGCCATATGGTAATCAGCTTGGTGCGAGAAATTTGGTTCAAACTTCCGATAAGGTTGTATTTGTCGAGACAGCTGCGGCTGTTAACGCATCAAATAATGCTAGCACAGCATCTAGGCTTAGAGATGGCAAAAAATTGCCGGATTGGATCTCTGGTGTCACAAATGGCTGGGTCGTTTTCAGTTTGAATGGCGGCAATAATGCTACCTTCGATCATTTTGCGTATTTGAATACGGTAAACCAGGGTCAAATCAATACATTTACGTTGCAATCAGGTCCATCTGCAAATGGCCCATGGACACAAATAGGAACAGATGGAGGGAACAATGAGGCTGGGAATAGGTCTTATAGCCTTTTTACACTGAGTGCTCCTGTCACGACTCCATTCGTTCGGCTCAACTTCACTAGCTCTTTTGCAAATTCTCTAGTTGGAATAGGTGAAGTAGAGTTCTTTTCGTTTGTTCCGCAATCGGGAACGCCACCTCCTCCGCCGCCTCCGCCACCTCCGCCACCAGGAAGTGATCCTGAACCAGTATTCTTTGAGGGCGGCACTGGCAGTGGTAAGACCTATTATGTGTCTCCTACAGGAACGGGAACTACTTGTACTATAGGGTCAAGGTGCACTCTGAATGAGGCCCTGACCCAGGCCCAGCCAAATCAGACCATTCTATTAGGGAATGGAACTTATACACAGCAAGTGAACACGGTTCGCAGTGGTTTGGCTGGTAGCCACATAATTATCAAGGCAGAGAATCAACATTTGGCGATCATTGATGGGTCGTTCCAGGATGTATTTCTCATCCAGCATAGCTATATTACAGTCGACGGAATCCGAATAAATGATACGAAAACGGGTTTCCCGAATGCAACTAGCCCAGGTAACACACTAACAGCAATGAAGGTTCATAACCAGAATGGTGATCACCACATCATCATAGAAAACGTTATGTTCTATCGATGCGCAAATATATGCCTATCCATTTCTGGTCTAAGTCTGCTAAATCATAATATTATTGTCAGAAATAATGTATTCGATGGTAATGGCTATAAGAATGATCACGGCGGTCGTGTCATATCTGTTGGCGTAGCGGCGACCGGGAATCCTGGTGTACAGGATTTCTTTATGCATGGCAATGTGATAAGTGATTTCACGGGTGCGGCAGTATATATTTCCCCTCTTGTAAACACGGCATGGATATTTGGGAATGACATTTTAACATGGACAACTCCTGCTGCTCACTCCGTTACGTCAACGTTTGTTAATCGTAACGCTGCTGTACATATACTCGGGTCAAATATTAGATTCTACCGGAATAGCTACAGAGATTCTCCAAACGCTAATCCAAATGCTTTACTGGTTAGATCGAGTGCTAATACAAACCCAAATCGAATATATAACAACATAAACTATAATACAGTTAGCACGAGTATGGTTACCTGTGAGGCAGGTAATATAGGGGCGAACTCAGAGTATTTCAATAATACAAACTACAGTAATAGCGGATATGCCTATACAAGCACGGCATGTGATACGATTACGGTTCGAAATAATATAGGCATCAACGGAATTGCCAACAATTTGGCGAGTACTGGGTTTACCGCTGCGTACTTTGTAGAGCCAACAACAGGGGATTTTAGGCTAACTGTGGATGCGACTGGCGCAATTGATGATGTAACGGGGGAGCCTTTCTCGAATATTGACCGTATTGGTAGGCCGATTGTGGGGACAGCCAGAGATTATGGGGCATATGAATATGGTGTCACAGAGCCACCACCGCCACCACCATCTGGTAGTTTCCCGACGACACCTATACTCGATAACTTTAATCGGGCAAATGAAGCACCTCTTAGCGGTGGTGGGCTTTGGACATGTGGGACCACTGACGGGACTGGTTATGCCCAGCTCACCAGCAATACAGCTAGGGAGGGAATAGGCGGGGATACGTGTCACATCAGCGCGGCGTTCTCTCCACCTATCGAGGTATACGTTACGCTACCCAATCAGACGGCTCCTGGTAACAGTACTCAGTCGAAAATTATAGCTTGTGCCTCACAAGTAGGGAGTGCTACCGTTGACGCTTATGCGCTTAGGTTTTTAAAGCAGGATGCCGCAACAGATCATATTCAGGTGCAAAGAGTAGTTAATAATGTGTCTACCACTTTAGGTGACAATATACTCCAAGAGATGGATAACGGTGATAGGGGTGGGTTGCAGATTCTTGCAAATGGTACCATGAATGTCTATTTTAGCGATAACGGTGGTGCGTGGACACTACTCGGGACTCGGACCGATACGGTGAACAACTGCACCAACAGCCACATTGGTATACAGCCGATCCATAGCTTACACTGGATGGATGACTTTGGAGGGGGCACGGAAGTACCAACTACAGCAGGATCAACAAGCCTTATACTCGGTATATCGCCCACGTTTTTCAACTAGAGGCATACATGCGGTTCTTGATCATCGCCATTTTTATTCTTACGACTACGAATGCATGGGCTGCTAATATATTCGTCAACAGCCGGAATGCTCTTATTTCGGCTGTTGGTTCTATATCAGGTAGTGATATAATCGTTATAAATAGCGGCATATATACAAATTTCGGCACCATTATTTTACCAGCAACATCTGATGGTTCAGAGACCTTACGCAAGACCATTCGTGGTGAAACCAGGGGTGGCGTTATATTCCGAGGGCAAGGCGCACTACGTTTTGTGGTAAGATCGAGATATTGGGATATTAAAGATATCATATGGGAAAATCAGACAGGGTTTGACTCTTATGGTGATACGGCAACGGGAGTTGACGGTCTCCTTAATTTTGATGGTTCCCAGGATATTGTGGTTGACGGTATCACCATACGAAATATAACAGGCACTGGTGTTGTGATTCCATTTCTAGAGCTTAATGGGACAAGAGAGACTAGGCGGATCACTATACAAAATTCTATCTTTGAGAACTATACACAGACAGGAAATGAGAATTCTTTTATATATATCTATGGTGGAGTAGGTAGGGGTTTTGCACGTGATATTAAGTTCTTGGGTAACACGTTTAAATTTAGAAACATACAATCCACTACGAGATTTAATTATTGGTTCAAGTATGGGGATTCACCTGAATCGTCCAATTATGATTCTGAAGTTGTTGTAGAGAATAATATATTTGAGTATGACAGTCCAACTGCCAGTGACCAAGATAGCTTTCATATCAAAGGCAGAAATTTTCTAATTAAGGGTAATTTTTTTAACTTTGTTGGTCAGATTACATTTAGGCACGGTAATAATAATATTATTATAAACAATATATTTGCGAACCCGAATACAACTCGTCAGCCTTACCAGATTAAGGTTTATGGAAGTGGCCATACAATCGTGAATAACGTTTGCTGGTCGAACATTGAAAGTAGATCGTGTTGGGGATTAGGGAAGGGAACCACAGAGGTTGTTGGCGCCGGCCCAGTTGGCCCTGATTATGATGTTTTTAGAGACTCTGTTTTTGCTCATAATCTTATATATGGTTTCAGGGATTTTGGCGTTGATATGACCAGAAACGACACTGGGATCAATGATGGCACCACAAATATACTTCAGAGTGGCATTACTGCTCACAATAATGTAATACAACAGCAGACGGGAACGATGTGGGCAGGCGTGACGTGTGCATCTAGATTTGGGGCTATCAGCCATAATGCTAGGTCGGGTAATGGTATAGCTGATTGTCTAACTCTGGGAACGAATAATGTAACCGCTGACCCTAGATGGGTAAATCCAAGTGGCGGCGATTTTAAAATGGAAGAAAGTTCGCCTTTGGTCAATGCAGGGATAAGTTTGACTAGCATAAGCGAGGCTGGTACCGATATACATGGGTTTTCCAGAGATTCGTCTCCAAATATTGGGCCTATAGAATCATTAGCCCTATCGCCACCATCTACTCCCACAGTGACAAAATATATAGATAGCTCTTGTCCAACTCATGGGAATGGGACTACTACAACTTGTGGCCCTAATGGCCCTTGGGGTGGTATAAATTATGCTCTCGTTGACGCACAGTGCCAGGGATTGAAGTCGGGTGATCTGATTCTGGTGCGTGGCAATGTGGCCGCTAGGTCGAATGGAAATTGGTACACCGGCAGGTTTTACGTCACCAATGAGGTCTCTCCGAGTAGTGCATGTAGTGGTGTGACCATACGAAATTACCCTGAGGAGTATGTGTCAATTGACGGAACACAGAATATTGCCACGCAGGCATGGACTAACATCGGCAACAACGTCTATGAAACTGCCGCAGTAGCTACTGGCACTATTGCGGGTACATTTCCATTTGCTGCGTGGGCGATGATCTCTGGGACCGAGTATCAACTTAATTTGATTCAGACAGTTCAGACATGTCAGACAACGCTAGCATCTGGGAATATGACATATAATCCGACGACAAGGCGTGTTTGCGTAAAGCTTCCAGGGAATGTGAGTCCGGCGACTACCACTTATTTAAGAATACCGACACGTGGGACGGGATTGGCCCTAGCGGGGGCTGATTTGGACAATTTCGTAATTCAAAGCGACCTAGATGGTAATGGTAAAATAACGATGAGTCGCTTTCGTGATAATGCGATTAGAATGAATCCGTCTATAAATCAGGGTACTAGGATTGAGGGTGTCGAGATATCACATGCAGGCGGTCAGGGAATATTAGTAGACGGACAAGTCGGAAATGGTTCCTACCAATTTATTGGAAACGAGATTCATACCATTGGACAAGAAGCAATAAGGTGGAGATTTGATACTGGAGTCTCAAGGATAGACAGAAACTCTATTCACGATATTGGCATGAGTCCTACATTTCAGCAATGTCTAGGAACTGGGGCTGGTTGCTTTCCTTCGTACAGCTCAGATGCGCATGCAATACGGGTTAACAACTGCTCAGCAGCACCGGCATCTGATGACTCTGGAACGATATCAGGAACGAATAGAAGATCTATACAGTATAATGAAATATATAATATAGGTGGAGGTAGATCAGGAAATAGCTACGGTATTCATTTATCAGATTGTACGAATCACACGTTAGTCAATGCAAATTTCATTAGAGATTCAACAGCATCATTGCAGTTTAAAGGCATTAAGATTAGCGGTCTAACTCAATTTCAGCATCATCATAATAACGTCATCACGAATAACCGATGTGAAGATACCAATGTCTGTTTTGAGACGGAGTATCAGACGATTGAGCAGGCGTTTCCATCAAGCAATCATGTTTATGGGAATACTTGTCTGAATCCAACAACATCATGCTGGCGTCACATTTCAGGTGAAGACATCAACATAGGGTTGAATTTTCTATTTCAGAATAATCTGGCGGCATCTTATAGTGGCTATGCCAAGTTAATGGACATTCCGGTATCGTCTATGTGGAATACATCGTTTAGGAATAATGGATTTGAATGTACACACACAAATTGTATAGGCCAACCTATCGCAACATTTCAAGGCATTAATTATAATAGAGACGGCGAATGCACAGAAGGGACAAGTTGCGTTTCCGACATAAATCCTGGGTTTGGAAATATATATGGTTCTTTTGGAGTCCAGGCAAATACATTACAGATTGCATCAGGAAGCCTTGCTATTAATGCTGGTCACAGCATAACCTTATTGAGAACAGATTACTTAGATACATTTAGGCCATTTGGTCCTCGTAGTGATATTGGTGCCCATGAATTTATTGGAAATGTAGAAGTTTTGAATTTAATACAAGACGGGTACCGATTTTACGATACCTTCTCATATAATGGCAAGTTACCTATTGCTCCAGTTAATCAGCCGGCCCGTCTATTTTCAAAGTCTAAATTCGTTCTCCGTATGTCGGTATATGGATCACCGGATAGCTCTCCAGACTTTGCCGGTCTATTACTATATGCTCAGCGTTGTAATCCATCATGTGGATCTTATCAGAGAGTAAGCCCAGTATGTACTGGCAATGCATTATGTATCATAGAAAACCGATTACACAATAATGGAGAGACAATAACAAACGACTTGCCACTATCTAGCAGGACCTTTTTACCAGATAGCCAATACGTAACGGCATCAGATGGCGATGAATCCGGTTACGTATCGTCACTTATTGGAGAAGACCAACAGCTAGAAATCGAATATGTACTGAGCATGGGGTCCTTGTCTGCATTTGGAGATGTAATTAACATACAACTTAGGAATATAGATGGTTCTGTTCTGTCTACATATGGTGCGAATATGCCTAGCATTACAATAGGCAAAGCACATGGACGAATAAATATAAATAGATAGTGGAATGATATATTTAAAATAAGCATGGAGATAGATAGGCGCTGTATGAGATTAATAGGCTTGATTCTGGGATTGCTATTGATTGGATATTGGGTCCAGATTGCAGATGCAGAAAAGGTGGACTTCAGTATTAAATGGCACTCCCCGAAAAAAAAGGACGGTAGCGTGGATAAAGTCCATGATTATGTCTTATACTTATGTGATGCGCCTATTATATCTGACTTTCCTAAAGCATCGCCATCTGGGTCATGTAATGGGAATCTTAAGGCATACATAACGAAGAAGACTTCTTACCGTGGTCAGTATATAACGCCACGGCGCCAAGGAACGCTTTATGCTAGGGTAAGCGCACGGAAGCGAAAGCTGGTACGTGGAAGGGTGGACATGGTTGAGTCTGACTTGAGTAATCAGAGCAAAAAACGCTTTGGAGACTAAGAGATAGTGAGTAAGATGACGCCATCATTATTTAGCAAAAAGTAGGTAGGAAACCGTATGGCAACTGCACTGGGCCGAATTAATGGCGGCGAGATCATTAAGTATAGTGAAATTAATCAACCATTTGCAGATGCAGACTCTACTTTTTATTTCGTCATGACCGACCCACTGGTACCAGATGGGACTTTACTTCGGGAACTTTTGCCTGTGAGTCCTGGATCAGCACGTTACGGGCCACCCAGGCAGCTTGGCTATGCAAAGATAGGTATACTCGCTACGAATACGATTCGCAATGCCACGCAGGCTGAGATTGACCTGTTTGACGATGCCGAAGGTCTAGATGAGCAGGCACAGGATGCAGCCCAAGCCAGGGAGCAGATGGTCAGGCATCCTCTTTTAGCTAGATCAATGGCAGCGCTTATACGTAGGCTCGTGGCGACCATTAACGAGCAAAATATTAAGATAAACACGCTTGTGGCGCAGTGGGAAGCCTACAAAATTGACATGGGGAATGCGGCAGGTGTAAACGCCGCTCAGTTGCGTAGTAGGGGTGCCACAAGGCCCGTCATAAGTGCGAACTTACCAGATAGCTTAACCCCTGCAAACGTTGCTCAGGCGATACGCAACGATATCCGCGCTGATGATGCACCGAGGCGTAGGGGAAGGTAGATATGCCGCAGACTTACCGCGAGTACCCAGTCTACGAATTGGCGCTTGTGACCTACAGCAATGCCCGTAATGATGGCGGGCTAGTTCGGTATCAGGCGGGTGATATCGTAGAAGCTCGGCACCCTCAGGATGGAATTGGGCTTGGAGAGTGCCACCATTTCTTATGGTTGCGAGTCTATGGCTGGGACTCGTCACTAATGGATAGACTAAAGGACGAGATTACAGACAAGAGCCGTGCTGATCCTCTATATGTGGATGAAGACGACCCAGCGGTTATATTTGAAAAGGCGAGGTACTGCGTTCCCTTGGAAAGTATGATCCGTATTATGCCGACCTTCTCCGTAGAGCGGGCGTCGGACTCAACCGATATTTATCAGCCTTTTATGACGATAGATCACGGCAATATCGTTGACTTTCCATCTGCTAGTTTAGAGGTTAAGGTTAATCCGCTCATTTGGCTTC
>WUUC01004279.1_pt1 | contig 11031 bp, 12 predicted proteins | sample 6278441 | NCBI WGS metagenome assembly WUUC01 (sample SAMN13675441, study PRJNA597444) | soil metagenome | isolation source: soil | place: USA: Washington | collected 2017-10 | reverse complement strand
AGTTCGCTCGGTCGATCCGCCAGGAGCTCGACTACCGGAACGAGGCGCGGAACGCCGAGCAGTTCCACCGGAACTTCGCGGGCCATCCGCATGTGCGGGTTCCCCGTGTCTACTGGACGTACTCGAGTGCCAGGGTGCTGACCCTCGACTACCTCGAGGGCATCCAGCTTGCCGACATCGACCACTCGACGTACACGATGGACGAGCGTCGCCGCCTCGCCTATCTCATCACCGATGCCTGGATGGCCATGATCTTCAGGCACGGGTTTTTCCACGCCGACCCGCATCCTGCGAACATCCTCATCCTCGAGCAGTCGGGCCAGATCGGCCTCGTGGACTTCGGGGTGGCCGGGAAGCTGAGCGACGAAGACAACTCCCGCCTCACGCGCCTCTTCATCGACGCCGTGAACGAGAACATCGAGGCGCTGCCGCGCCGGCTGGCGGACCTCGGCGTCCGGTATCCGAAAGAGCGCGAGGCGGAGTTCACGGCGGAGCTCAGGGATATCTACTACCGCTACTACGGCGCGCGGCTGAACGAGATCGACCCGCTTCAGCTGATCCGGGAGGCGTTCGCCCTCATCTACCGGATGCGCCTTCAGCTTCCCACCCGTTTCGTCCTCCTCGACCGCGCGATCGCGACGCTCGGCTCGGTGGGCCTCGAGCTCTATCCAGACTTCAACGTCTTCGAGGTCGCGAAGCCATACGCGCGCGAGCTCGTCATCGAGCGCTTCACGCCGCGGCGGGTAGCGCTGCGGACGCAGCAGGAGGTTCGGAACTACACGCGGATGCTGCACGAGCTGCCGTACCAGGTCCACGACACCTTCGAGCAGGTTCGGGACGGCCAGATCGAGGTCGGCTTCCGCCACGAAGGGCTGGACGACCTGATCCACCGACTCGACCTGGTCTTCAACCGGCTCGTGCTCGCGGTCATCGCAGGCGCGGGGATCATCGGCTCGAGCCTGATCGGGGCTCTGGCGAGCGAAGGACCGAGCATCCTCGGAGTGAACGTGATCTCCGTGATCGGATTCACGCTTTCGACCATTCTCGGGCTCTGGCTCGTCTGGGGAGTCGTCCGCTCCGGCAGGATCTAGGATGCGGGCGCGCGGCTCTCGAGCGGGGTCAAGACCTGCTCGAGCTGCGAGCGGAGGGACTCATAGTTTGGCGGAAGCGAAAGCCGCTCGCCCAGATGCTCCGGGTCCTCGTCAGCCGAGAACCCCGGCCCTTTCGTAGCGATCTCGAAGAGGACGCCGCTCGGCTCCCGGAAGTAGATCGACTTGAAGTAGAAGCGATCGATGATCGGCGTCGGCCGGGCGCCGGCCTCGGCCACGCGCTTCTGCCACGCTTCGTGATCCTCCATCTCGGAGGCCCAGGCGACGTGGTGAACCGTGCCGGCCCCGCCGATCCCGGGCTCGGCGGGCGGATCGTCATATGCGTAGAACGATCCCCGGCTCGCACCCCGCGACTCCCAGGCTCCGTTGCCCGTGTCGCGAAAGCCGAGCGTCTCGCCCAGGAGGCCCGTGCTCCGCGCCGGGGCGGCTGAGTACGCCCGCACGCCGTCAAATCCCTGCAGCGCGTGCTCGGCCGGGATGTCGGCGCGGGCCGCGGTGAGCGGCTCGTCGGACGCCTCGACGACCGCCAGCTCGAGCCCCATGCCCTCTGGATCGGAGAAGACGAGCCGTCCAGGCTCGCGCTCCGAGTCGACCCCCTCGCCCTGCAGCCGGTCCGCCCAGAAGTCGAGTGCATCCTCGGATCCGACGCGCCAGACGACTCGGTGCACCATGCCGGCGCCGGCGCGGCCGGGGGCGGCCCCCGGGTACTCGAAGAAGGTCAGGTCGCTGCCGGGGCTGCCACGATCGTCGGCGTAGAAGAGGTGGTAGACGGTCGGATCGTCCTGGTTCACCGTCTTTTTGACGAGCCGGAGCCCGAGGACGCGCGAATAGAAGTCCAGGTTCCGAGGCGCGTCTCCCGTGATCGCGGTGACGTGGTGGATGCCGTCGAGCTTCATCAGTGGTGAGAACGAGTTGGGGAGGGATGCATTCCCCGGCGGCGTATCAGGCTCCATGATTGCGAACCTTCTCCGGCGCTGGCGTTACCGAACCATCCGTCGTGCGTGGGCTCGGGGCCGCATCGACTATTCCGAGGCCCGCGGCCGCGTCGAGCGTCTCGCCCGCGGCCTCTGAGGCTTACCAGCGCCATGCGCCCGCCATGTTCTGATCCTCGGCCGGGCGCAGCACGCCGTGAATCGCGAGGTTCACGAGCCACACGATGAGCGCTCCTCCGACAGCGGTCCAGAAGCCTCCGATCTCGAAGTCGGGGACGATCAGGTCCGTGAGGTAGAGCATCAGCGCGTTCACGAAGAGGAGCGCGATCCCGAGTGTGAGGATCACCGCCGGGAGCGTGAGCAGCACCACGATCGGCCGGACGAAGGCATTCACGATTCCGAAGACGAGCCCCGCGAGCAGGAGCACCCAGAACCGGTCTCCATAGGTGATTCCGTCGAAGATCAATGTAGCGACCCAGATCGCGACGACGTTCGAGAGCCAGCTGAACGCAAAGCGCACGGCAAAAGCATAGGGGGCGGCCGCGTCCGTCCCGGACCTGTGTCGAGAAGGGTCTGGAACGGTTGTCACAGAGACGCATGAAAGGACATCTGGTCGCTGGGAGCGGGTGGTTGTACGGTCGCTTCATGGCAGGCGAGGCGGTGTTGGTGGTCGAGCGGGAGGCCCCGGTGCGGTCGTTCCTCGAGCAGCAGCTCACCGACGACGGCTACGAGGTGCTCTCCACCGAGCGGGCGCATCAGGCGCTCGAGCTGGTCGAGGAAGCCCGCCCCGACCTCGTGCTCCTCGACGCGGTCCTTCCGGACGGTTCGGGGTTCGAGCTCTGCAGCCGACTCCGAGAAGGCGAGCCGGGCCGCGTCTGGAACCGAGACGTCCCGGTCATCATGGTGAGCTCACGCAGCGAGCCCGTCGACCGGGTCCGCGGGTTCGCGCGCGGCTGCGACGACTACGTCCCGATGCCGTTCGTCTACGAGGAGCTCCTGGCCCGCATTCGTGCGGTGCTGAGACGGGCGGCCGGGCCTCGGCGGACAATGCTCGAGGTTCGGGGGCTCACCATCGATCTTGCCTCACGCACCGTGCGGGTCGACGGGGACCCTGCCTTGCTTTCCGCCAAGGAATACGACCTGCTGGTCGCCCTGGCCGAGGACCCGGAACGGGTGTTCTGCAAGGAGGAGTTGCTCCGAGATGTCTGGGGGTTCAGGTCGCTCGGTCGCACGAGGACTTTGGACTCGCACGCCAGCCGACTTCGCCGCAAGCTGAATCGCGGCAGTGAGGCCGTCTTTGTCCTGAATGTATGGGGCGTCGGCTACCGGCTGGTCGCTCCCGGCGCCTGAGCTCCGGGCGTCCCCTGCCGCACGTTTGTGCGATGTCCCCTCGGGAAGAGTCATCGGGACACCGAAACGGCAAAAGGGGAGACACATGGCAGAGCTAACGACGCTGGAGAGCAAGCTCGGCGAGGTCCTCGGACTCGCGATGGCGGCCCAGGGGGCGACTGAGAAGGTCATGAACCTCCTGGAAGACGACGACAAGCAACTCGAGGCCGAGCTCAAGCAGGTCAACGAGGACGCGACGAAGATCGAGGAGCGCTGCACGGAGGTCGCCGACTCGTTCGACGGCAAGAAGACCGCGATTCTCGAAAAGGCCCGCGAGACGAAGCAGGAAGTGACCGAGATGATGCGGACGTACCTCGGCGAGGACGCGGACGCACTCGACGGCTTCGAGTTCCTGACGATGGCGGAGGCAGGGGAAATGGGCCACTGGTCGGTCGTCGGCAAGCTGAACGAGAAGGCTCGGCACCAGCAGCTCCAGGAGGTCATCGACTGGGCGCTTCCGCTCCAGCAAGTGCACCTCGAGAAGGCGCTCAAGGGATCGCTGGAGCTCGCCGCGGAGGAAGATCCGCAGGCACCCGCCTAGATCCTTCGACACGATCAACGAGCCGCCGGGTGTCGCCGAAAGGGCGACCGGCGGCTCGTGGTATCTCGGACTGCGACGACCTGCCTGCGCCCTAGGCTAGAGACATGGCTGAGTCAGTCACCGAGCGATGCCTGCGCTGTGGCGCCGCCATGGAGTGGCGTCACCAGACCTGGCAGTGCCCTGCCTGCCGCTTCAAGCTCGGCTGTTGTGAAGGTCACTGCGAGGAGGAGGACGCCTACGCCGGGAGCGGCGGAGCGACCTGGTCCTCTTCCACCCAGTCGCGCGTCAGCACGAGCCAGAACGCCAGGCCTGCGTAGCCGCCATACCTGCGGAAGCGCCGGACGATCGTCGTGTCTTTCTTCGGTCGCCCGCCGGTGACGGCCGCGTACTTCGGCCGGGTCCACGAATCGAGGATCAGCCTCGAGTAGCGCCCGAGCATCATCATGATGTGCGCAGCCGCGTACGGGCCGACGCCCGGGAGCGCAAGGAGCCGGGCCTCGACCTCGTCGTCGGAGACCTCTTCAGGCGTCGCGCGACCGAGCTCCTCCAGGTCGACCGAGCCGTCTGCGACCGAGGAGGCGAGGGCCCGAAAGTACCCGGCCCGGTACCCCGCGCGGACGGTGTCCCGGTAGAAGGACTCGTCGGCCTCCGCCATGGCCCCTGGTGTCGGAAATGCACGGCCGAACGGAGCGGCGGCAGGCGCGCCCGGTGCTGGCTCCCCGAGATGCTCGACCAGGGCGCCGACCATCCGCTCCGTCGCAGACCAGGCACAGTTCGTGGTGCAAACGGTCTTTACGACTTCCTCGAACACGGTCTGGCTCCGAACCATGCGGCCCGCCCCCTGCGTCGCCCAGGCCAGATCAGGGTCGGACCGTGCCTGCTCGTAGAAGGAGGAGAGATCTTCGTCGAGCCGCAGGATGTGACTCACTTCCGAAAGCAGTCGGGAGCTTGCCGCAGCGGGAAACTCGCCGGCGTCGACGATCTCAACGCGCGCGAATCTCTCCCGTCCAGGCGCCACGCGAGCGATACGCGCCCCGAGCCCTTCGATCCGAAGGGTGACGTCGAGGCGCCGTGCGTCCGGGTCGATTCGCATCGGCGGCAACTCGACGAGGCCGTGGGACTGAAGGGTCCTCCAGAGGTCGACCGGTTCGCCGCCCGCCCCCGCGAGCGGAAGCTCGAGCGCCATCACCGACGGTATTTGAGCTCCCAATCGGAAGGGCTGAACGCTTCGCCCCGAGCGGCGCCGAGAGCGAGGACCGTCGTCCCCTTCGTGCGTGCGACCGCCTCCCTGACGACGTCCGGGTCCGGCACGAAGACGAACGTGCCAACCGGGGCCTCGACCGTCTCGTCGCCGACCTGGAACGTGGCATGGCCGCTCGTTACGAGGTAGAGCTCCTCGTGTTGCGTGCCGCTCTCCTCCGTTTCGCTGTGACGCTCGATGATCTGGCCTCCGTCAGCGCGAGCCACCCAGGCGTTCACCCCGAAGCTCTCGATCCCGAAGTGGATCCGCACCGGCTTCCACTCCGGTTCGTTCTCGGCGGCCTCGCCGAGGGGCGGAATGTCGTCGATATGGGCGCTCTTCACGAGCTCGGACATGCGAGCCTCCTGTCGGAATCGGCTGGCCACTGACGAAGCCGTGGCGTGAGAAGGCTAAAACCTTTCCGCCACCTCGCGCTCTAGCCATTGCCGGAGACCTCGAGCCGGTCTCCCTCGCGGACACCGAAGCGGCGAAAGGCTCCCTGAGAGACCTCGAGCGCTCCGACATATGGAGCCCGGGGCCGGTAGAGCCGACACGGCTCGGCGCCGCAGGGATCCATGTCGAGGATCTGCGTGATGGCTCCGACGCCGTCGTAGAAGGCGATTGAGAGCGGGATCGTCGTGTCTCGCATGACGAACGCCGTCGTCGACGGTCGATCGAAGAGGAAAAGCATCCCGGCGTCCGGGTCGAGGGCCGGTCGGCTCATCAGCCCTCGCTCGCGTTCCTCGGGACTATCGGCCACCTCCACGGTCAGCGTGACGACCCGGTCGCCCCGGATGACGACCGTGGTGCGGTCGGGCTCGCTCTTCGAGCTACAAGCAGCGATCGAGAGTGCGAGGGAGCACCCGAGGAGGAACCTCAGCACGGTGTCATCCTCGCAGCGGGCCCAGGTCGACGGCTCTTCGATCCGTCGGACCCCACCGAGTTTCTCGGCACAACCCGTCACCGCTTAGGTGCTGTCCGTGATCCATCCGCGCGGTTTCGGAAGCTAGGATCGAAAGCGGGAGGAGGCTACGGGTACCTGGGTCCAAAGAGCTCGAGGACGCCCGCGCCCTCGAGCTCGAGCAGGGCGCGCTTCCGGTCGAGCCCGCCGGCGTAGCCGACAAGGCTTCCCGACGCGCCCACGATTCGGTGACAGGGGAGCACGATCGGCACCGGGTTGCGGTTCAGCGCACCTCCGACGGCTCGAGCCGCCTTCGGACGTCCGATCCGCTTTGCAAGGCCGCCGTACGTGGTCGTCTCCGCATACGGCACGAGCGCCAGCTCGCGCAGGACTTCCTGCTGAAACGCAGGCACGCCTGTGAGGTCGATCTCGAGCTCGAAGGCCCGCCGGCGGCCCTCGAAGTAGTCGTCGAGCTGCCGTCGGGCCGTATCGAGCCGACCGGGGACCCGCAGCACCCTCGTCCCGAACCGGCTCGCGAGCTGCTCGAGCTCCGCGTCCGGCTCCCGATCCGCGTCGAAGCTGATCTGGCAGAGCCCTCGGGAGGTCGCGCCGATCAAGAGTGGGCCGATCGGTGAGTCGAGCAGATCGTAGGCCGCGTCGAGGAGTCCTTCGGCGGCGGCCGCATCCCGGAATCGCTGGTCCAGGCTCGTTGGAATCGTCATCCCGTGTCTTCCTTTCCTCGCAGGCGCCGGACGCCGCTCGAGGCGGCCTGGCGGGCTGCCTCCTCGCTCGATCCGAGTGCGCTTGCTATCTGTTCGTAAGGTAAGTCGTAGCCGTACCGAAGGACGACAGCGGCCCGTTCGGTCGGCGGCAAGCCGCCGGCCAGGTCCGCGAGCTCGGCATAGGCTGGACGCCTGTCGGTCGTGGTCAGCTCTGGCAACTCGCCGCGCGGCCGCTCCCGCCGCCGCTCGTCGATCGCGATTCGCGTCGCGATCGTGAAGACCCACGCTCGCAGGTGCCGGCCATGCTCGAGACCGGCGTAGGCTCGAAGGGCCCGGAGGAAGGTCTCCTGAAAGGCGTCCTCGGCCGGTTGGCGGCCGAGCAGGCGCACGAGGTAGTTGAAGACGTCCTCGCGGTGGTCGTCGTAGAACCGCTCGAAGGGTGGGGTCGCCACGGCCTGCATCATCCGTTGAAACGGCCGGGGCCGGTGAGCTGTGAGACTGGCGAGATGCGTATCGGCGTCGTCGGCCACGTCGAGTGGGTGCAATTCCTGCGTGTCCCCCATGTCCCGGCGCCGGGCGAGATCGTCCAGGCATCGAGCGGATGGGAAGAACCTGCGGGGGGAGGCGCGGTTGCGGCTGTGGAAATCGTGCGTCTCATCGGTAGCGCGACCCTCTTCAGCGCTCTCGGAGACGACGCGTGGGGTCATCGCGCCAAGGCGGCGCTCGAGCGCCTCGGTGTTCGAGTGGAAGCTGCGTTTCGCCCCGAACCGCAGCGCCGAGCGGTCACGTTCACCGACGAGGACGGCGAGCGGACGATCACCTTGCTCGGCGAGAAGCTCCGCCCGCGAATCGGTGAGCCGCTGCCCTGGGAGGAGCTTGCGGCTTTCGACGGCATCTATTTCACTGCCGGCGACCCGGACGTGCTCCGGGCAGCGCGGCAGGCTCAGGTCCTCGTGGCCACCGCACGCGAGCTCCCGACGTTGCTGGCCGCCCCGGGGCTCGAGCTGGATGCGGTGGTTTCGAGCGCCAACGACCCTTCGGAGCAGTATGCGGGCGAGCTTCCCCGGGCACCGCGGTTCGTCCTCAGGACAAACGGTGCGGCAGGAGGCAGCTACGAGCCCGGGCACGGCCGCTGGAAGGCGGCACCTCTGCCTGGAGCGCTCGTCGATTCGTACGGTGCAGGCGACAGTTTTGCCGCTGGGGTCACCGTCGGCCTCGCCGAAAGACGACCGATTCCTGCGGCCCTCGCCCTCGGGGCCGAGTCAGCGGCCAGAGCGCTGACGCGACGGGGGGCACACGGCGCCCCTACCGAAGCCTGAACCCTCCGCTCGAGTACAGCTTTCGTCAGGTGGAGGCGCGGGAGTCCCTCAGGGTTGCGGAGTGGGGTTCTGTGGTTTAGAGTGGGGGAAAGTGGTGAATAGCAGAGAGGCCCCTGAATGCTCCTCGGTGAATACGAGCACGCTCTCGATGACAAGAACCGTCTCATTCTTCCCGCCAGGTTCCGCCAATCCTTTGCTGCGGGGATCGTCGTGGCGCGCGGTATGGACGGCTGTCTCGTCGTTTACACGCGCGACGGCTGGGAGCGCTTCGTCGAGCAGCGACTTGCGGGTCTCGATCAGCTCAGCCGGGAGGCGCGCCAGATGAGCCGCTTCATCTTCGCAGGAGCAACGGAGGCGGAACTCGACAAGCAAGGCCGGGTGATGGTCCCGCAGCCGCTCGTCGAGCACGCAAAGCTCAAGCGTGAAGTGGTGGTCGCCGGGGTTCGGGACCACCTCGAGATCTGGGACCGCGCCGCTTGGCGCACACAACTCGAAGAGGTCGAAGGGAGTGCTGAGCTTGTTGCAGAACGCCTCGCATCAAAGCAAACCTGATCACATCCCCGTCCTCGCAGACGAGGTGCGCGAGCTCCTCGACGTGAGCCCTGGGGTAACGGTGGTCGACGCGACGTTCGGTGCGGGTGGGCACGCGGCCGCACTCGCCGCGGACCTCGACGGGAAGGGCCGGTTCATCGCGATCGACCGGGATCCGACGGTCCGACCGTACTTCGAGCGCTTCCAGCGGAGGTGCCGCGGTGTCCAAACACGGTTTCTCCGGGGCGACTTCGACGTCGTGATGGCGCAACTGGCCCAGAACGATGTCCGAGCCGATGCGGTGCTCCTCGATCTCGGAGTGTCGAGCATGCAGATCGACAGGCCGGAACGTGGCTTCTCGTACGCCGTCGACGCGCCGCTCGACATGCGCATGGATCCTTCCGCGGAGCGCTCCGCGAGGGAGGTCGTGAACGAGGCCGGCGAGCGCGAGCTTGCAGACGTGTTCAGACGCTACGGCGAGGAGCGGTTCTCCCGCCAGATAGCAGCTGCGATCGGCCGGCGTCGTCGTGAGCAGCCCTACGAGCGCACGTCTGAGTTGGTCGAGACAATCCGGGAAGCCATTCCCGCCCCGAGACGCTTCGGCGACGGGCATCCGGCCAAGCGGGTTTTCCAGGCGCTTCGGATCGAGGTGAACGACGAGCTCGGCTCGCTCGAGCGAGCCCTGCCCTCCATCCTCACCATGCTCCGGCCAGGTGGGCGGGTCGCAGTCATCAGCTTTCACTCGCTCGAGGACCGGATCGTGAAGCGGTTCTTCGCCGCCGAGGCGCGCGGCTGCACATGTCCGCCCGACTTCCCCGTCTGTGCCTGCGGCAAGGAGCCGCGCGTGCGTCTCGTGACGAAGAAGGCCGTCCGCCCGACCCCCGCTGAGGTGGCAGCCAACGTCCGCGCGGCGTCGGCCCGACTTCGCGTCGCCGCCAGAACGGAGGCCTAAGCATGTCCTCGGCAGCCGCACGAGCTGAACCGCGGATCAAGCGAGCGCCTAGGCGGGCGGCTCCGGCGGTACCGCGGCCGAGATCTCGCCCGCGCCCGGCCGCTCGCCCCCGAGTTGCGGGAGGCGTCCTGTGGATCGTGATCGTGGCGGCACTTCTTGCCGGCATCGTGGCGCTGAACGTCGCGGTGCTCGGCCTCAACATGGAGGTCGAGCGCCTGGACACCCAGAAGGAACGGGTCCAGTCGCAGACGGCCGAGATTGCGACGGAGCTCTCGAGCGCCGCCGCCTCGGGACGGGTCGAGGCCGCAGCTCGCGGCCGGCTCGGCCTCGTCGATGCGAGCCAGACCACGTACGTCCGGGTGAGCCGTCGCGGCCGGTGACCGCGCGGCTCGTCAATCGGAGGATCCGCCTTCTCGTCGGAGTGTTCGCCTGCATCTTCGCTGCCACCTTCGCGCGCGCAGCCTGGTTGCAAGCCGTCGAGGCCAATGGCTTGAACGCGCTGGCGACGAGCCAGCACCGCGAGACGCTGACCGTGCCGGCGCGCCGCGGCACGATCTACGACCGCACGGGGAGCGAGCTCGCGATCGGAACGAGAGCGATCACCGTCTATGCGAATCCGAAACAGGTGCGTGACCCGCGCGGCCTGGCCGAGCAGATAGGCGCCGCGCTCGAGATCGATCCTGCAGCGGTGTATCCACTCCTGGCGGACCGGAGCCGGGGGTTCGTCTATTTGGCGCGCAAGGCAGACCCGAAGCTGGCGGAGGCGCTCCAGGCCAAGAAACTCGTCGGACTCGGCTTCATTTCCGAGGAGCGCCGCACCTATCCCCAGAAGGCTGTCGGCTCGGAGGCAATCGGATTTGCCGGCACGGACAACAAGGGCCTAGCAGGAGTCGAATTCGAGCTGGACCGCGTCCTCGCGGGGGCCCCCGGGAGCGAGTCGGTCGTGCGCGATCCGTTCGGGCGAGTCCTGAAGGTGCTCGAGGCCAAGCCTGTCAAACAGGGCCGCGATGTCTACCTGACTCTCGACCACACGCTGCAGAGTCAGGTTGAGCGGATCCTGGGAGCCGCGCGAACTCAATGGGCGGCCAAGGCGGCAACGGCGATCGTCATGGATCCCCGAACGGGAGCGATGCTCACAATGGCGGTCGAGCCGGGATTCGACGCGAACAAGTTCGGGGAGTTGAAGGAGGGCCGGGAGCGGAACCGTGCCGTCACGGACACCTACGAGCCGGGCTCGACTTTCAAGGTCGTGACGCTGGCCGGGGCACTCGAGAGCGGCATGGTCACGCCGTGGGACCGTTACACCCTGCGGCCGGAGATTCAGGTCGCCGACCGCGTCATCCACGACGCAGAGCCGCGGGGGACCGAGACGATGACCGTGTCCCAGATCCTCTT
>WUUC01024865.1_pt1 | contig 11032 bp, 9 predicted proteins | sample 6278441 | NCBI WGS metagenome assembly WUUC01 (sample SAMN13675441, study PRJNA597444) | soil metagenome | isolation source: soil | place: USA: Washington | collected 2017-10 | reverse complement strand
GAGGCCGCTCTGCGTGCGCGTCGCACCTGGGATCAGCGCGCCCAGACCGCGACCCAGCCCTCCAGGCTTGCTCACCGGAGCACTTCGGAGGCCAACGCGACTCCGGCCGTGCGCTGTTCGTCAATTCGCTGGAGGACTTCGGTCGCCAGCCGCCGGTACGCCAGCGCGCCGCGGGACGCGGGATCGAAGACCGTAATCGGTTGGCCGAAGCCGGGTGCCTCCGCGAGTCGGACGGTTCGAGGGATGCGAGTCTGGAACACGCGATCCCCGACGTGGTGAGCGACCTCGTCGACCACCTGTTGACTGAGCCGTGTACGCCCGTCGAGCATCGTCAGGACAAACCCGATGACCTCGAGGTCCGGGTTAAGGTCCGCACGGATGAGCTCGACGTTGCGGCGGAGCAGGTCGAGCCCCTCCAGTGCGTAGTACTCGCACTGGATCGGGACAAGCACCCCGTCGGCCGCCGACAGCGCATTCACGGTGAGCAGGCCGAGACTGGGCGGGCAGTCGATGACCACGACGTCGTAGCGACGCTTCGTTCCTGCGAGGGCGCGTCGCACGCGCAACTCGCGGCTGAACACGCTGACAAGTTCGATCTCCGCACCGGCGAGGTCGATCGTCGCCGGCAGCAGGTCGAGTGCGGGTACACCGGTTGGGGCGATGGCCTCCTCGGCGTTGCACGCGCCGATTACGACGTCGTAGGCGCTCGGCTGCCCCGGGGGCACAACCGCCCCCACCCCGGATGTCGCATTGCCCTGGGGATCAAGGTCGACGAGGAGCACCCGGCATGACAACTCCGTGAGTGCTGCGGCGACGCCGATGGCCGTTGTTGTCTTGCCGACGCCGCCCTTCTGGTTCGCGACCACGACGACGAATGGAGTTGAGCCTCGCTCCTGGATTCCGTGTTCCACGTGAAACACGGCCTGTCTCGCTACGCCGGACGCAGCGGCACACCCATCCACAACCGGCGGCGCCGGCCTCGACCCGGGTCCATCCGCCCCCGACGAGACCCCACGCCTCGCGCTGTTCGCCCGCGACATCGTCATTACTTCCGCCGCTGACCGTCCGGCAACAGCCTCGCTCTCGCCGGCGTCCGCGCCCACAGCCCGCTCCCAGTAGCGGTACCACGGTGCGTCACATTCCCTCCCCGGCACACGAATCCCTCACCCTCCTGGACGTCCTGGTGTCGCTGGCGCTGAGCCCGCGTGCCGTTAGCGGCTGCAAGCAGGGCGTACCGTCCGGTCGGGGGAAGCGCCGGGGGGCCGGACCGTCGGCCCGCATCGTAACAAGCCAGGTGGGTCGGGCCGTGGCGGTCACGGACACTGTGGATACGTGGCGCAACCGGAGCAAGGACAGCGCCGGACGCGCTTCCTCCAGCTCCGCTTCCCACCGCGGGCCCTTCACCGCCACCACCCACCCGCCGGGGCGCACGAAGCCGCGTGAGAGCTCAGCCACCACCGTCAATCTGGCCACGGCCCGGCTCACGACGCCATCGAACCGCTCCCGGAACCGCACGTCGTGCCCCAGCGCCTCGGCCCGTCCCGCAACCGCCACGACGTTGTCGAGCTCAAGCTCGATCGCAAAGTCGCGGACCGCCTCGACCTTCTTGGTCCTGGCGTCGACCAGCGTCCAGCTCACATCCGGACGTACGATCGCGAGAACCAGCCCGGGCAAGCCTCCGCCGGTGCCGAGATCCATCCACCGCGTGCCCATCGCCAACGGCAGCAGCCCGGCGACCGCGGTGCACTCCGGCACATGAACTGCCCGCACGGCAGCTCGCTCTCGCCGGGAGACGAGGTTGTGCCGTGCTCCGGCGAGCAGCGCGGCGAGGCGGTCGAGGCGGTCCTCAATGTCCCTTGGCTCGATCTCCATTCCCCATGTCGGCAGGCGGTCTCCACCACGCAAAGCCGGGACTTGGACTAGTCCGCGGGGAAAATAACGACGCGGCGCTTCGGCTCGTTCCCCTCACTGGACGACGTCACCCCGCCTGTCCTGGTGACGAGATCGTGCATCATCTTGCGCTCGTACGCGTCCATGGGCTCCAGACGCACCGGCTCGCCCGTCTCACGCACCTCCGCGATGGCCTCGCGGCACTTGTCACGTAGTTTGTCAACCTGGCGGGCGCGATATCCCTCCACGTCGACCCGCACGTGCGAGCGCCGCTCCGTCTGTCGCTGCACGGCACAGCGGACCAGCTCCTGAAGCGCATCGAGGGTCGCGCCGCGCCGGCCGATCAGCAACCCGCTCTCCAAGTCCTGGATGCTCACCAGCGCCTGGTCCTCCTGCACCTCGATTTCGATATCGCCCGGCAGGTCGAGGAGGTCGAGCAGACCCTCGACGAAGTCTGCAGCAAGCTCCGCCTCCTCATCGAGCTGGTCCATCCGCTCTTCAGGCGACAGCGAGATCTCCTCGCTGGTGTGGACCGCGTCTGTGCCCATCACGTCCACTTGCTGGTCCGGTTCCGCAGGGGTATCCGTGTCTGTCACGATGTCCTCCTCGCGTTCGCCTTCGATCCCCTCGTGTACCGCCTCGCCAACCCCCTGAGGCGGACCCTGCCCGCTGCCCTCCCGCACACTCACCCGGACGTGCGCTCGGCGAGGCGCCCCGAAGAGGCTTCGGCGTCCCTCCGACAACACCTCGACAACGGCATCCTCTGCCGGCACTCCCAGCTCGGCTAGTGCACGTTCAATCGCTTCCTCCACGCTCGAGCCTCGTGCCTCGACGCTGTCCGACATGACTTCCCTCCGCCCGCGCAGGACCGGTCGCGCTAAGCCTTCTTTCGCTTAGGCTTGAGCGTGGCCGCCGGCGGCTCGATGTTGCGGAACATGACCCACTGCTGGCCGATGGTCCACAGGTTTGTGGTCACCCAGTACAGCAAGACTCCAATCGGCAGGTTCACGGCAAACACCGCGAGCATCACCGGCATGAAGTAAAGCAACACCCTCTGCTGCGGCTGCTGCGCTGCACTCGGGTTGCTCGCCACCATCTGCTTCTGTGACCAGAACGTCGTCAGTCCCATGAGAATGATCAGCAGCCAACCCCCGAACCCCCCTTGCCCGGCCACCGCCGCGAGGCTGCCGACGAAGTAGAAGCCGTTCCGGGCGAGCTCTGGCACCAGCTCGCGGCTGCGTAGCAACGAAAACAATGCGAAGAAAACGGGCATCTGCAGGAGGAGCGGCAGGCAGCCCGCCGCGGGGTTGACGTTGTGCTCACGATACAACGCCATCGTTGCTTCTTGCTGCTTCTGGCGCGCCTCTCGGTACTTCTCCGGATTCGTGCGCATGAGGTTGCGGTCGACCTTGTGCTTGGCCTGCAACTTCTTGATCTCTGGCTGCAACCGCTGCATCGCACGCATCGAGTTCGTCTGCTTGATGGCCAGCGGCAGGAGGACCAACCGCACCGCGACCGTGAGCAGGATGACCGCCCATCCCCACGCGGCCATGCCGAGGAGGGGCAACGGCGCCGTGATCCCGTAGAAGAAGCGGAGCACCTGCTCCAGCCCTTCCAAGAGGAGCTGCCAGAGCTGGGACACGCAACAATCTCCTTATCTCGTTGACCGGGATGGCGGAGACTCATCCCCGTGGCAAGGCCACGGAAGTGTCGGCACGTGGTCAACCCCGCCCGCTGAGAACGGATGACACCGCAACAGCCTGCGCAGGCTCAGCCAGCCCCCGCGGATGGCCCCGTGCCGCCGGAGTGCCTCCAGCGCATAAACTGAGCAACTAGGCGCGAAGCGGCAGCGAGCTACCGGCCCATGCGGCAGGAGACGGTAGGCTCGCACCATCCCCAGCAGTAACCATTGCAGCGGGCTGCCGGCCGTTTGCGGGGAATCCGCCGACATCGTACGACTCAGCGGCCTGCTGCCGGGGTTGTCCGTCATCGTGTGTCCATGCTCGAGCCGGGGCACGCCGCGGCTCGCGCAGCGGCTGCCGCGCTCACCCCTGCGACCTCCTCGCAGAGCGCGTCGAACGAGGCCGTCAGCGCCTTCGGACGAGCAATGAGGACGAGGTCGTATCCTGACGGCAGCACACTCTGGGCCAGCGCGGCTCGCAGTCGTCGCTTGGCCCGGTTGCGCCGCACCGCTACACCGATCTTGCGGCCGGACACGACCGCCGCACGAGTCGGTGCCTCATCGCAGCGTCCCAAGGCCTTGACCACGACCGCCGACCCGTGCGCGGTGCTGCCGGCCGTGAACACGGCCTGCAGGGCTGACCTGGTGGCCAAGCGACGCGTTCTCGTCGGCCTCGGAACAGCACCCGGGGCCTTCGCTGGGCGCTTCGCACAGCTGGATCGGGCCTCGGCACAGCACCGGGACACCGCGTTCGTCTCTCTCAGGCGGTCAGCCGATGACGTCCCTTCGCCCGCCGATTGCCGATGACAGCTCTGCCGGCGCGCGTCCGCATCCGCAGCCGGTATCCATGCTTGCGCTTCCGCCGACGGTTATTCGGCTGATAGGTCCGCTTCATACTGCACTCTCGCGGTCAAGCGGGGCAGCGGCCGTGCCGGATGGCGTCCGAGGGGCGTCGAACGGATCGGCGCCACCCCCACTGGCGACACCGCCTCCGCTCACTGCTCGTTCCGGCGAACCACGCCCACGTAGAAAGGAAGGGAAGGACAGCGCAGTGTAGGGAGGGCGCCGGCGCCCCGCAAACGCCCCACGAACACCCCACGAACGCCCACGTCCGCCCAAAGGAAGGCGCGAGCACATCCCCTTGTCAGCCTTCGGACCGGTTCCTATACTGCCGCGGCGCGAGAGACGGTGACTGTGGCAAACGTTTCGTCGATTCCTGCACCGGTGTGGACGTGGCGTCGTTGCTTCAGGCATCGCGCCGTTGGGATCGTCACACCGCTTCCCCAGTGCTACTCCCGGACATACACCGTCGTCCCCGGTGCTGCGCTCCCGATGGCTCCGCCGCATCGGTGTCATCCACACCTGTGGAGGGCGCTGTGGACAAGACGGACTGCGCCAGTCCGGCGCGGGGGTGGCACGGACCCGGACAGCGAATTGCACAGCTTCGGCGGGCCGCATGGGAAGGGAAGCTGTGGACGGTGGCACACTCGGCAGCCATGAACCTCGATGACTTGTGGAGCCGCTCTCTCGCCGAGTTGCGGCGCTGCCTCACTGGTCCCGCGCAGCGAGCGTGGCTCGACGACACCAAGCCAGTGGGCTTCAGCGAGGACACCGTCGTCCTCGCCGCACCCCATAGCTTTGCGCGTGAGCAGCTCGACACCCGCTACGGCCCGGCCTTGCGCAGTGCCATCACGCGCGCAGCTGGCCGCGCCCTCAATGTCCTCGTCACTGTTCGAACGGATCCGGCCCCCAGTCCCATGGCAGACGTGCTCAGCCATGAGGCCGAGGCGAGCCGACGGCGAGGCGCTCCTGAGCAGTTTCCCCGCCCATCTCCGGATGGCGATAGCATCCTCAATGAGAAGTACACCTTCGACCGCTTCGTCATCGGCGCGAGTAATCGCTTCGCCCACGCAGCCGCCTTCGCGGTGGCCGAGGCCCCCTCGAGGGCGTACAACCCGCTGTTCGTCTACGGCGGTGCAGGGCTAGGCAAGACGCACCTACTGCAAGCAGTCGGCCACTACACGCGTAGCCTGTACCCCCAACACCAAGTGCGATACGTGACCTGCGAGCAGTTCACGAACGAGTTCATCGACGCGATCTCCAACCACCGCCAAGTGCCCTTCCAGCGGCGCTACCGTGACGTCGATGTCATGCTCATCGACGACATCCAGTTTCTCGAATCCAAGGAGCGCACGCAAGAGGAGTTCTTTCATACCTTCAACGCGCTGCACAACGCACAGAAGCAGATCGTCATCACGTCCGACCGCCCCCCGAAGCAGATCGGTGTGGAAGACCGGCTTCGAACCCGTTTCGAGTGGGGACTGATCACCGACGTCCAGCCACCGGACCTGGAGACGCGCCTCGCGATCTTGCGCAAGAAGTCCGAACAGGAGCAGCTACCAGTACCGAGCGAGGTGCTGGAGCTCATCGCCGGGCGGATCTCCTCGAACATCCGTGAGCTCGAGGGCGCGCTGATTCGCGTGACAGCCTTCGCAAGCCTACAGCGCACCGAGGTGACGCTGCAGCTCGCACACATCGTGCTCAAGGATCTGTTCCCCGAATCTGGTGCATCGCCGATCAGCGTCGGCCTGATCATGTCGGAGACCGCTAGCTACTTCGGCCTCACGCTCGACGACCTGTGCTCGACGAGCCGCACGCGACAGCTCGTGACGGCCCGTCAAATCGCGATGTACCTAACTCGTGAGCTGACGGAGCTGAGCCTTCCCAGGATCGGGCAAGCCTTCGGCGGACGGGATCATACGACCGTCATGCACGCGAACAACAAGATCAGTGGTCTGATGCAGGAACGCCCGGCCATCTACGCCCAGGTGCAGGAGCTGACGAGCCGCATCAAGAGCTCCGCCCAGCACAGGACATGACTCTACGCGATGACACGACGGTAAGAGACCACGCGGTGTGGACACCGTTGTGCTCAGCCTGTGGACACCGGCCTGAACAACCCGGCCGTCCTCCCCAGTCCAGACTACCGGAGCGAGTGGCAGGGGATATCCCCTCTGTCCGCCACCGTTCGTGCACAACCGCCCTCACAGCTCATGCCCAGCCGCACGAGCACTCTGAGCAGCGCCAACGCCGGTTCTCCCCCGCCGTGGGCGTCTTCTATGACAACTACGTTCTTGACTCACCAGGAAGCGATACTGATCGCACCGGTGAGAGCCGGTGGACAACGAGGACGGTCGTGAGCAGCCTGTGGCCCGGAGGAGCGCATGAAGTTCAGGGCAGAGCGTAGCCAGTTCGCGGAAGCCGCCACTTGGGCGCTGCGTACGGTGGGAGCACGCCCGACCCTGCCAGCGCTCTCCGGGGTCCGCATGCAGGTGGGTGGAGACCGCCTGACCCTGTCGTCCACCGATCTGGAGGTGTCGAGCGAGCTATCCATCCCGGTGAGTGGGGAGCGTGATGGCGTCGCGCTGGTTCCTGGCCGGCTGCTCGGTGACGTCGTCCGTAGCCTCCCGAACGCCGCAGTCGACGCGGAGGTCGTGGTCGATCGCCTGCATCTGCAGTGCGGTCGCGCGCGGTTCGATCTGCGGCTCATGCCTGTCGAGGACTTTCCACGACTACCAGAGCCCGCGGCCAATGCACCGGTGGCGGTGATGAAGGCCGAGGAGTTCGCTCGCACGGTGGGACAGGTCGCGCGGGCGGCAAGCGCGGACGATGCTCGGCCGGTGCTCACGGGCGTGAGCCTGGAGGCGACTGGCGGCGGGCTGACGGCCGCGGCGACTGACTCGTATCGACTGGCGGTGCGAAGAGTTCCCTGGGATCAGGGTGCGGAGACGACAGTACTAGTGCCTCGTCGGGCGCTGGAGGAAGCTCGTCGCTCCGCGGATGTGCTCGGCAGCGAGGTGCGCCTTGTGCTTGAGGCGGCCCAGGTCACCTTTGCGTTCCCTGATCGGCGTCTGACAACGCGTCTCATTGAGGGTCGTTTCCCGGACTACCGCCAGCTCATCCCGACGAGCTTCGAGCGGCGTCTGCTGGTCGATCGCGGCGAACTCCTCGAGGTGGTTCGACGCGTCGCCGTCGTCGGCGATGCGAACACCACGGTCACCCCGGTGACTCTGCACTTATCCTCCGACACGGTGCAGGTGACCGCGGGCAGTGGCGAGGTGGGAGAGGCGGAGGAATCCCTGTCAGGAACGCTGGAGGGAGAGGAGCTGCAGATCGCGTTCAACCCGCGGTACCTCAGCGATGGGCTCGAGGCCGCCGGCAGCGAACGGGTCGTGCTGGAATTCCGTGATGAGCTGAAGCCCGCCGTGGTGCGACCCTCGGGCGGAGAGGGGGACGATGGAGCAACTGACGACTTCCTCTATTTGCTAATGCCGGTGCGTCTGTAACGCGCCATACCGCCACCCGCGTGCACCTCGAGCGCCTCGACCTCGTCGACTTCCGCAACTTCCACTATGCACATTTGGAACTCGGGGCTGGCGTCCGCGTCTTCGTTGGTGCGAACGCGCAGGGCAAGACGAATCTCTTGGAGGCCGTCCACTACCTCGCGACCGGCACGAGTCACCGGGTGTCCAGCGACGCCCCGCTTGTGCGCAGTGGAGCCGAGGTGGCAGTCGTGCGCGCGGTCGCGCGCATCGACCGGCGCCCGGATGGTCGGGTGGCGGACGTCACCGGAAGACGCCTAAGTGTCGAGCTCGAGGTGCGCCCTGGCGGGCGCAAGCGGGCAAAGGTGAACGGTCAGCCACAGCCGCGGGCGCGGGACGCGCTTGGCCTCGTGCGCAGCGTCTTGTTCGCGCCCGAGGACCTCCAGCTCGTGCGTGGCGATCCGAGCGAGCGGCGCCGCTTCCTCGATGAGCTACTCGGCCAGCGTCGGCCCGCGTACCTGTCCGCCTACCAGGACTACGAGCAGGTCTTGCGACAACGCAACGCACTGTTACGCAGTGGCCGAGGGCACGGTGGTCGGTGGCTCGACCACCGCTCGTTGAGAACCTGGACTGACGCGCTCGTCGAGGCCGGCGCGACCGTCCTCGCGACACGGCTCGCTGCGGTCCACGCCCTCGCCGGCCCCGCGGCGGAGGCGTACCACGACCTTGGGGAGGACGGCGCGTCAGAGCGGCGCGGGGGCCTCGTGCTTGCCTATCAGCTGTCGACTGGCCGCGCGGTTCGCGGGAGCAGCGGCTCCCCGCAGGCGGCGCCCGCCGATCTTGCGCAGGAGCTGCGCGAGGGCATCGAGGTAGTAGCCGCGGCTGAGCGCGAGCGTGGGGTAACGTTGCGTGGTCCTCACAGGGACGACGTCTTCCTTGGCGTCGGGGATCTGCCGGCGAAGGGCTACGCGAGCCACGGGGAGGCGTGGTCGCTGGCGCTGGCACTGCGGCTGGCCAGCCGTGAACTTCTCGCCGAGGTCGGAGAGGAGCCGGTCATCCTCCTCGACGATGTCTTCGCGGAGCTCGACGTGCGGCGCCGCGAGCGGCTAGCGGCGCGCTGCGCGGACTACGAGCAAGTGCTCGTCAGTGCCGCGGTAGACGAGGACGTGCCCCTGGCGGGGCCGCGACACCTCGTGCGGCGAGGCACGGTGACCACGCTGCCGCTGGGCCGCGACGAGCTTGCCGAGGCGGCCAGCGACGGCAGCGCCGCGGAGGAGGCGCATGTGGGGTGAACGGCGAGGAGGAGGCGGTTCTGGCTTCCGAGGGACCCGATCCGGTCGTGCTGGGGGAGCTGCTGGCGGTGCTCACGCAGCGTCGCGGCTGGTCGGCGCGTCTGCAGGGGGCGCGTGTGCATGACGTCTGGGAGGAGATCGCCGGCGCCCAGCTCGCGCGTCACGCGGAGCCGGTACGGCTCCATGGCGGGGTGCTCGTGGTGCGCGTTGCGTCCACGACGTGGGCCACACAGCTGCGTTTTCTCGGTGCCCGGCTGCTGAGTCGGGCAAACGCCGTCATGGGGGATGGCCAGGTCCGCAGCCTCACCGTGGTCGTAGGCAACCTCGTAGGCGATCCACCGGCCTGAGGGTCTCTGAACAGGGGAAATGCGCTGTGGGGCGCTCAGGGCGAAAAAAGGGCCATGTGGTACACTTGACTAGTTGAGGGCCCAGGACTCTGTTCTGGGGCTTGTAGGCACGTCTTTGACTTTGGGGGGCCGCGCCTGCATGCCTCGCGCGCCCGGACCCAGCGCGAACGAACATGAGAGAGCGGTTGTGGCGAGCAAGCAGGAACGTGAATACCGGGCGAAGGACATCACCGTCCTCGAGGGCCTCGAGGCCGTCCGCAAGCGGCCCGGGATGTACATCGGCTCCACAGGTCCGCGTGGATTGCACCACCTCGTCTATGAGGTAGTGGACAACTCAGTCGACGAGGCCATGGCCGGTCGCTGCAGCCGCATCGACATCACGCTGCTTGCCGACGGTGGCGTTCGGGTGGCTGACGACGGCCGCGGCATCCCCGTCGACGAGCACCCAACGCTGCGCCGCTCTGCCCTCGAGGTAGTCCTAACCGTCCTGCACGCGGGTGGCAAGTTCGACAACAAGTCCTACGCGGTCTCCGGCGGACTGCACGGCGTCGGCGTCTCGGTCGTGAATGCGCTCTCACGTCGGCTGGTCGCGGAGGTGCGTCGCGATGGTCAGGTGCACCGGCAGAGCTACCGCCGTGGGGTGCCAGAGGGCCCGGTCGAGGTCGTGGGGCAGTCCCAGGAGACCGGCACGACGATCACGTTCTGGCCGGACGACGAGGTCTTCGAGACTCTCGAGCTCAGCTGGGAGATTCTCACCACCCGGTTCCGCGAGACCGCGTTCCTCACGGCGGGCCTGGAGATCATCGTCGTCGACGAACGTCCCGCCCAGGAGCAAGATGACCCCAGGCCGCGAGAGGCGCGCTTCTACTACCGCGGCGGCCTCCGGGACTTCGTGCGGCACCTAAACGCCGCGAAGGAGCCGCTGCACGACGCCGTCGTGCACTTCCAGGCTGCCGAGGACAACGGTGCCGGACCGCACGAGGTCGAGGTCGCCCTGCAGTGGAACGCGAGCTACCACGAGTCCATCCACACGTTCGCCAACACCATCAACACCCATGAGGGCGGCACCCACGAGGAGGGGTTCAAGAAGGCGCTGACCAACGTGGTCAACCGCTTCGCGAAGGACGCGGGCCTGTTGAGGACCGCCGCGCGGGAGAAGGACCTGACTCTCACCGGCGAAGACATCCGCGAGGGTCTGACCGCAATCGTGTCGGTCAAGCTCGGCGATCCCCAGTTCGAGGGGCAGACGAAGACGAAGCTCGGCAACACGAACATCCGTGGCTTTGTGGAGCGCACCTGCAACGAACACCTGCGCACGTGGTTCGAGGAGCACCCGACGGAGGCGCGCCAGATCGTTCAGAAGGCAATCCAGGGGGCGCGCGCACGGTTGGCGGCGCGCGCCGCGCGGGACCTGACGCGCCGCAAGGGCTTGCTGGAGTCGAACGCGCTGCCCGGCAAGCTCGCCGACTGCCAGTCGAACAAGCCCGAGGAGTGCGAGAT
>WUUC01229950.1_pt1 | contig 11033 bp, 7 predicted proteins | sample 6278441 | NCBI WGS metagenome assembly WUUC01 (sample SAMN13675441, study PRJNA597444) | soil metagenome | isolation source: soil | place: USA: Washington | collected 2017-10 | reverse complement strand
TGGCCGGAAGGCTCGAGGGCAAGGTCGCCCTGATCACCGGGGCGGCGAGGGGGCAGGGTGCCGCCGAGGCCACGCTGTTCGCCGAAGAGGGAGCCTCGGTCATCCTCGGGGACATCCGCGACGAGCTAGGCCGCGAGCACGCCGCCAAGATAACGGAGAGCGGCGGAACGGCCCGGTACCTACCCCTCGACGTGACCGGAGCCGAACAGTGGAGCGACGCGGTCGCCTATGCCGAAGCCAAGTTCGGCAGGCTCGACGTCCTCGTCAACAACGCGGGAGTGGCGACGTTCTCGGGAGCAGTGGACACGAGCGACGAGGAGTGGCAGCACAACGTCGGTGTCAACCAGACCGGAATCTTCTACGGGCTGCGGGCCTGCATCCCCGCGATGCAGCGGACCGGCGGCGGCTCGATCGTCAATATCGCCTCCTGCTTCGCGTTCGCAGCCGTGCCCGGCTATTTCGCCTACCAGGCAAGCAAGGGCGCCGTCGTGATGATGACGAAAGCGGCGGCCGTCGAGTACGCGGAGCGCAACATCCGCGTCAACACCATCTGCCCGGGACTGATCCTCACCCCGATGACCGAGACCGAGCCGCGGGAGGCGGTCGAGGCGAACATCCGCGAGACGCCTCTGGGTCGGGCCGGCAAGGACATCGAGATCGCCTACGGGGCTCTGTTCCTCGCATCGGATGAATCGTCTTTCGTCACCGGCACGGAGCTGATCATCGACGGTGGCTACCTGGCGCACTGAAAGGAGCTGAGGTGATCAACCCCGCCATCGAGTCCGCCCTTCGCGAGGAGCTGGAGACGATCAGGGAGGGCGGTCTCTACAAGGCCGAGCTCGAGATCGCGTCGGTTCAGGGTGCGCACGTGAGGCTTCGCGATGGTCGGGAGCTGCTTAACCTGTGCGCCAACAACTATCTCGGCCTGGCCAGCCATCCCGAGATGATCCGGGCCGCCCACGCGGCGATCGACCGCTGGGGATTCGGTATGGCCTCGGTGCGCTTCATCTGCGGAACGCAGAGCGTGCATCGCTCGCTCGAACAGCGGCTGGCGGATTTCCTGGGAACCGAGGACGCGATCCTCTACTCGTCGTGCTTCGACGCCAACGCCGCGGTGTTCGAGACGCTGCTCGGAGCCGAGGACGCAGTCATCTCCGATGAGCTCAACCATGCATCGATCATCGACGGGATCCGTCTCTGCAGGGCACGGCGCCTGCGGTACGCGAACCGAAACATGGACGAGCTCGAGCAGCGCCTGGCCGAGGCGGCCGATGCCCGCTCCAGGATGATCGCCACCGACGGTGTCTTCTCGATGGACGGCTACGTCGCCCCACTCGATCAGATCTGCGACCTTGCCGGCAAGTACGACGCCCTGGTGATGGTCGATGACTCGCACGCGGTCGGATTCGTAGGCGAGCATGGAGGCGGGACGCCGGAGCTTTTTTCGGTCAGGCAGCGCGTAGACGTCCTCACCGGGACTCTTGGGAAGGCGATGGGCGGCGCCAGCGGCGGCTACATCGCCTCGCGCGCGACGGTCGTCGACGTGCTCCGGCAGCGGTCGCGGCCCTACCTGTTCTCGAACAGCGTCGCGCCGCCGGTAGTCGGGGCGAGCCTGCGTGCGCTGGAGCTGATCTCGGAGTCCGGGGAGCTGAGGAGAAAGCTGAGCGAAAACACCGTTCACTTCCGCCGCCGGATGGTCGACGAGGGCTTCGAAGTGCTCGAGGGCGACCACCCGATCGTCCCGATCATGGTCGGCGATGCCACGGAGGCCTCCCGAATCGCGGCCGGATTGGTCGACCGGGGCGTCTACGCGGTGGCCTTCTCCTACCCGGTGGTGCCGCGCGGAGCGGCGCGGATCCGGGCCCAGATGTCGGCCGAGCACAGCATCTCCGACCTGGACTTCGCCGTTGAGCAGTTCGTCGCTGTTCGCAACGCCTAATCAGGGCGTCGCTGGCTAGCCGAAACGGATCGGCAGCTCCGAGATCCCGCGAATGATCACCTGAGGCAGACGCCCCGGCTCTCCGACCTCGAACTCGATATCGCGGGCAAGCAGGGCCTCCAACACGACTCGGCTCTCGAGGCGCGCCAACGGAGCGCCGAGGCAGTGGTGGATGCCCTCGCCGAAGGCCAGGTTGCGCCTTAGCTCGCGAGTGATATCGAAGCGGTCAGCATCCTTCCAGCGGCGCTCGTCGCGATTCGCCGACGCCCACAGCAGCAGCACCCGGCTCCCTTCGGGAATCGTCTGATCGTGGAGCGTCGCGTCCTTCAGCGTGAGGCGCGCAAGGTGTTGGACCGGCCCGTCGAAGCGAAGCACCTCCTCGACGGCGGTCGGAATGTTGTCGGGGTTCTCGCGCAAGCGCTCTCGCTGCTCGGGATGCTGGGATAGCAGCCAAATCGCGTTGGTAATCAGGATCGACGACGTCTCCCAGCCGGCGATCATCAGCAGCAGAGCCATACCGGGGATTTCCTCGCGGGTCACGCCGCCGGTCTTCTCGGACTCAACGATGTGCGTGAGCAGGTCGTCGCGCGGGTTCTTCCGCCGCTCGGCGGCGGCCGCCTCGATGTAGGCATGCAGCTCTCCTCGGGCCTTGACGGCCGTCTCAGGAGGCTCGGTGGCGCCCGGCGTCCGCAGCTGCACGGCGTAGAGGAGCGGCTTCAGCGCCTCCACGTCCTGCCTCGGGTAGCCAAGCAGCTTAAAGATGATCACCAGCGGGATCACCGAGGCGAACTCGCCCACGAGCTCCCCGTGACCGCGGTCGATGATGGGGGCGAGCAGCTCGTCGACCTGCCGGCGGATGTCGTCTTCCATCTCGGCGGTCGCGCGCGGCGAGAAGGGGTTCTTGACCACTCCGCGCAGCCGCTCGTGCCGAGGCGGGTGCGAGTCGACGAAGTCGCCGACCCCGAACCACTGAGGGCCCACATCGACGTCGGCGCCGCTGTTCGCGAACGTCTGCCAGTTGCGCGCCACCTGCTGGACGTCCTCGAAGCGAGAGATTGCCCAGATGTCGCGCTCGCTGTTGTGGTAGACGGGATGGTCATCCCGCAGCTCACGGTAGAGGGGATACGGATCCTGGACCATCGCATGGACGAATGGGTCGTAGAGCCCGACTGGCTCCGGAATCTCATCGACCGTGACGTTCATTTCCTCTCCTTTACAAACTGCCCCGTCCGGGCGGCGAACCAGCGCAGCATACACTCGATCGACGCTAAATACGTATTGCATCGAGCATTGACATTTTAGGTGCGTAAGGTTAGGCTCGCCGCCGTCCGAATCGCTGGCAAGTCAGCTCGCCGGGCAGATCGAGGGAAATCGGATGGCCAAGGACTCGAGAGTCGTTGCTTCTAGAGGGGACTCGCCACCCGCGACCGTTGCCGCGCTGAGAGGCGCTCTCACGCTTCGCGAGCCGTTTCTGGTCGACGTCCTCTCGAGTCTGGTCAAGACCCGTAGCGTCAACCCCGGCACCTCGGAGAAGGCAGTGGCCGACGTGGTCGAGGGCTGGCTGGCCGAGAAGTCGATCTCGAGTACTCAGGTCGAGTTCGCGCCCGGGCGACCCTCGGTGGGAGCGGTGATCGAGGGCGCTCACGCGGGCCCAACCGTGGTGCTGAACGGGCACATGGACACGGTGCCGATCGACAACAAGTCGCTGTGGACGGCCGATCCGTTCGGCGCCCAGGTACGCGACGGCTTCCTCTTCGGCCGAGGGGCTTGTGACATGAAGGCTGGTCTCGCCGTCCAGATCGGGGTCGCGCACTACCTCAGCGATATCGACCCCGGCGAGTTGAAGGGCTCGCTGGTGCTCCACTTCGCGGCTGGGGAGGAGCGAGGTGAGCCTGGGACCCGATCACTTCTCGAGGCGGGCTTCAGCGGCGACTACGGGATCACGACGGAGCCCACGAGCCTGAGAGTGGCGACCGCAACCCGGGGGCTGGCGACCTACGCGCTGCGGATCAAGGGTCGCTCAGTCCACGGAAGCCGGCCCGAAGCGGGCCTCAACCCCATCTGGGCGCTGGCGCCGGTCCTGGAGATGCTCAACGAGTACGACGCCGAGCTCAGGTTGCGTCCTCATCCCCTGTTGCCGGGAGGCTCGTGCACCCCCACCCGGGTGCGGGCGGGGGTGAAGGAGAACGCCGTCCCCGATGACTGCGAGATCTCCGTCGACAGGAGGTTGCTGCCCGGGGAGACGGCCGAGGGAGAAAAAGCGGACCTGTTGGAGCGCATGCAACGCCTCGACGGCTTCGACCCCGAGCTCAATTACGAGCTCGGTACCGATTACGTCGTGGAGCCGGCGGAGATCGCCCCCGACAGCCCATTCGCAATCCAGATGCTCGCCGCCGTCCGAGAGGTGACGGGCGAGCCGAGCGAGGCCTGGGGCGCTCCCTTCTCCAGCGATGTCCGCAACCTCGTCAATGACGCCGCGATGACCGCCGTTACCTTCGGGCCCGGGGACAGCCGCTTCTGTCACTGCCCGGACGAGCGAGTGCCAATCGCAGAGCTCGAGCAGGCGGCGCTGGCAATTGCAAAGGTGGTCACGGACCTGCTCGTCGAAGGTCGTGAAAATGGCTGAGCCGGAGTCGGTCGACACCCTGATCGTCAACGCGCATGTCCTGACGATGGATGAAGAGCGTCAGACTTATGCCCGGGGGGCGATTGCGATTCGCCACGCGGAGATCGTCGGCGTCGGCCCCGAGCAGGAGGTGGCCGCCCGCTTCTCCGCAAGCCGTCGCATCGATGCGGCCGGCGGGGTCGTACACCCTGGCTTCATCGAGTCACACGTCCATATCACCCAGCACCTTTTCCGCCACGCGTTTTCCGGGACGGCGACCTGGCCCGACATCCTCTCGTTCTTCTGGGGCGGGTGGCTGCCGCTGATCACGCCCGAGCAAGAGCACGCCTCGAGCCGCTTGGCCTGCGTCGAGATGGCCCGCAACGGCACCACCGCCTTCCTCGAGGGCGGGACGGTTTTCGACAACGACGCCGCTGCAGAGGGAGTGACCGAGGTCGGGATGAGGGGCAACCTGGCCGACTCCTGGGTGATGGACCGGGGACCGGTGATTGAGACCTCGAACGGCGCTCGCTCCCCCCTCTCGGCGGATGAGGCGATCTCCCGCCTCGGCTCTCAACTGTGGAGGAACAAGGATCCTGATGCGCTCGTCGGCGGGCACGTCTGCGTCCACGGCAACGGTTGGGTGTCGGACGAGGTCCAGCTGGCGGCCAAGGCCTGCGCCGACGAGAACGGCGTCGTCTGCAACCAGCATCAGTCCTACAACCAGGAGATCGTCACCGCGGAGGACGCCCTCTGCGGCGGGACCCACGTGCTCAAGTACTTCGCAGACAGGGGGATCATCGGCGAGAACAGCACTTTTGCGCACATGAACGTGGTCAGGGACGACGAGTTCACCGCCCTCTGCGAGGTGGGACCAGCGGTCGCGTGGTGTCCGACCGCCTCGATGCTCTTCGGGGTCGGGGGAACAATCAAGGGCAAGCACTTAGAGCTGTACAAGGCTGGAGTCTCCGTCGGACTCGGCTCCGACGCTCCCAACTGGTCGGGGCCGTTGGACGTCGGCGAGCAGGGCTTCATCGCGATGCTCACGACTTGCGAGAAGACAGGCGGCGGGGGCGCCGGACTCGAGGCTGAGGATGTCCTCGCGATGGCGACCAGAAACGGCGCCCGAGCCCTCGGCTGGCAGGATCGGATCGGCTCGCTCGAGGTGGGCAAGCGGGCGGACATCGTTATTCGGCGGAGCGACCTGCCGGAGGCTCAGCCGCCCGTAGATCCAATCCGGGCGCTCGTCCAGTCGAGCCGCGCCAGAAGCGTTCGCAGCGTCCTGATCGATGGCCAGGTCATAGTCGAGGACGGCCGCTGCGTCCGGGTGGACGAGGAGCAGGTGTTCGAAGGTGCGCGGGTGGCCTCGGCCGAGCTGCTCAGGCAGATGGATTACTCGCCCACGCCCCGATGGCCCGTCGCGGACCTCGCGGTCGGGCGGTGACCGGTGGCAGAAGTCTCCTAAGAGCAAGCGAACCAGTGAGGAGGAGGGGACAGAGGATGGCAACAGGACCCGATCCCGATAGCTCGGGAACCAGACGAGCGAGGCTCGCCCGCCTTGTGGTAGCGGGCGGCGCTCTGCTGGCGGCCATGGCACTTGCGGTTGGGTGCGGCAGCGACTCAGACGAGGGCGGCAGCGGCGGCGAGGCCAAGGTCCAGTTCTCACAGCTGCTGTACGGACCCAGGAACGACGGCGGGTTCAATCTCGCCAACACGGCGCCGCAGAAGGCCCTCGAGGATGAGTTCGGCGACGAGGTATCGATCAGCTACACGGACAACGTCCCCTTCGCGGAGGAGGCTGCGCAGATCGTTCAGCGCCAGATCGATAAAGGCGCGACCGCGGTGGTCGACACGGTGGGCCTGGCAGACATCTTCTTCAAGGTCTGCGAGGACAATCCGGACGTCGACTGCCTCGCCTACGGGGCGGCTGGAAAGGTGCCCAAGAACACCCAGGGGGTGTGGGGTAAGTACTGGTTGAAGGAGTATGCGGCCGGGCAGCTCGCAGGGAGACTGACCAAGAGCAACACCGTGGGGTTCGTCTCGCCCCTCGACGTCCCATTCATCAGGAGCATCGTCAACTCCTTCGCGATGGGTTGTCGCGACACGAATCCGGATTGTGAGATCCGAGTCGTGACGATGAACGAGTACTTCAACCCGCCGAAGTCATCGCAGGCGGCGAACTCCCTGGTTGACGCGGGTGCGGACGTGCTCCGGGGCGGGATCGATGACGTGAGCTACTGCGCCGTGGCTGAGGAGCGCGGCGTCTTCGCAATTGCCGAGTTCTGGGACGGCACCTCTCAGTGTCCGACCCAGATCGCCACATCGACGATGTGGAACTGGTCCGACTACATGGTGAGGACGGCCCGAGAGATGCTAGATGGAACCTGGAAGCCGACCGGGGAGCTCGAGATGGTTCCCGGCGAGGAGCTCTACAGCCTCGGGCCATGGGGTCCGAAGGTTCCTGACGACGTCCAGTCGGAGACCGAGGAGTCGTTCGCCGCGCTGGTCTCAGAGGAGGAGAACCCATTCGTCGGACCCATCACCGACAACAAGGGCAAGGTGATGGTCAAGAAGGGCGAAGAACTGGCAGTGCCCTTCTTCTTCAACGAGTGGGATTGGTACGTGGAGGGCGTGGTCGCCAAGTAGCCGGCGAAACGGGATGGCACGGCCGATGAGGATGGATGCCGCTGAGGCAGCGCATACCCGTAAGGGACGAGACGGCACGATGAGCGTTCGGATGCGAGGGATCACCAAGCGCTTCGGAGACCTAGTGGCCAACGCCAGCGTCGATCTCGAGCTGGGGAGCGGCTCGGTTCATGCCCTACTCGGTGAAAACGGAGCGGGGAAGACGACGCTGATGAACATCCTCAGCGGCGTCATCCCTCCAGATCACGGCACCATCGAGGTAGATGGTCAGCCCGTCGAGCTTCGGTCGCCTAAGAGCGCGATCAAGCTCGGGATTGGGATGGTGCACCAGCACTTCAGGCTGATCGACGGCCTGACGGTGTCGGAAAATATCCATGCTGGATGGTCGGAAACGCCTCCGGTGTTTGGTCGGCGCGCAGTGCTCGACCACCAAACCCGGAGGCTCGCCGACCGCTTCGGCTTGGCGGTCCATCCCGATGCCGCCGTGTGGAAGCTCTCGCTGGGCGAGAAGCAGCGGGTTGAGATCCTACGTACGCTGGCGCGCGGCGCAGGCGTTCTGATCCTCGATGAGCCGACCGCGTCCCTGGTGCCTGCCGAAACGCGGGCCCTGTTCGGACTGATCGAGGCGGTGAAGGCTGAGGGCAAAACCGTCGTCTTCATCTCCCACAAGCTTCAGGAAGTGCTGGCCGTGGCTGACCGGATCACGGTCATGAGACATGGCAGAGTCGTTGGCAACCTCGAACGATCGGAGGCGAACCCAAGCATGCTCACCGAGATGGTCGTAGGCGGCTCGGTGAGCCGGCCGCACCGGCAGCCGGCGAAGCCGGGTCGGGACGTCATCGTGATTCGGGACGGCTCCGCCGCGAACGACCTCGGGCTTCCCGCTCTGACCAACATCAATTTGACCGTCCGCGAGGGGGAGATCGTCGGCATAGCGGGCGTCGCGGGCAATGGGCAGCGCGAGCTGGCGGAGGTGCTTACCGGCTGTCGGCCCTTGACGGAGGGAACGATCACGATCGGCGAACTCGACCTGACCGGCGGGACGCCTCACCGGTTCATCAGCGCGGGGGTCGGCTCCGTGCCGGAGGACAGGCTCAACACCGGACTCGCGAAGACCGAGACGATCTGGCGAAACGCCATCCTCAAGAGCTACAGGGCGCCGCCGATCGCCGGCCGCAGCCGTGTTCTCAATCGCGCTTCGGCCCATGAATACGCCCAGGGGCTTTGCGAGGCGGTCGGCCTCGGCAGCAAGAGCGTCGATGACCCCGCCGGCAGTCTTTCGGGCGGGCAGGCGCAGCGCCTCCTGGTCGGCCGCGAGATGCGGATCGGCAAGCGAGCATTCGTGCTGGCCTACCCGACTCGGGGCCTGGACGTTCGTGCCGTGGAGACCCTCCACTCCGAGATCCTCGAGGCGCGCTCAAAGGGCCTTGCCATCCTGCTGATCTCCGAGGACCTCGACGAGCTGACGGTTCTCTCCGACCGGACGCTGGTCCTCTACGAAGGCGAGATCGTCGGTGAGTTCGAAGAGTTCGATCGCGACGCGATCGGCGCGCTGATGGGCGGGATGCGCCCAGCCGAAAAGGTGGACGCGTGACGCGTCTCGGGGTGGACATCGGGGGCACCTTCACGGATGCGGTCTTCCATGAGGCCGACGGAAGCGTTCGCACCGCGAAGGCTTCGACCACCCCCTCGGACATCACAGTGGGGGTGATGGAGGCAATCGAGAAGGTCGGTGTGTCGACCCCGGACCTCGACACATTCGTGCACGGGACCACCGTCGCCCTCAACGCCCTGCTCGAGGGCAAGACGCCGACGGTCGGCCTGATCACGACCCGCGGTTTTCGTGACGTGCTCGAGATCATGCGGACGAATCGCCCGGACATGTACAACCTGCAGCAGCAGAAGCCGACTCCCCTCGTAGCACGTCGCTGGAGGTACGAACTAGGCGGGCGCATGAACCATCTCGGCGAGACGGTCGAACCCATAGATGCCAGGGAGGTGCGCTCGATCGCCGAACAGCTCTCCGCCGCCGAGATCGAAACCGTCGCCGTCTGCCTGCTGCATGCGTATGCGAACGCCGAGCACGAGCAAGCGGTCGAGCTCACCCTCAGGGAGAACGGCTCGAACCTTGCGATCTCGGTCTCGAGCGAGATCAGCAGGATGTCCCGCGAGTTCGAGCGGACCTCCACCACCGTGATCAACGCCGCAACCAAGCCCATCGTCTCGCGCTACCTCGAGGGACTGGAGCATTCGCTCGGCGAAGCGGGCTTCACCGGCAAGGTGATGATCATGCAGTCCAACGGCGGCCACATGTCTGCCTCCGATGCTCGCCGCCGGCCTGCCGCGACCTTGATGTCCGGCCCCGTGGGGGGGGTCGCCGGCGGAGCAGCTCTGGCTAGGCGCGGTGACGAGGTGCTCGATCTCGTCACGCTCGATATCGGCGGGACGAGCGCGGACGCCGCGATCGTGGACAAGGGTGACCCCGTCACCCGAACGGTCGGGCACGTTGGTCGCTGGCCCGTGATGGTGCCTATGGTGGACATCGAGGCGATCGGCGCCGGTGGCGGGTCGATCGCGAGGGTCGACGAGTTTGGCGCCCTCAGCGTAGGTCCGCAGAGCGCCGGAGCGGTACCGGGTCCCGTGAGCTACGGCAAGGGGGGATCGGACCCGACAGTCACCGACGCGAACCTGCTCCTCGGGCGACTCAACCCGAACAACTTCCTAGGGGGAGCGCTGGTGCTCGACGTGGATGCCGCCCGGGCAGCGATGAAGGACAAGATCGCCGCGATCTATTCCATGCCCTGGGAGGAGGCGGCCGAAGGCGTCATCACGGTCGTGAACTCCAACATGGTCCGCTTCCTGCGCGAAGCGGTGATCGGGAGAGGGTATGACCCCAGAGCGTTCTCGCTGCTGGCCTATGGCGGCGCTGGTCCGCTTCACGCCTGCGAGCTCGCCGCCGCGCTGGAAATGAAGCAGGTGCTCGTGCCCCTACATCCGGGGACCTTCTCGGCATTCGGGATCCTCACCGCCGACGCCCGCTATGACCTCGACAGGATGGTGATGGGCCTCGACGTCAGCTCGGAGGACCTCGACCGGATGCTCTTAGAGCTCGAGGCGCACGGCCGCCAGCAGCTCGAGGTCGAGCGGCTGGATCACGCACGGGTCGACTGCCTGCGTACCGCAGAGCTCCGCTACACCGGACAGGACCACCCGCTCGCGGTAGAGCTGTCGGGGTCCAATGAGGGAGCCTCGGCTGAAGCAAACGGCGGCGGCGACCTGGTTGACTTGGCGCAGCGTCGGTTCCACGAGAAGCACCGGAGGCTGTACGGGTTCCAGCGCGACGATACGCCCGTGGAGCTCGTCCGCCTCCAGGTCTCGGTGATCGGAAGGACGCCGGCGTTGGCCGGACTGGGCGTCGGACTGGCTGCCCGGGAGGCCAGCACCGCACCCGTGCCGCAGGCCTCGCGGCAGCTCTACGCTCGGGGTCGCCGAACCGACGCGTCGATCTACGACCGCAGCGAGCTGAAGTGGGGAAACGTGATCGTTGGACCGTCGGTGGTCGAAGAGGCGGGATCCACGACCTATGTCCCGGAAGGGTGGAAGCTGACGGTGCTCGAGGACGGCACGCTGCAGCTCGTCGCTTCCCGCGGCGAGGAGAGCAACGGGACAAGAAGATAGATCGAATGGAGACAGCGGTGGAACAAGCAGTCGCCAAGGACGTCGACCCGATCACCAGAGAGGTGGTCCAGAACCAGCTCACCACGGTCGTCCGCGAGATGAGCCTCACGCTCGCACGCGCCGCCTACTCGCCGATCATCTACGAGGTCAAGGACTTCAGCAGCG
>WUUC01186394.1_pt1 | contig 11033 bp, 12 predicted proteins | sample 6278441 | NCBI WGS metagenome assembly WUUC01 (sample SAMN13675441, study PRJNA597444) | soil metagenome | isolation source: soil | place: USA: Washington | collected 2017-10 | reverse complement strand
GGATCTGTGCCCACGAATAGGCGATGAACGGGAACGACTCCGCGGTCGACTTCCACCCGTCGTGCGAGAACAGCACGCTCCTGTTCCCGTCGGAGTCCGACTGGATCTCGAACGAGATCGTCGTGCCGGCCCATTCCGGCGGACCGGCCAGCGTCTTCCACGTGACCGTCTTGCCCGGGCTCTCCTCCACGACCTCGAAGTCGAACGTCATCGGCGCGTCCGGGAACGCGACCTTCATCACCGAGCCGGTGCCGTTGGGCCCTTCCGTGTGGTTGCTCCACCAACCGTTGACGCCGGCCGGGCTCGTCACGGCCTCGTAGATCGCCTTCTCGTCCGCATCTACCGGGACCCTCAGCAGGATCGTTGCCATGGTCACTCCTTGCGATTAAGCTACAACTTAAATATCAGCACCGGCGATCTGCTGTCAAGCCGGACGACGGTCGAGAGGCATGCATGGACGCGCTTCAGGCGGTGGCCGAACCGCGCAGGCGCGCGATCCTTCACCTGGTGTGGGATCGGGAACGCAGCGCCGGCGACATCGCGCGGAGCTTCGACGTGAGCTTCGCCGCGGTGTCGCAGCACCTCGCCGTGCTGCGCGACGCGGGGCTGGTCGACGTGCGCGCGGATGGCCGCTACCGCTACTACAGGGCTGCGAAGAAGGAGATGGGTCCCCTGCGCCGCACGCTCGAGAGCATGTGGAGCGCGTCTCTCGACCGGCTCGCCGATCTGGTGGAGGACGAAGCGCGTGGACGATGAGGGCCGTGTCGTCGTCGAGCGCAGCGTCGCCGCAAAGCCGCACGAGGTCTTCCGCTACTTCACGGACCCCGTGCGATGGACGGCGTGGCAGGGGCGTCGAGGCCGAGATCGTGCTCGAGCCGGGGGGGACGTTCCGCGTCAACGTGACCGGCGACGGGTTCGCGTCGGGCCGTTTCGTCGAGGTGGTCGAGAACCGGCGGGTGGTGTTCACGTGGGGGTGGGAACGGCCGGACAGCCCGGTGCCTCCCGGCTCCTCGACGGTTGCGATCGACCTGCAGCCGGAGCGCGACGGGACGAGGATCCGGCTGACGCACAGCGGGCTTCCGCCCGACGCGCGCGACCAGCATCGCGGCGGTTGGGAGAACTACGTGACGCGCCTGGGGGCCGTCGCCGAAGGACTTGTACCCGGCGACGACCCCATGCGCGCTCTCTGACGTCTTCCTTCGATCAGGTCTTCCTGCCGGCCTCCGCCAGCAGCTTCGTCTGCGGGTCCGCGTCGTCCGGGACGTCGACCTTGTCTCCGAACGCGCCGGCCTGCCGCCACTGCTCGAACTGGGGGACGAGCTCGTCGTACGCGAACCGAACGAGCTCGGGGTCGAGCTTCTCGTCCGCGCCGGTCGCGCGCGCGAGGTCCCACGCGTGGATCACGTGGTCGCTCAGCACCTGGCCGACGTAGACGCGTCCGGGGAAGTCGCCGAAAGACAGATGGACCGTTCGGTCGAACGCCCCCGGCTCCTCGACCGCCGCGAGCGCCTCTTTCGCAGCGCGGTCCCATTCGCCGGAGGGATCGTCGCCGAGCAGGTCGCCCTCGAGCGCGTCGCCCACGTCGGCCACCGTCTTGCCCTCCATCATCGGCGGCATCCACCGGTTCTCGCCGATGACGTGGTTCGCCAGATCGTGCACGTTCCAGCCGGCGCACGGTGTCGGAGCGTCCCACTGGTCGTCGCGCACGTCGCGCAAGAGCCCGCCGAACTGCTCCATCGCACGGCGATAGAGCTCTGCTACCTCGTTCACTTGCCGGTCATCCACGGCTCGGGGAGGTCGAGGAACTTCGGCTCGCCGTCCGATAGCGCCTCCATCTCGCGCATGTACTTCTGCGCGTCCTCCGCCGATTCCATGTCCTTCTCCTTGGAGCGCGCCTCCGCCTCGGACGTGAAATAGATGACGCTCGTGAAACGCCCGTTCTCCGGGTGCCACGCGGTGATGCCACCGATGACGTCCGGGCGCGCCTCGCGCATGCCCTCTTCCATCCGGCTGTCCAGCTCGCGCGACTTCGCGACGTCCTTGGTCTTGCCCTGGATCACCTGCACGAAGCCCGCGTCGTCGGATCCCCCCGCGGCGAACGTGTCGACCTCGGTGCAGTCGTGGAACATCGGGTCCGCGAGGTACTGCGATGTCTCTTCCCACCACGCACTCTGCTCCGGCAAGTCGCTGTTCGACTTGGCCGCCTCTTCGCTCTCGAACCGGGCGATCGTGATGAACTCGCCCTGGGGGGTGATGCCCGCGGTGGCCCCCAGGAAGCCCTTCGCCTTCGGCTTGATGTCCTGGTTCCACCTCTCCCATTGCTTCTGCAGCCCCGCGGGGTCGGTGGCCCGCCCCTGGATGACCTGCGCGAACATGGCGCCTCCTTCTTCTCGACGGCTTTACCCTGCCTCCGTTCTACTCCCCCCTGCGCCTGCGTCAAGAGGAGGGAGTCGTGTCGGCCCCAGGGTTCCATTGGTGGGATCGATCCACAGGTCGATCCACAGGCCGATCCCTGGTTGGCCGAAGCAGGCCGCCGAACGCTCGAGCGCAGCGAGTGGTAGTCGCCCAGGGGGACATCCTCTGGGCATCGTTGCCCGATCCCCTCGGCTCGGGTCCAGGCTTCACGCGACCGGTCGTGATCGTTCAGGGCGATGCCCTGAACGCGAGTCGCCTAGCGACCGTGGTCGTCGTACCTCTCACGAGCAATCTCCGCTGGGCCTCGGCACCGGGCAACGTGCTGCTAAAGGCACGGCGCACCGGACTGCCCAAGGATTCGGGGATCGACGTGGTTCTCAGCCGTTGATCTCTGAGCGAAGGCCGGGCTAGCGGATCTCGAGGACCTTTCCCGGGTTCAGGATCCAGTTCGGGTCGAGCGCGGTCTTGATCTGGCGCATGACCTCGACGCCGCCCGGGAGCTCGCGGGGGAGGAACGGGATCTTCCTGATGCCGATCCCGTGCTCGCCCGTGCACGTGCCGTCCATCGCCAGCGCCCGCTCGACCAGCCGGTGGTTCATCTCTTCTGCGGCGGTCATCTCGCTCGGGTCGCCGGGGTCGACGAGCGCCATCACGTGGAAGTTCCCGTCCCCGACGTGGCCGACGATCGTCGCCGTCAGCGCCAGCTCCGCGACGTCGGCCTGCGTCGCGCCGATGCACTCGGCCAGCCGCGAGATCGGCACGCAGACGTCGGTGGTTATCGCTCGCGCCCCCGGCCTCAGCGCCAGCGAGGCATAGAAGGAGTCGTGCCGGGCGCGCCACAGCTCCGCACGCTCCTGGGCGTCGATGGCCGAGCGGTAACCCGTCCCGCCGTGTTCGGCGACGACCTCCGCCACGTCCGCGGCCTGCCCCTCGACCTCGCGCGCGGAGCCGTGGAGCTCGAACAGCAGCAGCGGCGCGACCGGATACGCCAGCCCCGCGTAGTCGTTGATCGCAGCGATCGCGAGCTCGTCGAGGAGCTCGACGCGCGCGACCGGCATCCCGAGCTGCAGGATCGCCGTGACGGCGTGCACCGCGCTCTCGAGATCGGGGAACCGGCAGACCGCGCCGGAGATCGCCTCGGGCAGGCCGTGGGCGCGCAGCGTCACCTGCGTGATCACCCCGAGCGTCCCCTCCGAGCCGATCATCAGACGCGTGAGGTCGTAGCCCGCGGACGACTTCCGCGCGCGGCGCGCGGTCCGGATGACGCGGCCGTCCGCCAGCACGACCTCGAGGGCGAGGACGTTCTCGCGCATCGCGCCGTAGCGCACGGTGGTCGTTCCCGACGCGCCGGTCGCCGCCATACCCCCGATCGTCGCGTCCGCTCCGGGATCGACCGGGAAGAAGAGGCCGTCGCGCGCGAGCCGTTCGTTCAACGCGACGCGCGTTACGCCGGCCTGCACCGTCACGTCCATGTCGTCGACCCTCACCGCGACGATCTCGTCCATGCGCGTGAGGTCGATGCAGATCCCACCCGACGTCGCGAGCACGTGGCCTTCCAGCGACGTCCCCGCCCCGAACGGCACGACGGGGATGCGGTGCCGGTTGCACGTCTGGAGGACCGCCGCCACGTCGTCGGTGGAAGCGGGGAACGCAACCGCGTCCGGAGGTGCGGCCGGAAGCGGTGACTCGTCTCGCCCGTGGTGCTCGAGGACGGCGCGGGACGTCACCAGACGATCTCCGAGAAGCGTCCTCAGCTCGGCGAGGGCTGCATCGAGACCGGTTACCGCTGCCATACGTCCGGACGATAGTCCCGACGCGGCTCGTGCCACCGTTCCGGTCCGGGAGCTAGGCCGCGGGGGCCTTGTGGCCGACCAGCTGCGGGAGGCGATCGCCGACGGCCGCCTGGCCGCCGGGAAGCCGCTGCCGACCGAGGACACTGACGCGCTTGACGACGAGCACGCGGCGATCCTCGACTCGGTCAAAAAGGGGGCGCGCGGAAAGGCCGCGAACCTGATGAAAGCTCACATAACGACCTTCTACGAGACGTGATCGGCGCGTTCGGAACCGGCGCCCCCTGCTAACGTGCGGGCGGGTCGGTGCAGTTGGTCCCAGTCCCTTCTTTCCAGTGCAGAGAGGAAACGCGATCTCAGTGACGATGGGCTTAGAGGAAGACGCCGAGCCGGGCGCGCATTTCGTCGAGTACTACGACGACGTCGACTCGCTGACGGACTCGGTGAGGACGTTCGTCTCGATCGGTATCAGCCGGGGTGACGCCGCGATCGTGATAGCGGAGCGCGCCCATCTCGACGCGTTCGAGTCGGAGCTGGGCCGCGTCGTCGACCTCGACCGGGCGCGGGCGCGCGGCTCTTACGTATCGCGCGATGCATCCGAGACGCTCGCGCAGCTCCTGGACGACGGCCTGCCCGACCCCGCGCGGTTCGAGGCGGTCGTGGGCGACTCGATCGCGCGGGCTGCCGCCGGGGGGACCCGCGTGCGGATCTTCGGCGAGATGGTCGCGGTGCTGTGGGCGCAGGGGAACGTCGCCGGCGCGCTCGCGCTGGAGGACCTCTGGAACCGGCTCGCCGACCTCTATCGCTTCCGGCTCTTCTGTGCGTATCCCACGTCGGCGTTCGACGGCGACCCGGCCTCTTCCGAAGCCGTCTCACATCGCCACTCCCACGTCGTCGTGTCCAGGCCAGACGACGGACCGGCTCGGCGGGACGCCAAGAGACAACAGGTGGCGCGATGACGAACTCACCGGTATCCCGGGATCCCTTGATCGAAGCGCTCTGCGCCGGCTGCCGCAGGACCACGTACGTCCGCGACGGCGCCGAGATGGCCTGCCCCGTCTGCTCGTCGCCACTCGTGCCGCTCAACGCGAGCTCCGAGTCGCAAGCAGGCTAGAGCACGCTTCGACTACGTCACAGCGCGACCGCCAGGATCAGCGCGACGAGCGCGAGGACGAACGCGACCAGGGACAGCAGGCCCACGAGCTGCAACCGGTTATCCGGCTGAGCAGGCCCCCCGCCGTCGCTCGGGGCGAGCGCGGCATCGATCAACGTCGCCGGCACCGCTATCGCCTGGGTGCCGATCACGACCGAGACGCGCGCCGGTCCGGGGCCGCCGGCGTCGACCTGGACGGAGTAGCTGCCGTCGTTGTGGTCGACCATTGCCCCGGCTCTCGCTCCGCTGGACGTGACGACTTGCATCCCCGACGCGAAGCCCGGGCCCAGCAGGTTCCCGCGCGCGTCCGCAGGTGTGAGCGTCACCGCGAGGCCCGTCGATCCCGGCTTCAGGGCTCTGACGTCGAAGCGCGTCGCAGCAGGGTCTACGTCGACGCGCGCGACCTTGGTGAACGTGACGTAGCGCGCGAAGGGTTCGCCGGCGGAGGTCAGGCCGCGCGCGACGGCGCGGAAGGTGTGGCTCCCAGGCGTCGTCGCGGTGACGGCATCGTTGACGTAGAGGGTGCCGCCGTCCGCCGCCTCTTCCGTCAGCGTGAGCTCGTCGACCTCGCGCGCGAAGACTTCCGGCCCCGTTTGGGCCAGTAGCGCGTCGAGCTTCAGCTGCACGGCGGAGAGGGCGTCACCGCCGACGGATCCCTGCTGCGGATGGTCGACGGACTGCGCGAGGTAGTTCCCCACGCCGAGCAGCGGCCTGTCGCAGGCCACGCGCACCGAAGCCCCCGAGACGGGACGGTGGTTCTCCCGCACCGACGCGACCAGCGTGATCGGTGCTCCCGTTACCAGCGTGTCCTCCTCGGTGCCCGCGCTCAAGCGGAGGCCCGACTTGAGCAGCGCCCTGATCTCGAGGACGAGGGCGCCCTGATCTCGAGGACGAGGTCGCTCCCTTCGGATAGCAGGCCGTAGGCGCGCCAGGCCCCGGAGTGGTTACCCGCGAACGGCAGGGGACGGTCATCATCACGTAGTTGCGTCCCCTCCGATAGAAGAAGCCGCTCTGCCGGTCTCCGCTGCGTTCGGTCACGACCGTCCCGTCGGGTGCGACCAGCGCGAGGTCGAAGCTCGCCGACCGGGTATTGGTTGCAGTGGCGACGACCGTGAGGATTCGGTCCGCCGCGACGACCTGGATCGGTCGCGGCTTGGTGACGGTCACCTGCGCGGCCGCGGCGAGATGTGCCGGCCAGTCGATGGCGACCGATGCCTCCTCGTCGGCGTCGGCATCGGCATCGACGTCCTCGTCGGACGCATCCATGTCACCGCTGACGGTCGTCGCGACGATCTGCAGATAGAACTCCTGCAGCACCGCCGGGTCGTCGGTCATGCGGAAGTCGCCGCCGGTCGCTACCGCGACGTCCTCCAGCTTCGCGGGATCGATCGCGGCATCCGTGCCGAGACCGACGGAGTAGACCTCGAGGGCCTCCGTCAGGAGATCGTCCTGGACGTCCGCGATCATCGGCAGCGTGTTCTCCTGACCGTCGCTCAGCAGCACGATGACTGCACCCGCACCCCGTCACCGTCGATGATCGCGTCGAAATCGGCGTCGTCGGCATCGGCGTCCGCGTCCCCCGGAGCCTCCGCCTTCAAGCGGGCTCTCGCTTCGGCGAGCATCTCCCACACCTCGGTGAAGCAGTCCTTGTGCTGGGCGTGGCGCAGCAGAGCGCCGATCGCCGCGTCGGCTACCTCACGCTCGCTCTGGCCTGCCTTCTTCCTCAGTGTCTTCGCGATCGCGAGCGCCTCGGTGCGGGTCCACTCCCGCGCCGGCTTGTAGGTGAGAGCGCGCTCGTCGCGGCAGCAACACGGCGCCAGCCTCCGCAGCGCCTTGATGCCCGGCCCGGCACTCGCCGGGGGCTTGCCGCGCCCGCTCTTCTGCTCCGCTCGCTTGTCCGAACCCTCCATGACGTCACCCCGCCCTTTCGTCACCCGTTCCCAGGTCCAGTAGAAGGTGCTCGACCGGTGAATCGCTGTTGGGTAGATGGCAGTTCGCGGAGGCCCGGTCGCGGCGTCACCCCGGCGGGGGATCGCCTCCGAGCCGGCGTACGACGTGGTCCGTGTCCACGATCACGAGATCGGGGGGCAGACGCTTGCGGTCGAGTGGGTCGAGCTTCTGCTCCTCCCCGAGGTCGATCCTCCCGACGAGGTCGGCGCCGTAGCCGAACTCGAGCACGCCCGTGTGCGGGAGGTCAGTGGCGAAGTAGCCGCGCAAGGAGCGCGTGTCTTCGCTCGGCTTCGCAAACCAGGCAGGGACCGTCTTGTCGCCGGTGACGATCCGCATGAAGGCCTCGCGTCCCATCAGCGGGAAATAGCCTCCCCGCACCTCGATCCGCGTGAGCAGGTGGGGCCGGTCGTCCAGCTCGACCACGACCTCGCGGCCCTCCCAGGTGTACCGGGGCTTCTCGTGGAGGAAACGGGGGCGCATCACGATGCCTTCCTTAGTCGGTGAACTCGACGTCGTCGACGTCGATCTCGCCCGCCGGCGTCTCGGTGAAGCGCAGCTTGACCTGGGCGATCTCGGTGAGGTCGATCTGGTCGGCCCCCGCGGCCACGATCGTGTACGAAGACAGCGGGATGCGGATCGTCGTCAGCGCGGACTTCCGCAAGGACGCGGTCGCGCGCTGGTCGGGGAACGGGACGAGGCCGAACGATCCGATCCGCACGCCGCGTTCGTGCCCCGCGGTGTCGCGGAGCGCGACGCGCAGGTTCTGGAGCTGGTTCGCCGGGTTGTGAGGGCTCCCGTCCTTCTGCGAGATCCGCACGCTGAGCGCCTCGAAGCCGGTGACGTTCTTGTGCACGGCCGGAACGGTGAAGACGAGCTCGTCGCCGAACCCGTCCCACCGGAGGGTCAGCCCCTTCGTGTCGTGCGGGGAGCGCGGGTCGATCCCGGGGGCGGACGGATGGTCGTGCATCTTGCCCTCGTTCGGGTTCGCCGGGAGCCCGGTCTGCGTGAGCGTCCCCCCGATGCTGCTCGTCCCCCAGCCGGCACCCGACTGGAAGTCGTCCACGGCGGTGAACGTCGTGTCCTGGTACTGGACGTAGAGGTCGACTGCCGGGGCGAGCGAAGCCGGTTGCCATTCGCCGGTGAACATCCCGTTCCATATGTCTTCGCTCTTGAGGTGCTGGCGGAAGAACGCGTTGACGTAGGACATCGTGACCGTCCGCTGGTCCGCCGGAGGCAACAGGTCCGGGCCGTCCGCGGCCTCTGCATCTCCGTTGTCCGTGATGAACCCGTTGTGCGTCGCGCGGTGCACGAACACCATCGTCTTCCGCGCACCGTTCGCGCGGTCCCACGACGCGAAGCCCGTCATCGGCACGGTGTAGCCGGCGACCCAGATGCTTCCGTCGATGTCGCCGTCCCTCGAGCCGTACAGGACGAAGTACGGCGTGGCCCACGCTCCGCCGAGCACCTCCGACCCGTACTGGTCGGTCGGGGCGAGACCGAGCACGGCGTTGATCGAGTGGCCGAGGCCGCCGGTCTGGTTGAGGCGGGCGGCCTTGACGACGGCCTCGCCGCCGCGGCTGTGACCGATCAACCCGATGTTGTCCTGCATCTTCGGACCGAACATCGCCTGCAGGAGCGGGAGGTGCTGGAACATCACGTTCGCGCGCCCGAGCGCGGCCATGTTCCCGTTCAGGTGGATGCTGCACGCGATGAACCCGTTGCGCGCGAGGTGCGCGAGCAGCGTGTCGTAGCTCGTGTAGCTGTGGCCGTTGCCGTGGACGATCACGATCACGGGATAGCTGGCGGCGACCGCGCTGATCTGTGCCGGGTTCGTCACGCCCGCCGCGTCCGCGGGGAAGTACACGTGCGCGCGCCGGGGGACGTTCACGTTCACCGCGGAGAAGTTGCCGGGCGCATGGTATTGCTGGTTCTCGTCCTGCACCGTGACCGACCCCGCCGGTCCGAAGCCGGGGATCGACGTGGCCTCGGTGTAGTTGAAGTTCCCCGCATGGGCGAAGTCGCTCATCGTCCCGGGGTCGCGGACGACGCGGAACCCGGCGACCAGATAGCCGTCGATGATGTCGAGCGGTGTGTCGTAGGAGTTGTCCGGGACGAACGACGCCGCGTCGGGAGTGTCGTTGCCGAAGTCGGCGACTATGTCGTACTCGCCGACGGCCGTCGCGTTCGACCACAGAAGGACCATGTTGCAGTTGATGCAACCCGACTGGACCTTGATCTTCGGCACGGCTGCGTTGCCCCCGAGCACGGCGAGATGATTCAGCGAGGTGTTCGCCCAGGCCGCCGCGTCCCTGGAGGGGACGACGTAGAAAGCACACATCTTCGAGATGTTGTTCGGATCGACGATCCCCGGGTCGAGCGCTCCCCAGACGTCCTCTCCGACCTCGAACGTGTCGACGTAGCGGTAGTAGGGAGTGCCCGACACCGGGCGTCCGCTCACGGGGATCTTGTTGACGCAGCCGCCCAGGACCGGTTTCGCAGTCCAGAAGTCCTCTCTGACCACGAGGCCCGTCACCAGGCGGGTGGCGACGTCGCGCGCGCCGAACCTCAGCTCCTCGTCCTCTTCCCACCCGTACCGGATGGGTCTGATCACGAAGTCGTAGATCCCGGGCCGTAGACGAGCGGAATCGATCAGCTCGAGCGTCGCCGCCGTCCGTTGCTCGGGAAGCTCTACGTCGAATACGGCCTGCTCGCCGTCGGCGAGCACGGCGGGCTCGAACGCGTCGCCGACGCGCCAGTCGTGCCGGCGCGCCGTCAGCCATACCCGGCCCTGCCCTCCGGCGGGGATCCCGGCCACCGTCAGGAACAACGGTCCGGTATCGGGCTTGAGACCGTTACGCGGCCACCCTTCCGCGTCGGCCGCGAACACGACGGGACGCTCCGAGCCTCCCGCGAACCCGAGCCGGGCCTCGAGGACGAGGTTGCGCGCGTCCGTCAGGACGAGGCGGAGATCGGAGCCGCTCCAACGGTCCCGGGCTTCCTCGAGCGTCAGCACCCCTTCGCGGCGCGGGTCGTCGAGGAACGCTTGCGGCCACAGGATGGTGGGCGGCAGCTCGCCCCGGCGGTCCGTGACGAACCGCGCGGTGAAGAGCTCCTCGCCGTTCTCCTCGACGCGCGCGTCGTACGCGGTGCCGGGACGCAGCCCCCCGGCGGAGACGAGCACGTTGTCACCGGGCCCGAAGTCGTCTCTCGCTTCGCCGCCGTCGCCCCTCAGCGAGACGTGCGCTTTCCCCGGGAACGATCCGATCGGGACCAGGATCTCGTGGTACGAGAATTCACCGGCGTCGAAGGCGACGCCTTGCTCCGTTGAATGGACGACCTTTCCGCCGGGATGACGCGACAGCCGGAAGAAGATGTCGGGTCGCCGTTCGAAGATCTCGCGGAAGTCGCGCAGCTCCGTGACGATCTCGAAGCTCCCGTCGTCGCCCGTTACGGCCGAGCCCAGGACGTCGTCGAAGACGTGGTCCTCGTCGAACGCCTTGACGAACAGGCCGGGTAGCGGGCGTCTCGTATCGGCTTCCAGGACGGCGCCGGAGATCGTGAAAGTGAACATCGGCGCCTCCCGCTCGGTTGTCTAGCCGAACTCTCGCGCCGGTTAAGAAAGTGGTCAAGGGCGATGGTCCCGATCTTTGGCGGCAGCGACCAGCAGGATGACGGGACCTCAGGAGGCGCTCCTTTTCAGCACGTCCAGTCGCTCCCGGTACTCG
>WUUC01044301.1_pt1 | contig 11033 bp, 9 predicted proteins | sample 6278441 | NCBI WGS metagenome assembly WUUC01 (sample SAMN13675441, study PRJNA597444) | soil metagenome | isolation source: soil | place: USA: Washington | collected 2017-10 | reverse complement strand
ATCCTAAAACTATGAGATAGTTTTCGTGAATTTTGTTTTCCTTTATTGTATTGATTGTAGTTGATTTAGTTCCATTAATGATCTCATCGTTAATCTCTTTCTTCTCGTAACCATTATAAAGAGAATATACGACTAATATAGAGCCAAGTACTCCTAATAGGATAGGGATCAAAAGTCTTTTTTTTGGTTTTAACCAGTAAGATCCAAATGATTTAGATTCATTTTTTATTCTTAACATTATCTTTATCATATTCTCATGAGCAGATGATAATGCAGGATCGATTTGTATTGCATTTTTGGCTTCATCCACAGCTTTTTGATATTGTCCCATTTCTGCCAGTACCACTGCTTTTGCATTATAAGCCTCAGCTAACCGAGGTTTGATTCTTATGGCCTCATCATAACATCGCAAAGCATCATCATACTCTTTCTTATTATAATGTATGTCTCCTTTATGATAAAATGCTTCATCTAAATGAGGATGTTTTTCTATTACTTTTTCCAGAAGCAATAGCGCTTCATCATATTTTCGTAATTTATATAAAATAAATGCCTTAGTGTCTAAGTGGGCAGGATCGTAATCTTTGCCTTCTGTTTCTATCGCTTTATTGATAAGAGATAATGCCATTTCAGGCTTATTCATTGTTGCTAAACAATAGGCTTTGAGATTCAGTGCACTAGTATATTCAGGTTGAATTTCTAAAGCTTTGTTAAAATATTCAATCGCCTTCTCAAAATCATACCTCTTGAAATGAATCTTTCCCATACCTACTAACCCAAATAAATCTGACGGATCTTTGCGCAGAATTTCCTCAATGCACTGTTTAGAACCAAAAAAATCATTGAGTTCGAAAAGACAATAGCTTTTAAGTACTAATGCTTCATTGTTGCCGGGATCATTCGTTAATAATCTATCCATTAATACCAGTGCTTCCGCTGGTCTGTTTAAATTATAATAAAGACAGTGCCCCATACTGATTAAACAATCAACTCTATAAGGATCCTTTTCTAATATTTTAGAATACCATATTATAGCTTCTTCATAATGTCCAGATTCAAGCTCGTCATTAGCTCTCTTTAAACTTGTTGATATCGCATCAGTAGTGTCATCTTCCATTTTGGAAATATCCAACAAAATCACTGTAATCAAGTAAATTAATAAATATTTTGACAAAAGAGATATGCAATACAAATTTGGGACAAGTTTTGGATTCAAATAATTATTCAAGATGTTATTTTCTCTTTGTAATTACTTCCAAAGTATCCATTTTTAAAAATTATTTATCTAATATTAAGAATTACATAGATGGCAGGAAAACAAGAATCTGGACCAAACCTTAATTGATAGCCGGTAAATTTCGCAGGCTGAACTCCGCAAAGTCCATGTCGGAAAGAAAGGGGGAGAGGGTGCAAAAAAATGTTGTCCATTATGACTCTATGGTGTTTTGAAACAGAGCAATACGAAGATGTTAATAATATATAAAAAAAAGTAACTCGGAAAATTTGGCAGGTTGAGGCCAGCCGTCACCGACTACATTAGATGACCTGACTGTTTCTTTAACTTAACTAAAATTTGTAATCTTGGTGGTTGTGCTCCGGTTTAGTCATGATTATGGTGGGTTACTACCATATTCTCGTCCCAACAAACTTTGAGAAGCCCATCCTACGTTATAACCACTCTGATATGTAAGACAATATTCATCTGAATTTTGTGTCGAACAAGATGCTTCCTTTGGATTACCCTTATTCCAATCTTCCTTTCCCTCATCACGCCCTGCATTAAAGGGGTCATTTTGTGAGTTAGATTGCCCTTCGTTGGATGATGCTTGTACCTGCTGGTTGGCTGTCAAAAATGCAACTATGAGTAAAGCACCGACAACTATACCCATTCCGACGGATTTTGTTTTATCCATAGCGTTTTAGAGATATACAGTATTATATAACTAATTGCTTATAATACTACTTTGTACTTAAACACTATAACTAATAACATTAAATTATTTTTAAATAAAATTAAAAGCCCAGAAATGGCATATGAATAAAATGTAAAAAGTCATAGCCGAACGAATCATTATTGAGACATACAAAAACTTTGAAACTATGAAAAAATAGTTAAATAATCTATGGATAAACCTACAAATGGAAATGAATTACAATCTTTTGTTTGTACATGTTATTGTTTTATCATTATTTCTGTCAGTTTTATCAATATTTAGTAACAATATTTCATTAGCAAATGCCTCACCGGAATTACAAAATAATCTAATTCAAATACCCTCTGAAGCAACAGATTTCCCGGGCAATAATCAACAGGCCATAGAAATACTGTTTACCAAAGCGTCTAAAAGCGGTAATGGAGATTATCATGTTAAAGGTTCAATCAAAAACATTGGGGAAAACACATTAGGGACTGTCAAGGTAACGGCACAATTTTTTGACCAAGATAACAAAACAATAGGAATAACTACATGCTGTAACGCAAGTCCTTCCGATATTGAACCCGGCCATACTTCATCATTTGACAGCTTTGCATCTACAAACGATATGGTTGGAATCCCAAAATACTATAAAATGTCTTTTGACTGGAAAGACGGGATTAATGAGTTAGAAAATAATGGAAATAATAAATTAGAAGATACCAACACCAAATCAAGTGATGCTGCTGCCCAACCTACACCATTATCTGATACAGAACCAGTAATCACAAGTTTGTCTTGTGGTGAAGTAATTACAAAAAGCGTAAAACTGTCATGGAATCTTGATTGTAAAACTGATGGAATAATTGTAGGGGCTAATGATATTACTGTTGACTTAAATGGATATACAATTTTAGGACCGGGTTCTGATAGTTCTAAAATAGGCATCATGCTTGCGAACAACACTGGCGTTCAAGTTATTGGCCCAGGCACTATTACAAACTTCCAAGCAGGTATTTTGAATGTAGGCGGTAAAGATAATTCCATAAATAGAACTACCTTCACCGATAATGAACTTGCAATATTCAATGTTGATTCAAAAAATACCAGTATCAAAGAAAATACGATGAATTCAAACGAAATAGGCTTTTCGTCTAAATCCTCATCGGGTACAGTATTTAAAACAAACCTTCTCCTGTCAAATGCATTGGCTGGTGTAACACTTGTGGAATCCCAAGGAAATGAAGTATTTAATAACATAATCAAGGGGTCGGTTAATGGTATATTTTTAGATGGTCAAAGCACACTAAACAACGTAAATACAAACACAGTAGTAGAAAACACGGGAGCAGATTTGAACAACGACAATGGTGAATCTAATGATATGAATAATAACGTATTCAAAGACAACAAGTGTATCACATCAGAGCCAGACGGCTTGTGTACAGAAGAATAAAAACATAATTTTTTCTTTAGAGGCATTGAGAACTTAAAAGAAGGCATTGGTTGGGACGTTTGTTGAAGTAGCATTGCTACGGTTCTGTAGTTATGGACGCCAAACTAAACGGAATATGGGTATTCCTTTTATTGCAATTACTCCTTTTGTGGGCATCGCAATAGACAGATACTTATTTGGTAAAATCCCCTGGCACATTTTAATCCTGTGTAACATTAGGTTTCCTGATTACAAGACACATAACGAAAAGGCAGCTGTTGCTTTTCATTTCGGAGATAAGTGGGGGCGCCATTGGCATGCCTGTTCGTAAAGCATGCCATAGGGAATGAGGCTTTTTTGGGGGCCAACTCTCCAAACTATGATTATCCTTTGCCTTTGATATTCGGGGTGGAGATGTTGGCTTCTGCCTGCTTATGGCTGTAATATTGGTTGTAGTTTTTACTAGGGCCTAAGAGGTTTTGGTGGAATAGTAATCGGTGCTGTGGTTGGCTTGGACATATTCTTTTTAGCGCTTATCTGGAGCATAATGAACATTGCCCGTCATTGTCCACTCCCTTGTTGTCGTGGAGAATGTTGGAAAACCTGTGGATATACTGGACCGTCAGCTTGATTGGAACATCTGCCATCGCAACGGCACTTGGGAATAATTTCTGCAAATATTATTGCTTTGTGTATATGTTTAAAAAATATGTTGTTCTCCATCAAAAACAACACAAAAGACAACATATGTAGCAGCAAAAAACGCGGTAACAGGGATAGCGGCCAAGAAAAGGCTGTATCACGGTATCAAAACTCATTTGCTTATAAAGAAACCGGATAACAATATCGGTTGATGTCGGTACCATCCGCAAAAGACAAAGAAAATCTGGTTATAGACCTGCTGAAAAAAGGGGCATAAAACAAGGGAGATTGCAAAGATGGCACATGTTTCGAACACTACAGTCAAGAAGATAAGGGCGAAACTAACCGGCAGGGCTGAAGAAGAGCATAAGCAAGGTGACCAAAAGAAAAAAACATTGTCCGTTTCCTCACAGGCCTTCAACCTATTTGAAGAGGGCAACTCCGTTGTCCAGGTCACCACTGGGCTTGATTTGACAACAGACCAGGCCCTAAAAATCCATTCCGACTACCTGACACTACGGAACATGGGAATGGCTTCGCGTGTTTTAATGGAAAACAGGAAGAACCTTGGGGCCTACCTAAAACTGTTTGACTTTCTGGACGGAAACGGCATAAAGGCGGAGGAATTAAACTACGCTGTCGAATTGGCACAGAACAGGGACCACATGAAGAGGGAGAAATCGCAACTAGAATACGACATAGACACGCTGATGGATTTAAAAAAGTATTACGAGACGGAGCTAGACGAAATCAAAAGAAAATACTACAAAATCCGATAAGTGTATTACATCTGCCACATTCAAAAGTGTCTGAATGCCCAAGTCTGTGAATACCGGGATTGGATAATTTTCATCATTAACTTTCTCGCCTTTTTTGTAATTCCATCTGTTTATTTCTTAATATCCTCCTAAAGAGTACACCAAAAATGTCTCCGCTGTGTCCGGTGTCTCCGGTATGGTGGATTTTATGCTTGTATTCTTAGTTATTGTCCGGAGATAACCGTGTAAATCCGGAGATAAATGGATTAAGAAATAGGTTATGTCCGGATTTCCTGTTCATATCTGTGCTTACCCGGAGTTACCGGAGATATTGGAGACAAATTTCATAGAGTGCGAAATCCTGTCTGAACAGATCATATCAATCTTTTAATTCAGTTAAAAATATCCAATTAAATACAACTAATAACATTATCGTATATTAAGACTCTCAACATGCTTAAAAGATTTTTTATTATGGACTTGTCTGCTTTTTCTGTTCCATTCCCATCACATCATCCTGAATCCGCTAAATCTATATCTATCTTATTATTTTTAAGGATAGGTCTTATAGTTCTAAGCACTCCAAAATCATGCGCAGCCTGTCTCACATCTACCAAAAGGATATCATCCTGCAAATTAACATCTGGAGAAACAGGAATAGACACCTGAATTGTGTTTTCATTTTTTACATTGAACTCTTGGTTTACTCTTTCCACTATTGTCTGACTTATTTCCAAAAGGGTTGGTATTTCAAAATCTATTTTATTACAAAGATAAAAAAGGAAAATAGAATGGAGATTGATAATATGATATTCTATGAGGATTATATTATTTTGCTTGAATCTAAATCCGGTTCATTAACTGAATCTGGCTTAATAGGTGGATTAATTAGATTCAAAGACGATGTTAAAGGAATAGTTAAAAAGGGTGATGCTCAAATGAATGCTGCAATAGATTACATTCAATCTTCACAGAGTCCGATATTTTATTATGCGAACAAGAAAGAGGCACTTAGAATTACTATACCTACAAATAGAATAAAGTTTATTAAAATAGTAATTACATATGTTCCATTTAGGGGACTCATTTTTGGTACAGATGAGGTAAAATATTTGGACTTATCCAATAAAAATAAATGTTTGATAATAAGTATATTTGATTTTGAACTAATTGCAAAATTTCTTTTTACTCCTAGTATAAGAAAAATAATTTTGGGATGGGCTCAGTTATGCAACAAAGCAGAGAAGGTATTAAATTAAATATATTAAAAATTATAAAATAGTGTATAAATCTACATAACTTGCAGGAGTAATAACAATCATGTTAGATATTGCCATTTTTACGAAAAAACTTAATATTTAACCATACTGTAAATTAGTATAATTGAAGAACAGAAATCCCACGTTTTTGTTGATTATAGGTGTTTCTTTAATTTGCACTTCTCTATTTGCATTAAACAATCCAGTATATGCTCAAATCGAGAATATCGATCCTTTAACTATTGAAAGGGAGAACGGAAAAAAGTTTAAAATCGATCCTGACTTTCTAGGAGTTGTTGGAGATGATCCTTCAGAGGTACAAATCAATCTAGATGCCAAGGATACAAAAGTTAAGATAGAAAGAGGTGAAGACATTGAAGTAAGTTTTGATACACCTTTCGGTGATCCTAAAAGTGCAAAGGTAGTTTTGTTAGATGGAAGTGTGGCCGAGATAAATCGTCCGCCAGGAATAGAATTCATAGGCGACGAAGAGGTATTTTTTGATGAGAGACTGCCATCTGACGCAAGAGAATTTGAAGCTACAGTTTCAGATGATATACAGAAAGGCATATACAAACTGGTTGTGCAAATAAATTTTGATGAAAATAATGTATTCTTCGTTACAAAGGCAAAGGTAATCTAATAGTTACTGCAAAGACAAAATCCGTAATCTTGACACCTAGTTCTCCTTAGATTGTCTGTTTCTTTCAATGATACTTTTGTCATATGACGAGTGGATATGATGTTTTAGTTTGAGGAATTTGCAAGCTTGAGGATATGTGTACCATCATCTGTAGAAATAGGATGTTCTCCAAACTCTTTCACAAGTTAATAATGGTTTTAAAACTTTGCATTCAGTGAATCCTTATCTTTATAAAAATTCTAATATCCTCCCAGAGTACACCAAATGTCTCCGCTGTGTCCTGTGTCTCCGGATATCAAATTTCATGCCTGAATCTCTGCTTTTATCCGGAGACAAACTTTCAAAACCGGATACAAATTGCTTTATAGATAAGTTATGTCCGGATTTCCTGTTCATATCTGTGCTTACCCGGAGTTACCGGATACAGCGGACATATAATCCCTACTTTGTTATGGTTGTTAGCAAAGGTTCACATTTTTATGGATGATGTTGAAAATTGTTCTCATGCATTATGTTTAAAATATTCTAACTCCCTTTACAAGACCTGACATTATTCTTTTGAGTTTTTTAATTAGTTTTTTTCATTGGCTATGTTTTATGCATATCTGGTGCCCTTTTATCCACATAACATATAAAGGCAGAAAATCAGTTCACTTGCCTAAATGAGGAAAATCAGAAAAGCACCATTGAGTTCAACATTAACGCTGTTGTTAACATTAACAATATGTTCCATTGCAAGCAGTTTGATGGTGTTTAGTTCAACTGAGCCTTCATAAGCATTTGTAATATGTCTTCTTTTTTATACCCTGCATTTCCAGCGTGACTTTGAGTTCTTTATCTGTTGAATTTATATTCACAAACTAAAAAATATGGCGTTTGATGATTTTTTTGTTAGTCTACGCCCTTCTTGAAGAATATGTCAAAGTTTCCTGGGGTGTCGTCAGACCATGTTACATAGACGTTGTTTCCGGATGAAATAATCTGTGGACCGAATGATTGAGCATCATTATTGCTTAGGTTCCTGATACTGCCAAAAGAGTCACCCTCATTTCCACTTGCCCTAAAGAATACATCCTCATTTCCACTAAGATTTTCCCAAACGACACGCACCGCATTTCCCAAAGAGGATATCTGTGGATTCTGAAGATTGTCTGCATTATCGTCACCACTTAATATCTTTGTGCTTCCAAAACTTGCCCCATTGTTTTTACTTGCTTTAAATGCTATATCATTATCACCATTTGTCCATACAACATAAACATTGCTTGAAACTGTGTCTAGCTGGGCACTAAATCCAGGTCCAAAGTCCTTTATATCTCCAAAGCTTTTGCCATTGTCTGTACTTCTTTTAAAGAATGCGTGAGTTTCAGATTGCGAGGAATCACTCCATACAATATACACATTATTACCTTTCGCTGCTATGTCTCCAAGTGACGAAAGCTCATCATTGTTGTTTATGCTTATGAATTCACTGAAGCTGCTGCCCTTGTCTGTACTTTTTGTAAAGAATACCTCTTCATCATCCTCACTCCCTCCAACAAAAACTATATACACATTGTTTCCTGCGGCAGCTATTCGGGGGTCCAAGGATTCAAATATTATATCTAATTTTTTTACGCTTCCAAAGCTTGCCCCATCATTAGTACTTTTTTTAAAGAATAATTGAGATTGGTCACTTCCATCAAACGTTACGTCTACCCATACCACATACACATTGTCTCCAGCTACTGCAATTTCGGGACTGCCAGAAAAGTTATCATCATTGCTTAGGTTTATAGTGCTTCCAAAGCTTGCCCCATTGTTGGTGCTTCTTTTGAAATACACATCACCACCCTCTGACCATACCACATACACATTGTTTCCCTCTTTAGCAATACGCTGTTCCTGTGCATCACCGTCTATACCATTGCTTAAATCCTTGGTGTTTTGAAAGCTGTCGCCACTGGTACCACTTCTCTTGAAGAATGTGTCGGCATCCCCTCCACTAAGATCATTCCATACCACATACACATTATTCCCAGACGCTTCTATTCGTGGGTCACGTGAATCACCATCATTATTGCTTAGATTCTTTGTAGAACCAAACGTTATCGCATATGCTGCTGATGGCAGCGAGGGATTTGAAATGGCCATAACAATTGTGCTTGAAAGCAGCAGTATTGCCAGTGGCATTATCAGCATTTTTGCCTTGTTTATTTTATGGAACATTTGTAATGGAGAGGGTCGTGATAAAGAAGGTTGCTGCTGATGTGGGTAATTATTTGCATTTAGAATGGTAGTTTTTTTGTTATCGTTTTTGTTATCGTTATTGTTATTGTGTATGTTTGAGTTTAGCAATCGCTTTTGCAATTGATTGACTTTGACTTTCTCAAATTTATCATTCAATGACTATACCTATCCAATTTACACTTTATCTCTTTTGGAAGATTAGTAGTAAATATCGCTATCATTAAAGTTATGCATATTAATTACATATAAAAATTTAATTTTTAATTTAATAATTTTGTCATTGCCTTCTTATTTCAGCTTTGCAAAATTTCTATTTTTCATAATGAGAAATGGACATATTGGTAAATAATTTAAAATTCTTCTTTTCTCTAATGAGTGTGTTCTATCATCAGAGCATATCTCGTGTTTTAACTCGATTCAAGTTCTATTATGCACTTCAGGATAATGATTTACCGAGTCCAAATCAACATCTATAACGTTCACACATCGTGGGGCAAAAAAGTCTAGTTGTTATCTTATTTTTCTAGACGCTTGGTTCTTTTTTAAAATTTCTTTCATCTGTCTTTTTTTTTGATGTCTTGCGATATATCGAATTAAACCAGTTGTACAATTATTTTATAATGATATTCAAGAAAAGAACTACTATAAGCTCGTCCCGAAGTTATGGGTTCCAAATTGAACGGAATCTAAATTTGTTTTAGGATACTATGCAGCGTTATCCATGTACCAGAGATATTGTTATTGTATGACAGGCAACATATTGTTAGAACGTAATTTCAATTCCCCAAAGGCCAACTGGTGCGGCTGGTTGTTTTAAGTATAGAGTGTGTAGTGCAACAAATAAACCGTATCCTTCTGCTTTGTTATGTTCTTTTTCCACCATTGTACTGTTTTATGGGTCTGGCGGAGGCGGAGGTATTGGGTCACCACCATCAAAAAAATCCACTATATGGGTCTTTGATACCAATGCTATCGGGTTTGAATGTAGGATATTAAGGAAATTGTTCTCTATCAATGTAAAACTACTTGATGTTGTTTTTTCTAATGGTGACAAAAAGGGTAACACCAGTATCATCAACGATACAACAACAACTATCGGGATTGCCAATGCTGTATTTCCTGTTGTCATTGTTGTTGTCAGTATTGTTTTCATTCTATCATATCACACCCAACTCATTTTATGTTACGCTCATTCATCTTCATATATTACTACCTGGGGCGCAAACATCCTTTCAGGACCATATATCCCCACTAATACAAGTGTCGTCATTATGGCAGAGCCAACAGCCAGCGATATGATTTTTGTTATTATTCCAGGATTTACTGTAAATGTGGACAAGAGTGAATCTTTTATTTCTAACATGCTATTGTTACTCAATCCCAATATATAATAATATCTAACCATTGTATATCTTTATAAAATTTATGTATTTTTTTTATTGTTTAATACAATATTTTAATCATTATTCTCTTTAACTTAAAATATTTAATATATATATTTACTTGAAAAACGGATAATTCAAATAGTTATTACATGGAGGCGACGGTTGCAAAGAGGCAATGTTATTATTTTTTTTAAAGAAAAAGTTGTTTGTATAAAGAAACTAAAAATTCTAAGGGTAAATTTGGTGGGTGTGAAAAAGTAATAGACAAAGGATTGATTTAACCTCACTTAAATCCATTGAAAAATAAAATGTATTGGATAAAAATAGATGATGGAGCAGGCAGCAAACATTCTGGTCTAGTTTTAAAATTGAAATGAGATGATTTGCAACCAAATGGTAATTAATTTCCAATGATTTGCATGAGATATATTAACCCTGCATTTACGTTTGAATTTATTACAATAAAGGAGGGCATAGTTTATTATTTTTTTAGGTTTTTACTTTTTAGTTATAACTTTAACCATAAAAACAATAGTCTTATTAGATAATTTATGTCATTAATTGATGATTATGAGAATAGAATCAAAAACCTTGCATTTGCCTATTTGTTTAATTATAGTCATTGGTTTAGTGTTTTCCTCAACTCTGTTTACGTTTTCCAAATCATATGGGGCGATTGTGAACCTGCCCGTCACTGCCATAACAGCAAGTGGAAATGACGGGAACGTGCCTGCAAGGGCGTTTGACAACAACCTGGCCACCAGGT
>WUUC01240088.1_pt1 | contig 11034 bp, 5 predicted proteins | sample 6278441 | NCBI WGS metagenome assembly WUUC01 (sample SAMN13675441, study PRJNA597444) | soil metagenome | isolation source: soil | place: USA: Washington | collected 2017-10 | reverse complement strand
TGCGCAAATAGAACGGAACACCGGCCCAGCGCCAGTTGCGCACTTCGGTCTTCAGCGCGACGAAGGTCTCTGTGTCGCTGGCACGGCCAACTGATGGCTCCTCGAGATAGCCGGCGACCGGCTGGCCCGCGATGGCGCCAGAGCGATACTGCCCGCGCACGGTCTGACGATCGACATGGTGACCTTCGATCGGTCGAAGCGCCTCGAGCACCTTGAGCTTCTCGTCGCGCACGGCATCCGGTCGCAAGCTCACAGGAGGTTCCATCGCCACGATGCACAGCACTTGCAACAAGTGGTTTTGCACCATGTCGCGCAGCGCACCGGCGCGGTCGTAGTAACCGCCCCGCTGTTCGACGCCCAGCGATTCTGCCACGGTAATCTGTACGTGGTCGACGTGGGCCTGGCTCCACAAGTTCTCGAACAGAGCGTTGCCAAAGCGTAAGACCAGTAGGTTTTGCACGCCCTCTTTGCCCAAGTAGTGGTCGATACGAAAGATCTGACCTTCCTCGAACACAGCGGCGACTTCGGCATTGATCCGCACGGCAGACGCCAAGTCGTGGCCGAGGGGCTTTTCGAGAACCACGCGCGAACTCGTTGTCGCAAGCCCGTGTGCAGCCAGCATGCGACAAACCGGCCCGAACTGATCCGGTGGCGTCGCTAGATAGAACACGCGCGTACGATCTTCGCGACCATCGAGCAGCCGTGCGAGCTCGGCAAAGCCTTCCTCACGCTCCACGCTCACGTACTTCAAGCGCTCCAAAAAGCGCGCCGAAGCATGCGGCTCGAGTGGAGCGCCGTCGTTGCAAGCCAGCAGCCCCTCGCGCGTCATCGCGATGAACTCATGGGTGCTCATGGCCAGTTTGTTGACGCCGATGATGCAGCCATCCGCCGGCAGTTGCTCCGCGAGCTCACGTTGAAAGAGCGCTGGCAACAGCTTGCGCTGGGTAAGGTCTCCACCCGCACCAACCACGACGATGTCGAACGGAGTTACATCAGAGAACATCAGGCCACTCCTGCACTCGGGCTACGACTCGGCTCGCTGGTCGCGGCACGCGCGTAGCCGGAAATCTCGTCCCAGCGTTGCTCCTCGATCGCGCGCGTCGGCACCATCCACGAACCACCCACACAAACGAGCTGAGGAACACTCAGATACGCGGCCACGTTCGCGGCGCGGATGCCACCGGTCGCAAACCAGCGCGTGCTCGGAAACACCGCCGCCAGCGCACGCACGTAGTCCACGCCGCCCAGCGATTCGGCGGGAAACACCTTCAGCAAGCCAAAGCCCGAGCGTTGGGCCCGCATCACTTCACTCGGCGTCGCGATACCGGGAATCAGTGAAAGATCGCGGACGCGTGCCCGTTCCACGACGCTGTCTTCGAAACCTGGGCTCACGCCGAATTTGGCGCCGGCGCGCAGTACGTCATCGACTTGGCGGGAGGAGACGATCGTCCCCGCCCCCACCACGCAGTCCGGAACTTCGCTCGCGATGCGCTCGATAGCTTCCAGTGCGGCTGCCGTGCGCAGCGTGATCTCGATGACTCGCAAGCCACCGCGAACCAGTGCCTGGGCCAAAGCCACTGCGTCTGTCACCCGCTCGATGGTGACGACCGGCACGACGCGAACGCTCTCGAGCTCTTCCACACTGAGCAAGCCCATAGTAACTCATTATTGAAACACTATCGATGCCGCAGCAAGAACAATCGGCTTTTGCGCCAAAGCAGCAGAAATGACGGACTATTTCAGGGTCGTCAGGATCAGCGCGCTGCGCGGTGCAAGCCTGAGCGCGATGCGCCCGTCGTCGTCTACGGCTGGTAAGGCGTCGTCATTGCCCAGCAAATCGAAGAGCTCGGCATTTGCACCAAAGCCGGTCTGAATCTCGGCTTCGCTCTCTTGATTGGCGTGACCATTGACGACGGTCAGAACGCGCTCCGCGTCGAGTACGCGCTCGAAGGCCAGTAGCCCGGCATCTTTTGCGGTGGAAAAGCCGTCTTCTTGGCTCGCAAAGCGCACCAGCAGATCGCCGCGGCGCAGTACGCGGTAGCGTTGACGCAGTTCAGCCAGGCGCGAGATGAGTTCGAATGTTGGATGCGTCTCGTCGCGCTTCACCTTCCACATGACTTCGCGTGACGCGTGGCCAGCGCCGCCTGAAAAGCCTAGTTCGGTGCCGTAGTAGATCGCGGGGATACCGTCTGCGGTGAACATGAGCACCAGGCCGAGCCAGACCACCCGCGGGTCGTCGAGTCTTCCAGCGACACGCGCCACATCGTGATTGTCCATGAACAACACGCGCGCCTGCCACGGCTCGAGACCGATGCCGAGAGGCTGTCCTTGCGAGGGATAAGCCGAGCGCGCGCCTTCGAAGGCTTGTCGCGCGACCTGCGCCGAAGTGCCCTCGAACAAGAAGTGATCGACAGCGTTCACTTTGAACGTGAAGTCGAACACGTTGTCCAGCATGTCGGGTTGGGTGTAGCTCGCCAGATCCGCAGGCTCGCTGCGAAACACCTCGCCAAGCAGCATGAATTCACGCTTGTCCTGGGCAGCCAGCTGCTTGCGCAGGCCCTTGCAAAAGCGCGCCCAGTCTTCACGCGGCACATGTGGAACGGCATCGAGGCGGAAGCCGTCGACGTTCGTGCGTCGCACCCATTCGGCGTACGTGTCGATGAGTGCCGCCATGACTTCACGGTCGTCTGTGGCCAAGTCACGAAGACCAGTCGGAAAATCGCCGCGCTCGAGCTGCGTGGCGCTCGTAAACTCGTTGGTCGAGCCCTGAAGGTGAAAGAAAGATTCAGTCAGCTCGACGCGCTCGACCTTACCCTTCTCAGTTGAACGCCAGAGCCGCACAGGTTCGTGGTCGAAGACGACCGAACTCTCGTACCCCAGCTGAGAAAAAGGCGGTTCGCTCTCGTCGGCCGTGCGCTGTCCATCCCCATCGAGATCGTAGAAGAACACATTGCCAGCGTGGTTGATCACCACGTCCAGAATGATGCGCATGCCCCGCGCGTGCGCTGCCTCCACCAGCTCCACGAGCTCGCGCTCGCTGCCAAACCGCGCATTCACGCTCGTGAAGTCGCGCGCCCAGTAGCCGTGATAGCCATCCTGATCGCCGTTGCGCTGAACGTTGTCCACGATTGGGCTCAGCCACAGCGTCGTTACACCCAGGCGCTGCAGGTAATCGAGCTGCCCGAGCACGCCTGCCCAGTCGCCACCTTGATGGCGCGCCAAGTCCGCGGGCTCCACGTCGATGCCCTCGAGGCCATCATTGGCCGAGTCTCCGTTCGCGAAGCGGTCGACCACGATTTGATAGATGATCTCGTCGCGCCAATCCCATGCTTCAGGCGGCGGTGAGCGCCCCTCAGCCGCGGGCTCTGCGCAGCCGACGAAGGCCATGCAGCCGATCGACGCCAAGAGCTGCGAAACAGAAGAACGACTCGGTAACCACACGATGGTCTAGCGCAGCACGAGAAAGCCACGTGGCGCAAGCATCTGAGCACCGCCGCTTAGCGTCGTGCCGTCGACGAGGTTCGTGTAGCTTCCGGCCGGAACGGCGACTGAGGCCGCCGCATCGCTGCGATTGATGGCGACCGTGACCGGATCGGCATCGCAGCCTTCCATCTTGTACACCCACGTGTCCTTGGTCACCGCCAGCGTCGTGCGCACGCCGCGGCCAAGCACGGGATTCTCGGCGCGAATCCGCGACAGAGCGCGCACGTTGGCGCGGAGAGCCAGCTGGTGTTGATTCAGGCCGGCATCGTTCCAAGGCATCATGCGTCGATCATCGGGATCGCCGCCGCCCGCCAGGCCCACTTCGTCACCGTAATAAATGAGGGGTACGCCGCGGTTGGTGAGCAGCAGCGCAAACGCCAGACCTAACCGTTCGTAAGCCGGCGCGTCGGTCGGCTGCTTGTACTTGTCGGTCCAGGCGTTGAAGTTTGGATTGCTGGGATCCGACTCACTGCCGCGTGCGCAATCGGTAATCTCGCCGCTCGCAAAGTGGATGGCGCGCGGAATGTCGTGATTGCCGATCCATGTCGACATGATCGCGCCCGGTCCATAGAAGGTGTCGTTGTCCTTCATGAACGTCTCGAGCGCGGCCAAGTCGCCTTCGGGGCGGAACAAGGCCTGGCACATCTTCAGCTTCAGCGGGAAATCGAACTGGCCGTCGAGCATCGTCTTCGGATCGACGAAACTCTTGAGCAACTGACGGTTTCCATAGTCGAACGTCTCTCCGACCAGATAGAAACGGTTGCCTGCGGGCATCGTGAATTCTGCGTTCAACTGCGCGCGGAGCTCGTTCAGCCAGGCGAGCGGAACGTGCTTGATCGCATCGAGACGGTAGCCATCGATGCCGTATTCGCGGGCCCACCACATCGCGTCCGCCACAGACCAGGCGCGTGCTTCTTCGTCATCGAAGTCGAAGGGCGCAAGGTAAGGTGTGAACGCGCAATGCGTCGTATAGAAGGGATGATCCCAACCGATCACGTTGGCCTTCTTGGTCTCGTCCCAATACGAAGCGCCACACAAGGGAAAGGCGCCGTTTTCCTGGTAGAACCACTCGGGATGCGCGTCGTACAAGCCGCTCTCGAGATCGGCGTGACGCATCACGTAGTCGAAGAGGACCTTCAAGCCTTGGCCGTTGGCGCCCTTCGCTGCGTGCGCGGCCGCGATCAAGTCCTTGAGATCCGTGGCCGTCCCGATCCGTGACTCGACAGCCGGGACGGGCGCAGGTGCGGTCGGATCGCTGTAGTCGATGTCTGCGGGCGAAGGCCAATAGCCGTGATAGCCCGAGTACAGGTTCTTGTCTTTGCTGGGATCGATCGCTTCGCCGGCGATGTCGCGGTTGTCATACGGCGCAGACAACCACAGCGTGGTGACGCCCATGTCGGCAAGATAGGCCATCTTAGCGGTGACCCCTGCGAGATCTCCGCCTTCGTATTGCCCACTCGGACCCGTGGTCGCATCGCGATCGGTCGCCCCAGTCACGGGCTGGGCCATACTATCCGAATCATAGAAACGATCGGTCATCGCGAAGTACATGACCGGGTCGCGCCAGCTGAACTTCGTCAGATCACACTCGTCTGCACCCACCGTCGGTCTGCATACGCTCAGCACGCTGTTGCGACCGCCAAATGTGTCGTCTTCCGTGACGGGGTTGCTCGGGTCCGCCTTCCACGTGCCGTCTACGACCAACTTGTAAGAGTGCGTGCCCTCAGGCTCGACCAGATGCGTCACTTCCCAATGCCCGGGCGTGACCTCGGCCATCGCCAGTGCACCCGCTGCTTCGGTCGCTGCCCAGCTCGTGAAGCTACCCGTAACCAGCACCGAGGTCGCAACGCCGTCGTACTTGAAGGTAACGAGATTGCAGGGCGGCGGAGGCGGCCCCGCGTCGACTTCGGCCGTCGTGCCGCCGCTGACTTCGCCATTTCCTCCGTTGGTTGTGCCTGCACCGTTGCCGTTGCCGTTGGTGGCGCCGCTCACACAACCGGTCGCGCCCGTCGTTCCAGCGCCCGATGAGCCGCCCGATCCACCGAGGCAGCCGTTCGGCTTCGCGTAGCCACCATCTCCGGTATTGCCATTGTCGAATGGCGACTCGCCTCCCAGAGGGTCGCGACCTTTGCCCGCAATCTCGTCGTCAGCACAGCCAGCGATCGAGACCAACACCGTCAGGCAGAGCGCTGAAAAAAGCGTCCGAAATGGCTTCATCCGGCACATCCCTTCACGATGGACATTAGTAACGCAATCATGTACCACTCACAAACGTAATCGACATCAAACTGAAACGAACGAAGGTGTGAGACGCGCATGAGAACTCTCGGAGGCAACAGCCCAAGCGATCGCCTTTTTGCGCGTGATCTCGAGCAGCTCTGCAACGAGATGGGCCTCGTTCGTGACTATCGCGACGGCTTCGGGAAGACGGTCGAAGCGCCGCTCGAAAGTGTGTGGGCGGTACTGACTGCGCTCGGCATGAGTGATGCGCGACATGCTCCACGCGAAGCGCTGCGCGCGCATCTTCACGAAAAAACGCAGGCGCTGGTCGAACCCATCACGCTGGCATGGGATGGCGCCTTTCGCACGCTCGTCTGCCACTTGCGCAGAAAGTCGATCGTCCCAAGGTTTCGCGTCGCTGTACAACTCGAGCAAGGCGGTGTGTTGCGCGCCGAAGCACGCCTCGCGAACACCGAACCGCATCCCGCCGACGACGAGATCAGGCGCTGCACGTTCGATGTGGGCCTTACCCTTCCGCTCGGCTATCACACCTTTCATCTCGAGGGCTCCTCAGGTCTGCGCGAAGGCATGGTGATCGCGGCGCCTGTCCAGCTCGACAGGCCAGAAGCGCGGGAGTTTGGCCTATTTGCCCCCGTTCACGCGCTGCGAGGGCGCACGCGTCAAGGCGTTGGCACCTTGGCAGAGTTACGCGAACTGTGCAGCTGGGCCGGTCAGCAGGGGGCGAGCTTCGTCGGCGTGCTGCCACTGCTCGCGACCTATTTGGACGATCCCTACGATCCGAGCCCGTTCGCGCCCATCAGTAAGCTGTTTTGGAACGAAGCGTTGCTGGACCTCGAGGGACTTACCGAGCAGCGCGCAGATCCAAGTGGCGCTGCCTGGACGCCTGACCATGATGCGCTGCATGCCTTCGATCGGCATGACTATGTCGACTTTCGCAAGCGCATGAAGCACGTCGAGCAGGTGGCCATGCCCGCCACACGCACCTGGCTGGCAAGGGGAGGAGCCGACGCTCCCGAACTGCGTGCGCTGCGCGCCGTATCGCCAGACCTCGATCATTACGCCGCCTTTCGTTCCCTCGTCTCCGCGCACGGCGTGCCTTCGCGTTGGAATGACGAAGTTCGCGCTTTGGCCACGCGCGGCGAAGGTGCGAGCGCGGAAGGCGTGGCGTTTCATCAGTACGTCCAGCTGCAACTCGAGCATCAACTCGGCGCCATCAGCCAACACACGGGACGTGGCGCGCCGACGCTGTACATGGATCTGCCGCTCGGTGCACATGCCGAGAGCTTCGATGCCTTTGCCTTCTCGCACTGCTTCGTGCGCGGCATCGAAGTGGGTGCACCTCCGGACATGTTGGCCAAGAGCGGCCAAGCCTGGGGCTTTTCGCCGATGTGTCCAGAAGGACAGCGCCGCGACCGCTACCGTTACTTCGCTCAGACGCTGCGCACGCAGCTGCGGCATGCACGCATGCTGCGGATCGATCACGTGATGGGTCTGCATCGCGTGTTCTGCGTGCCTTTTGGCGCAGAAGCGCGCGACGGGCTCTACCTTCGTCAGCCGCACGAAGAACTCTACGCGGTGCTGTGCCTCGAAGCGTATCGCGCGCGTGCAACATGCGTCGGCGAAGATCTCGGGGTGGTGCCGGAAGCGGTACGTCGCGCCATGGATCATCACGGCGTGTTGCGCATGGCGGTGTTGCCCTTCGAAGTGCAGGCGATAGCGCGCGACGAAGAAGACACGTTCAGCGCGGCACTCGCCACCGTCAACACTCACGACATGCCTACGTTTGCCGCGCTTTGGCAGGACGATCGCGCCGCGCGCGCGCTGACGGAGTTGCTCGATTTGCCAGACGATGCGGACTCGTCGCTCGCGCTCGACGCGGCCACCACCTTACTCGGCCGCAGCGCAGCTCCCTTCGTCCAGCTGGCCTTGGAAGACTTCTGGGGCGAGCTTCGCCCCGTCAACGTGCCGGGCGTCTTCGATCCGCAGCGCAGCTTCTGTCGGCGCATGACGCTGGAGGTCGATGCCCTCGATCGCGACCCACGCGTGCGTGCCTTGATGCGCCGTCTGCGCGCAGCTCGTACTCAGCTCGTCTCGGAGTCGCGCTCGCACGCCTCGATGGACGCTTCTGCGCGCGCCCCGGCTCAGCAGCTCGATGGAGTGGCCGAATGAAAACCCGTCTACGAATCGTCACGCTGTCCATCGCCGCTGCACTCGGCGCATGCTCCGACAAGGCCGTGGAAGATCGCAAAGATCCCAGCAAACCTGGCGGGCCGGAGGCTGGCGTGTACGAAGATGCCACTGTCGATCCAATCGACGCGGGATCAAAGCCGGCTTCTGATGCATCGGTGCCGATCAACGACAGCGGCCCCGAGCAAGAAGACGCCGCGCTGCCGGATGCCGAAGTCCCGCCGCCGAGCGAAGGCATCAAAACCTTCGAACGCGTCTGCAGCGCCTCGGTGTCGCTTCAGATCACGGTCTACAGCGATGACCTGGTGCGCTTTCGCTTCCTGCCCGGTGTCAGCGCCCCGCCGGAGCGCGGCTGGTTGTATGATCTGTCCGGTTTTTCAGGCCCCCAAGCGTTCGCGCTCGAGCAGGATGACGCTTCCGTCCTGGCCTTCAAGACCAAAGCCTTGCGCTTTCGCGTCGACGAAACGTGCAAACCCGAGATCACAGACCTGTCAGGTCGCGTGCTTTGGAAGACGTTCGATGCATTTTCGAGCGACGGTAAGACCGCTTCCATCTCGCGCACCCTGCCCACCCTCGAGCGCATTTACGGCCTCGGAGAGAAGACCGGCGCGGGCAATCGTCGCGGACGGCGCCTTACCAATTGGAACAGCGATCCGGCCTGGATCCTGCCCGAAAAGCGCTACACCCCAACGACCGATCCAATCTATCAATCCCATCCGTTCTATCTGAGTGTGAACGAAGGTAAGAGCGCCGGTGCTTACCTGGCGAGCTCGTTTCGAAGCGTGTTCGATCTGGGCGCGACAAAGACCGACCGCGTCACAATTCAAGTGGACGACGAGACGATCGACTTGTTCGTGTTCGCCGGTCCGACGCCGCAAGACGTAGTCGCGACGTACACGAAGCTAGTCGGCCGTTCGCCCCTTCCGCCACGCTACAGCCTCGGCTTTCACCAAGCGCGCTGGAGCTACACACCCGATGCCCGCGTGCGCACAATCGCCAACGAGTTCCGCACTCGCAAGCTGCCGGCCGACGCGGTGTGGCTCGACATCGACTACATGGATGGCTACCGCTCATTCACGTTCCACCCCGAAAACTTCGCAACTCCAAAGGCGCTGACGGCTGAACTCGGCGCGCTCGGCTTTCGCACGATTACGATCCTCGATCCTGGCATCAAGTACGACCCCGGCGCGGGCTACGGCGCTTACGACCGCGGCGTCGCGGCCAACGCGTTCATCAAAGACGCGCAAGGCGCGCTCGTGCAGCGTAAATGTTGGCCGGAATGGGCGGTTTTTCCAGACTTTTCGGGCAAACCGGGCCGCGACTACTGGGCAAGTGAGGTCTCTCAGTTTCTGACCACCTCCGGTGTCAGCGCGCTGTGGATCGACATGAACGAGCCGGCCGTCTTCCACGAAGAAGGCTTTTCCAACGAAGCTCCGGTCGACGGCGAAGGAACGTCCACAACGTTTGCAGAAATCCGCAACCTTTACGGTTCGCTGATGGCGCAAGCTACCTACGCAGGCTCGATCGCCGCGCGGCCCGAAGAGCGCCCGTTCATCCTGACGCGCGCCGGCTTCTCAGGTGTACAGAAGTACGCGGCCGTTTGGACGGGCGACGCAGAATCCACCTGGGAAACCGTCGCGATGTTGCCGGCGCAGTTGGTCGGGATGTCCGTCAGCGGCATCGCTATGGTCGGCTCCGATGTTGGCGGATTCACGGGCGCGCAATCGCCCGAGATGTACGGACGTTGGTTCGAGATCGGCACCTTCTCTCCTTTCTTCCGCGGCCACGTGATGAAAGAAAAGGATGGTAAGGCGACGCCCGATCAAGAACCTTGGTCGTTCGGTACCGAGATCGAGAGCGCTGCCCAGAAGCTACTGGCGTTGCGCTACAGCTTGATCCCGTACTGGGAGCAGCAACTCATCGCTCACGAGCGTGATGGCACGCCCGTACTTCGCCCTGTGTGGTGGGATGCGCCAAGCGATCCGCAGAGTCTGGTTCGCGAGGATGAGTGGTGGGTCGGCCCATCTCTCTTGGTCGCTCCGGTCACCAAAGCCGGCGTCACCACGCACGAGGTTTACTTGCCTCCGGGCCACTTCATCGACTTCCACACCGGTGCGCTGCTCGACGGTGGCAAGACCATCACCACCCAAGCGCCGATAGGACGCGTGCCGATGTACGTGCGGGCAGGCGCCATCATGCCGATGCAGTCGGCACGCGAACACACCGATCAAGCCGCGCCGGCCGACACGCGCTTCATCGACGTGTTCGCCGGAGCCGACGGCAACACCGAGCTGCACGAAGATGATGGCAAGTCGTTCGCCTACCGTAAGGACGGCTTCGCGCGCACACGAGTAAGTGTGCAGACGAACAACGAATCGACCACGATCGCTTTGGAGGCGCGCAGCGGAGCCTACGTTCCCAAGACGCGCACGCTCGGCGTTCGCTTGCACGGCGTAGGCAACGGCAGCGCCACGCTCGATGCAAAGGCCGCGGAGACCACTTGGGATGGCGCGACGCGCACCATCGCCGTCACGCTTCCGGACGACGGCATGGCGCATCGCGTTGTATTCACCCACGCCGCGCCGACGCCCGGCGACAGCGAAATCGCCGTCGAGCTCGAGGTCACTCTTCCGGCGGGCACACCGGATGGGCCGATCTACGTCGCTGGTGACACGTTTGGTTGGATGCCGAACGGTTTGGCTTTGACGCGCGCCAACGCCACCCTGGCAACGGGAACGTGGAAGCTGAAAAAAGGCACGACCGCAGCCTTCAAGTTTACGCGTGGTGCGTGGCCCTCTGTCGAAAAGACAGCCGCTTGCGGCGAAGTTGAAAATCGCGCACTCAGCATTCCTTCCGATCAGGATCAGCCGATTAAGCTCGCACTCTCCATTGCGACGTGGTCTGACCTGTGTAGCCCCTGACGTTCCCCCTGGACCTGACACGGAGAAGACGCATGTCGGTGCTCGCGCTCCACGACATTCAGAAATCGTACGCGAGCTCCCCGATCTTACGGGGTATCGATTTGCGCGTACGCGACGGCGAGTTGGTGGTCCTGGTCGGACCCAGCGGCTGCGGCAAGAGCACGTTGCTGCGCACCATCGCAGGTCTCGAGCTGCCCGAACG
>WUUC01237626.1_pt1 | contig 11034 bp, 9 predicted proteins | sample 6278441 | NCBI WGS metagenome assembly WUUC01 (sample SAMN13675441, study PRJNA597444) | soil metagenome | isolation source: soil | place: USA: Washington | collected 2017-10 | reverse complement strand
GGAAAGCGCGCGCAAACTCGAGCCGGTCACGGCACTCGCGACAGCCGTCTAGATGTCGCTCGATGGAGATGCGAGCACTCGGATCGACCTCCCCGTCGACCACGGCATCGAGACAGCGCGCCACGCTATCGCAGTTCATGATGCACCTCCCATTCGCTTGCGGCGATAGGCGGCGATATCGACCGGGGCCCCCGCTTCTGCGACCTCCGCCTCACGGACGATGCCCATCTGGATTGCCTGATCGATGAGACGCTTCTGAAGGAGCTTGCGCGCCCGGTGCAGCCTCGACATCACCGTGCCAATCGGGCAACTCAGCGTATCTGCGATCTCCTTGTAGGAAAGCTCTTCAATATCCGCGAGCACGATCATCACCCGGTACTCGTCGGGGAGCTCGTCGAGCGCGGCCAGGATCTCCTCACGCAGAAGGCCCTCTTGAGCCACGGAGACCGAATCCGTCAACCCACGCATCGCAGCGCGGCTCATCACGCCATCGCCGATCGGCGCGCCTTCTTCGTGATCGAGGACGCGGCGCTCGCGCGCGGTGCGACGATAGTGATTGATGAAAGTATTGGTCAAGATGCGCATCAACCAGGCGCGCAAGTTCGTTCCAGCTTCGAAGTGGTGCTGAAAACGATACGCGCGAACGAGTGCATCTTGAACGAGGTCCTCTGCCTCCGAAGGCGCCCTCGTCAGTCGCAAAGCCGCTCCATACATGGCGTCGAGATGCTCGAGAGCGAGCGTCTCAAAGGCTTGATCCGGTTTTGGTTTACGTCGGAATCCGAACACCATTTCCCGCTCCTGCAACGGTCAACGCGCAGCTGGCGGCGAGTATTCCAGCGCTGGGCAGAGAAGCCGTGAACTTTCGGTGAGATGGGGCGCAGCGTGGGGCTCAGGATGTCGGTGGGCCATCGGATTTATCACGCCCGCCACGCATCAATTGTGATTCCAATTGCTCGATCCGTTGTTGCAGGCGACCAATCTCCGCCTGCAGTTCGCGCATCGGAGCCACCACATAGCTGATCAACGACCGCATGCGTTCGTCGGCCTTGCGCTGGAGCTCTTCGAGCGCCTCGATCGCGGGCGCGATAGCCTTGCGGGGGGCCAATAGATGCGGGAGCTCGGACATCTCGCCGCGCGGCATGAGTCTTCCCACGGGTCCCTCACGGAGGTGGGCCATCAACCGACCGCCACCGATTTGTATGAAGTCACGCAAGGTTTTGACACCCTGTCGGGCATCTCCCTCGGCGCTCTTCTCCGACTCGAAGATGATCTGGGCCAGCGTGACGCTGGTCAGGTTTTCTTTGGTGCGGTTGTCGATGATCTCGACGTCCTCACCTCCGCGAACCAGCTCCGCAATCTGCGGAAGCGTGACGTAGCGACTGTCTCGGGTGTCGTACAGCTTACGATTCGCGTATCGCTTGATGACGCGCGGGTTACCCACACTTTGAGACTCGAGCTCTGTCATCTGCAATCTTGTCCACCTAGCAAGTTCCAAAGCGACTGGTCAAGGAGCGTGTGTGCGCGCGCGAGTCCCCGCTGCGCTATTCTAAACGGACCTCCATGAAGGCAGGGGAAGTCGAGTTAGCCGCCACACGCGCCGCCCATTGGGCCAAGACGCTGAGCGGGTTGCGCGATCCGGAGGTCCAAGTGGGCTGGATACGTTCGCAGCTGCAGGCGCTCGGCGCCGCGCGGGCCGCCGACGTACTCACCGTGGTACTCGCCCGAGCCGAACAACGTGAGGAACGTTACGCGGTTTTGCTATTGCGCGTCTCGCTGGCGCTCGCCACGGAAGAGGCCCTGTCCTTACGTCGCGCGATAGCCGGTCTCGCCGACATGCACGGGCAGCTCGCGCTTGCGCGCTTTCTCGGCGCGGACAAACCGCAACTCGAGGAGCAAGCCGAAGGCGCTGAGGACGAGAGCGAATCGCCGAATCCGAAGGCGCCGGACTTTGGCCGCGGTCGTCCTCTTTCATTGGGCGAACGCAAGAGCCTCGCCCGTGGACGCGATCGCAATCTCCTGGCGCGGGTACTGCGCGATCCCCACCCCGACGTCATCCGCATCCTGCTGCGCAACCCAGCCCTCATCGAAGACGATATCGTCAGGCTTTGCGCGTTGCGCCCGGTCAGTGCGGAAGTGCTTAGCGAAGTATTTCGAACGCCGCGTTGGATCGTTCGCTATCGCGTGAAGCACGCGCTGGCTCGCAATCCCTACACGCCGGAAGACCTCGCCGTGCAGCTCGTTCCGCATTTGACGCCTGGGGATCGGCGCGAATTGGGCTTTGCTTCGCACGCCGGAGAGCGTCTGCGGGCCGCCTGCCGCGCTCCTGAAAGCGACTCACCGCTGCATTGAGTGGCCGGCGTCATCCTGCGCCAAGCCAGGCATCGTCGGACGCCTGCGCTTAGCTCACGAGCAACGCCTCAACTCTTGCGTTCGACGACCTCTGCTTCTTGGACGTTTTTCCCGTCGACGGGGGTCGCGGAGGAAGTCGACTCGACACGCCTCTCGTCGGGCGTCACGTCGATGTCATCGTTGGCGGAGAGCCCGCGCTTGAAGTTCTTGATCGCCTTGCCGACGCCCTCACCGAGCATCGGCAACTTGTTCGCGCCAAACACGAGCAGCACGATCACCAGAATGATGATGAGCTCGCCAAATCCGGGCATACGCACGGTGTTTCTCCTGCCTGGCCCGCTACGAGGACCTGCGTGATCGTACGCGTGGTGCGCCTGTACGGCAAGGCGCTCGCCAGCAACGTTTGTGTCGCAGCGTGTAACCGTCGGGTGCTGTATCTTCCGCCCGGACGTCATTCATGATCACCGTTGAGCTTACACGCGCTCATGCGGGTCCCGTCGCAGCGGGGCACCCGTGGGTTTTTGCACAAGCCGTTGCCCAGGTACGCGGCACGCCCGAGCCGGGAGATGAAGTGCAGGTGCTCGACGCCGATCGACGCCCGCTCGGTCGCGGCCTGTGGTCGCCATCTTCGGCGATCGTCGTCCGTATGCTGACGCGCGATCCAGAGCGGGCCATCGACGCGAGCTTGCTGCGGGAACGCCTTCAGAACGCCGTCGAGGCACGCGCGTTGTTTGGACTGCCGAGCACCGAAACCACCGGCTACCGGCTGGTGAGCTCCGAAGGAGACTACTTGCCGGGGCTGACCGTGGATCGCTACGGGGACACCCTGGTCGCACAGCTCGGCACGATCGGCATGCAGCGCCGCAAAGAACTATTGGTGGAGCTGCTCGCAGAGCTGATCGCGCCACGCGTGATCGTGGAAGTGACGAGCAAGAGCGCACAAGAGCGCGAAGGCTTCGCGGTCGAAGGAGGCGTGCTCTTCGGTGCGAAAGGGGACGCCCTTTCCTTTCGCGAGCGCGGACTTGAGTTCTCGCTGCCGCCCGACAGCATGCAAAAGACTGGGTACTACTTCGATCAGCGCGAACATCGCGCCGCCGTCGAAGCGTTCGCCAAAGATCGCGACGTTCTCGATATATGCTCGTACGTGGGCGGCTTCTCATTGGCCGCAGCCCGCGGCGGAGCCAAGCGAGTACGTGCTTTGGACTCCTCGCAACACGCCCTCGACGTGGGCGCGAAGCTGGCGCGCGACAACGGACTGACGCAGCTCACGTTCGAGCGTGCCGACGCACGCAAAGACCTCGAGCCCATGTCTCGGAGTGGCGACCGTTTCGACATGGTCATCCTCGATCCACCCAAGCTCGTACCAAGCGCAAAGCACTTCGAGCGCGGGCGCAAAGCGTATCGGCAACTGAACCGCTACGCGCTCGGACTGCTGCGCGATGGAGGAGTGTTCGTGACGTGCTCCTGCTCGGCAGGGATGACCGAAGTGGACTTTCTGCGCACGATCTCGCTCGCTGCGCGTGACGCACGCCGCGAACTTTCGGTATTTCGCGTGGGTCGCCAAGGTCCGGATCATCCTATTCCGCCGGGATTTTCCGAAGGCGCGTATTTGAAGACCGTGTTTGCGGTCGTGAGGTAGTCGGCCGGTGCTGCCCATCGTCTCGCTCAGCAACGAAACGGCTCGGCTGGTCCGCGGCGTGTGCTTCGATATCGATGACACCGTCACCACGCGCGGCATCCTCGATCCGCTTGCCTACGCAGCGCTCCATGAGCTCGCGCATGCAGGCTTGAAGCTCATCGCCGTCACCGGGCGTCCTCTGGGCTGGGCCGAACTCGTGGCGCGTCAATGGCCCGTCGATGCTGCGGTGGGAGAGAACGGAGCGGGCTACTTTGCGCGCACTCCAAGCGGAGTTCGCGCTGGGTTCTGGGACGATGAGGCTACGCGAACCCAACAGCGCGGGGTTCTCGATCGCATTCTCAGCCGGGTTGCTCGCGAAATGCCGCACGTCCGCAGCTCCGATGACTCCTGGGCACGACGCTGCGATTTGGCGTTCGATGTCAACGAGCACCGCTCTCTCGCGGCAGCGGATATCGAAGCCCTTGCCGCACTGGTGCGCGCAGAAGGTGCCACCGTGAGCGTGTCTTCAGTGCACTTGCATGCCCAGTTGGGCGGCCATGACAAGGCGCAGGGCGTGGCACGTGCTGCGAGCGAACTGTTTGCGATGAATGCCGATGAAGTGCGTGAAGCCTTCTTGTTCGTGGGCGATAGCGGCAACGACGCAGCAGCTTTCGCTTGGTTCGCGCACACGGCGGGCGTCGCCAACGTGGTCGATCATCTAGCGCGCATCCCCGTGCCGCCTCGTTACGTCGCGAACGCGCGCACGGGGCTCGGCTTTGCAGAAATCGCCCACATTTTGCTCGAGCGGAGAGCTTCGTGAGCAGTGAGAAGAACCTTCGCGCGCTTGAAAAACGCATTCGCCGAGGCGCCGTCGCGCACTACGAGGATGCGGCCTACTACGACTACACCTACCGGCGGCGCCGCGACGACGTCCGTTTCTACGGCGAGCTTGCGGCGCGACGCGGCGGCCCAGTCCTCGAACTAGGCGCAGGCACTGGCCGAGTGACCCTCGAGATCGCCAAGCGCGGCCTCGATGTGGTTGGCATCGAAGGGGTGCCGGCCATGATCGCACGAGCGCGTGAGAAACTCGCCAGCGTGCCCGCGAGTACGCGCGAGCGCGTAACGATTCGGCGCGGTGATCTGCGCAAGGTGCGGCTGCGCAAGAAGTTCCCGCTCGTCATCTCGCCGTTCAACGTGTTCATGCATTTGTATACGCGGCAGGATCTCGAGCAGGCCTTCGAGACCGTTCGTGCCCATCTCGCTCCAAAGGGCGCGTTCGTGTTCGATGTGTTGATGCCTGACTTGGTCGCGATGACGCGGCGACCGACCAAGCTTTATCGCGGCCCTGCCCTCACTCATCCCGAGACCGGCAAGCGCTACATCTACCTAGAGGCGTTCGAATACGACGCTCCGCGGCAAGTGCAGATGGTCTCGATGATCTTTCAAGACGCCGCCGATATCGGCGAGATGCGCATCGTGCCGCTGAGCCAGCGCCAGTTCTTCCCGCAAGAACTCGAAGCCCTGCTCCACTACAACGGCTTCGAGATCGAACAGCAGTTCGGCGACTTCGACCAAAGCCCGCTGGAGACCGACAGCGAGAGTCAGATCATCGTCGCCCGCTTGCGGCGCTGATCTCGGTTGAACGTCGCCTGCTGTTTACGCGCGCGCTCGGGCAGCATCGAGCGCTTCTTCGAGGATGCGCGCGTGCTCCTTCGGATCTGCCCAGCGTCGTTGGCCCTCTTCGGGCAGCAGACGAATTGGGTCGAAGTACGCGAACAGTTTGCCCGGCTTGACCTTGGGCGCCGAGTAGACCGCCACGCCCGTCACCTCATCGTAGTGCTCGGCGGAGTGCACTTGGCGCTTGCCGCCGCCACCGGGTGCGTCGACGACGAACGTGGGCGTGTTGAAGCCTGCCGTTGCGCCGCGAACGCCCTTCTCGATGTCCATCGCTGTCCGCACCGTCGTTCGCAAGTCTTCGACGCCTTGTACGAGGTCGTGCTGATACACGTAGTACGGATGCACGTGCACGTAGCCGAGCCGCCGGCCGAGCATGGTCATCGTTTCGACCGAGTCGTTGACGCCCCGCTGCAGTACGCTCTGATTGCGTACCGTAATGCCGTGCTCGAAGAGTCGGTGCATCGCACGCCGCGTGATTTCCGTGATCTCGTTCGGATGATTGAAGTGCGTGTGCAACACGATGTCTTTGTGCAGCTTGCGACCGCGTTCGACCGCAGCAACCAGCGCGGAAAACCATTCGTCGTCGGTCAGGATCTTCTGCGGCATCACCGCCGGGCCCTTGGTCGCGATGCGCATCCGCAGGATGTGGGGGATGTCGAGCAGCGTATTGGTGATCAGCGTGAGCTGCTCGGGCTTGAGCGTGTATGAATCACCGCCGCTCACCACGACATCTTCGACTTCGGGGTGCGCGCGCAGATACTCGAACGCCTGCTCCCAGCGCGCGAGATTGACTTTGAGGCTGACCTTCTCGACTTCAGCGTTGTCCGGACCGACCGCATAAGAGCGCGTGCAGAAGCGGCAATAGACCGGGCATGTGTTGAGGGGCAAGAACAGCACCTTGTCCGGATAGCGATGCGTCAAGCCGGGAACGGGTGCGTCCGCTTGTTCGCCGAGCGAGTCGAGGCCGAGCTTTGGATGGTCAGGAAGAACCTCGGAGCCGAGTGGAATGAACTGGCGACGAATCGGATCGCGAAACGGATCGGACCAATCGATCAAACTCAACAGGTAAGGCGACACGCGCAGGCTCATCGGCGCGCGCTGAAAGCCCTCTGCAACGTCGTTCACGAATGACTCCTCGACGATGCCGCGCAGCGTTTCGAGCAGCGCTTTCGGCTTCACGATCGAGTTGCGTGCCTGGAAGCGATGGTCGAGGAACTCGGCTTCGCTTACGCCCGCGAACGCGGGAATCACGCGCCAAAAGTCGCCTGCTCGGAGTTCGCGGTGCGCCAGGTTCGGCGCGAATGCGGGCTCGCGAACGGACGTCTGAGGCGTCTCGGGCAGTATCCTCATCACCATCTCAATTCCTCCCGACTCTCTTCCGCAAGCTACTGGTAAAGCTTCGTAATCAGTAACATTCTACCTCGACCTAACAGAGTTCGCCTGCGGAGGCTCACACCGAAACGATTCGCAGCGCGAGCAAACGTCGCGAAAGTCGACGGCATCCCGCTGCATGCCATGCTGGCGCTGCACGCCTGTATTCAAAGGTGGGCCGGAGAAATCGACACCGTGCAGGACCGTCTTCTGTTCGTCATCTCACCGCCGCGCGCCGGCTCGACCTTGCTCCAGCAGATGCTGGGCTCTCATCCCGACATCTACACGCATCCAGAGCCGCATCTCATCACGCCGCTCGCGTACCTCGGCTTCCACGACACGGTCGACAAAGCGCCGTACGACCACATCAACGGCGCGGAGGCGATTCGCTCTTTCGTGAGCGAGCTACCGCATGGCGAGGCGGACTATCTCGACGCCGTGCGCGCTTACAGCGACACGATGTACGGGCGCATGTTGGAGAGCAGCGGACGGCGCTACTTCCTCGACAAGACGCCAGCATACGCGACCGTGCTTCCGTTCTTGACCAAGCTCTATCCGAAGGCGAAGTACGTGGTGCTCACGCGCCATCCGCTAGCCGTCATGAGTAGCTACGCGAACAGCTTCTTTGTCGGCAACTGGCAGGATGCCCACGCCTTCAATCCGGTGGTCGAGCGCTACGTGCCGGCCATGGCGAAGCTGATCCGCGACGCCGCGGTGCCGCTCCTGCAAGTCGGTTACGAGAACTTGGTGCGTGACCCAAGCAACGAGCTGGCCCGCATCTTCGCGTTCCTCGATCTGCCACACGACGAAGGCGCCGTGAATTACGGCAAGCGCTTCGAGGCGAAAGCGGGAATGGGCGATCCGATCGGCGTCAAGAAGCACGACCGGCCCACCACCGACAGCATCGAGAAGTGGGTGGCGGAGCTGCAACAGGATCGCGACAAGCGCGCGCTCGCGCAGCGCATCATCGCAGCGCTCTCCCCAGAAGACTTGGCGACGTGGGGCTACCCGCAAGCCGACATTTTCGCGCCCCTCACCGAGCGCGGTGGAACGCCGCCGCCCAAGCCACCTGTCTTCAATAAGTACGTCTTTCAGCGCCGCGTCATGCTCGCGCTCAAGAAGGACATCGACAAGCGCGCGCACGGCAAGTTGATCAAGCGCGTGAAGTACTATTGCGACGTGCTGCTGCGCGAACAGTGAGAGCTCGCGCCGCACGAGGCACTCAAGCACGACTACCGAGGAACGACTCCCATCTTTTGGAACGCATGCCAAAAGATGGGAGCGCAGCGTACGTCAGGCTTTGGCCATCTGACGGAGCACGTACTGAAGGATGCCGCCGTTGAGGTAGTACTCGACCTCTTGCGGTCCGTTGAGTCGAACCTTGGCTTTGAAGGTCTTGTCGTCGGCCTTGACCTCGATGGTCATGCCCGGCGTCAGGCCCTTCTCGAGTCCCTTGATGTCGAACGTCTCTTCGCCAGTCAGGCCGAGCGAAGCATGAGATTCGCCGTCCATGAACTGCAGAGGCAAGATGCCCATGCCAACGAGGTTGCTGCGGTGGATGCGCTCGTAGCTCTCGGCGATGACCGCCTTCACGCCGAGCAACAACGTGCCCTTGGCCGCCCAATCGCGTGAGCTGCCCGTTCCGTACTCTTTGCCAGCCAATACGACGAGCGGTGTCTTGTCGGCCTGATACTTCATCGAGGCGTCGAAGATGCTCATTTCGCTGTTCGTGGGTAGGTGACGCGTGATGCCGCCCTCCTTACCGCCGCAAAGCTGATTTTTGAGGCGGATGTTCGCGAACGTGCCGCGCATCATCACTTCATGATTGCCGCGGCGTGCGCCGTACTGATTGAAGTCGCGTGGGTGCACGCCGTTTTCAGTAAGGTACTTCGCTGCAGGACTATCTTTGGCGATGTTGCCAGCCGGCGAGATGTGATCGGTGGTGATCGAATCGGCCACTTTGACCAGGCAGCGCGCAGCGACGATGTCGTTCGCGCGAGTCGGCGCGTCCTTGGTGAGGCCGTCGAAGAACGGCGCCTTGCGCACGTACGTCGACTTGTCGTCCCATTTGAACGTGTCGCCCTTGGGCACTTGAAGCGCCTGCCACTGCTCGGGCCCTTTGAACACGTCGGCGTAGCGGCTCGCGAACATCTCGCGCGACAGCGAGCTCGCCATCGTCTCCGAGATTTCCTTCTGGCTCGGCCAGATGTCTTTCAAGAAAACGGGTTTGCCGTCTTTGCCGGTGCCGATCGGCTCCTTGTACAGGTCGATGTCCATCGTGCCGGCGAGCGCGTAGGCCACGACGAGCGGCGGCGAGGCCAAGTAGTTGGCGCGGACATGCGGATTGACGCGCCCTTCGAAGTTGCGATTGCCGCTGAGCACTGCACTCGCGACTAGGTCGTTCGCCTTGATCGCGTCGACAATCTCATCGTTGAGAGGACCGGAGTTGCCAATGCACGTCGTGCATCCGTAACCGATCAAGAAGAAGCCGACCTGTTCCAAATAGGGCATCAAGCCCGCCTGCTTCAGGTAATCGGTTACGACCTGCGAACCAGGCGCGAGGCTCGTCTTCACCCAGGGCTTCTGCTTGAGACCCTTTTCGACGGCCTTCTTCGCCAACAACCCCGCGCCGATCAGCACAGAAGGATTCGACGTGTTCGTGCAGCTGGTGATGGCAGCGATGACGACATCGCCATGCTTCAGTTCGTCGCTCGAGCCTGCGACCTTCGAAGCCGCCGCGAGCTTGGCAGGCGCCGCCGACTTACCCTCCACGTAGCTATCGGCGTCCGCCTGGGGGACATCCTTGCCGATCATGCCCAAGAGCGCCTTGCGGAACGAGCGCTTGCTCTGCGTCAGTTCGACGCGATCCTGGGGACGCGCCGGACCTGCGATCGAAGGAACCACCGTCGACAGATCCAAGGCGAGCGTATCGGTGAAGCGCGGGGTTTTAGAATCCTTGGTCCGGAACAAGCCCTGCGCCTTGCAGTAGCCTTCGACCAACGCGACCTGCTCTTCGCTGCGGCCGCTCGCGCGTAGATAATTGAGCGATTCGCCGTCGACGGGGAAAAAGCCCATCGTCGCGCCATATTCGGGCGCCATGTTGGCGATGGTGGCGCGGTCAGCCAGCGAAAGCTGATCGAGGCCGTCGCCAAAAAATTCGACGATCTTTTCGACGACGCCGCGCTTGCGCAGCGCCTGCGTGACCATCAACACGAGGTCGGTCGCCGTCGCGCCTTCCGGAAGCTTGCCCGTCAGCTCGAAGCCAACCACTTGCGGCAAGAGCATCGCCACCGGCTGACCGAGCATGGCCGCTTCGGCTTCGATGCCGCCAACGCCCCAGCCCACGACGCCGATGCCGTTGATCATCGTCGTGTGGGAGTCGGTGCCAACGAGCGTGTCTGGGTACGCGACCGTGCGGCCCTCGACCTCGCGTGCGAAGACGACCGGCGCGAGATATTCGAGATTGACCTGATGCACGATGCCGGTACCGGGTGGAACCGCGCGGAAGTCCTTGAACGCTCCCTGGCCCCAGCGCAGGAACTGGTAGCGCTCGACGTTGCGCTCGAACTCGAGCCTCACGTTCTCCTCGAAGGACCGAAGGTTGCCGTACGAATCGACCTGCACCGAGTGGTCGATGACGAGATCGACGGGCTGCAGTGGGTTGATGCGCTGGGCATCTCCACCCATGTCGGCGAAGGCTTCTCGCATCGTGGCAAGGTCGACGACGCACGGAACGCCCGTGAAGTCTTGCAAGAGGACGCGGGCGGGTCGGTAGGCGATTTCAAGGCTCGGCTCGGCCTTCGGATCCCACTTGGCGACCGCTTCGATGTCCGCACGCGTGACGGTCTTTGCGTCTTCGTGGCGAAGCAGATTCTCGAGGAGTACGCGTATCGAGTACGGCAAAGTGGCGACGTCGCCAACCTTGGCCTTGATCAGCGCGTCCAACCGAAAGATGTCAACGGAACGGCCCCCGATTTGCAGGGTTGCGCGGCTCTTGAAGCTGTCGATCATGGTCATGG
>WUUC01028625.1_pt1 | contig 11034 bp, 6 predicted proteins | sample 6278441 | NCBI WGS metagenome assembly WUUC01 (sample SAMN13675441, study PRJNA597444) | soil metagenome | isolation source: soil | place: USA: Washington | collected 2017-10 | reverse complement strand
GCCTACACTCCGGCCAGACGTGGCGGCCCGCGCTTCTCTGGGCCCGCGGAGCTGCGCGAGGTGCTTGACGCGGCGTTGCGTTCGGATCCCGTCGAATGGGACGTTCCGGACTCGCCGCTGACCGATGTAGACATCCTGGCGACCGCTTGGTCTGACGGGGTGCGGCAGGCATCGCAGTACGGTCCCCGCATCGAGATCCGGGACCACGTTCCGATGGACGACGCCATCGTCGCCAGCCGGCGTCTACGATCCCGGGCCGTCCGCGCATCGTCGGTATACGTCGCGCGGGATTGGCGTACCGCCCACGACACGTGGCACTGGCCGCTGCGGATCCGCATCCTGTCCGGTCCGCGCGGCGAGCAGGCGGGAATCGGGCTGGATCTGGGCACGCGCGTCGACGTGCTCGATCCGGGCGATCCGGACGCGGCGGACCTGATGCTCGCGTTCATGGACCTGCCGACCGCGGCGGCGCGGCTGGACCGTGAGCCCACGCTCGACGCGTCCGCCCTCATCGTCCTCGGCGACTACTCAGACGACGGGGCGAGCCTGCAGGCGGTCGTCGAAGCGGTGCGGAGGGAGGTGCGTGCGCGCGCCGTCGCGCTGGTCGCGGGCCCGCGGGACGTCGCATCGTGGATCGAGCATTTCGTCGACGATCTGGCGCTCGACCTGTCGCTGGACCAGGCACTGTCAGGCGTCCCATACGGATCAAACGCTCCAGCACCGCTCGTCTTCGGAGCCCGGGGATTCCTGCGCCAAGCGCGGCTGCGCGCGACCACGCTGGGGATGGCGCGCCGGTTGGAGGCGCTGCCGCGCGATCTCGAGCTGCCGGTCGAGCGGTACCTCCGAAGCCTGGAGGAACCGCCTCGCGAAGAGCACAACCGCGGGTTCGGGCCGATCTTCACCGGCGACCGGGTCGTCGTGGGATCGGGCGGGTCGTCGCCGCTCGGACATGCCGAGCACCTGGCGCGGTTGGCGCGCGAGCCCCGGTTGGCGATGGCGAACGGAGGGTCGGTCGACCTCGCGGACTACGAGCGGACCGTTGTCCGGCCGGCCGAGGATGAGGCGGCAACGGGCGGCGCGGAGGATCGCTTCCTCCAGGCCCAGGTCGCAACGAAGTCCGTGGGCGGGGACATCGTCGAGCGCGAGCTCGCAACGGCAACGGACTACTGGCTGCGTGTCCGTGTGGCGGCCGCGGAAGCAGCCGACGGCTGGACAGAATTCGGGGAACGCTTCCCATTCGAGGTCCTGCCGGCCGGGATGGCCAGCTACACGCTCACGGTCTCGTTCGTGCAGCTCTCGCCGCGGCGCAACGTCCAGACGGGCACCGTCGAGCTGCCGGCCACGGGCGCGAGCTCGAGGACGGCGTTCCCCATCCGGACGCCCGACGATGCCACGGACGTGGAGGGCCGGCTCGTCGTCCTCCACCGTGGCCGGATCCTCCAGACAGCGCGGATCACCCTCCACGTCGGAGAGGCTGACAGCGTCGGAGACCTGTCACCGATCTCAAGGACGAGGGAAGCTGACGTGCGTCGCGACCTGGCGCGCCTCGGCCGCCGCCGCCGTTTCGGCGCCGCCTTCGTGCTGAATCATCACGAGGGGGACGGGCTGGTCGCCGGGTTCGGGGACAGCGTCGGGGACGTGTTGCCCGTCGACGACATCGGCGCCGGCGTCAAGGAGATGACCAAGCTCCTCGTCAAGCATGCGAAGTCGGCGAAACAGGCGCCGCCACTGTCCGACGACGCGTCGGTCGCGCTGCTCGTCGGCCTGGCCCGCCAGGGCAAGCCGCTGTACGACGCCCTCGTCTTCGGACGGCCGTGGGAAGCGGCGGCCAAAAAGAACCCACGACTGCAGGTCGTCAGCGTGAACCGCAACGCGTACCTGCCGTTCGAGTTGCTCTACGAGCGTCGCCGAGCGCCGCGCAAGCGGGCGTCGCTGTGTCCGAATGCGACGGCCGAGTTGGCCAGCGGCGATGCGTCGGGCTGTCCGACCCTCGGGCCGAATGCCGCGGAGTACGTCTGTCCGCTTGGCTTCTGGGGGCTCAGCAAGGTCATCGAGCGGCACGTCACGGACGCGCCGATCGAGGGCGGCGCGCTGGCACGCTTCTACGCTGAACCGACCTCGCATCGCTCGAAGCTGAGTGTCCTCACGACTGCCCTGGGCGCCGCCAGCGACCGGGTCGACACGGTCGAAGCGGGCGGGACCGACCTGGTGAAGGCCGCACTCACCCGGGTATCGACCCCCAATTCATGGGTCGCGGGATGGACCGAGTGGCAGACCACCGTCGGCGGCGCTGACTCGACGCTGCTGTTCGCCATCCCGCACACCGGGCCGTCGGGCGGGGAGTTGGCCATGGAGCTGGGCGGCAAGTTCCTGGCCCGCCCCGACTTCGACGACACGTACGTGCGCCGCGCCGGCGCGACCGGTCCGGGACCGCTGGTGGTGCTGCTGGGCTGCGAAACCAGGCTGGCACCGATCGCCTACCAGGACTTCGCCTCGGCGTTCCGGCTGTACGGCGCGTCGATCGTCATCAGCACCGTGGCGACCGTGCTGGGCCGGCACGCCGTGCCGGTCGCTGTGTCGCTCCTCGATGAGCTCAAGGCATGGTCGGCCCGCGACGGCGGCACGGTCGGCGACGCGATGACGGCCATGCGCCGGGCGATGGTCGCGAAGGGCATCGTCATCGCGATGGCGCTGACCGCCTACGGCGACGCAGATTGGAGGCTCACCACTTGATGTTCATTGTCGATCTGCTGCCTGCCGCCGAGGGCGACTGCATCTGGATCGAGTACGGCACGGCTGCCGAGCGCCACCGCATCCTCATCGATGGCGGGCCGCTGAACACGTACGACGCGTTGCGGACGCGCATCAAGGCTCTCCCGGCCGGCAAGCGCCACTTCGACCTGTTCGTCATCACCCACATCGATGCGGACCACATCGGTGGCTGCGTCGCGCTGCTCGCCGACACGTCGCTGGGGGTGACGTTCGGCGACGTCTGGTTCAACGGCTGGCGCCACCTCATCCCCGACCAGCTCGGACCGACGCAGGCGGAGATGCTCAGCACGCTGCTCGAGGAGCGCGAGGATCCATGGAACCTCGCGTTCGGCGGCAAGGCCGTCAGTGTCGGGACCGGTGAGCTGCCTCATAAGCGGCTCCCCGGCGGCATGCAGCTGACCCTCCTGTCGCCAACGCCAGTGGCGCTCGAGCGGCTGATCCCGATCTGGGACCGGGCCGTGCGGAAGGCCGGGCTCGTGCCGGGCGTGCCCGTTCCTGAGGACTTCAGACGCTGGAGAGAGTACGAACCGGACGAGCTGGGCGGCCCGTCGGTCGAGGAGCTGGCTGCCCACCCGTTCCGGCGAGACGGATCCCTGCCCAACCGGGCGAGCATCTCGTTCCTGGCGGAGTACGGCGGGGCCGCGGCCATCCTCACGGGCGATGCCCACGCCGACCTGATCGTCGGGTCGCTGCGGCGACTCCTGGAGGGTCGCCGGCTGCGGCGACTGCCTCTGGCGGCGCTGAAGGTCTCACACCACGGGAGCCGCGCGAACACCAGCCGCGAGCTGCTCACGCTCATCGACACACCGTCGTTCCTTATCTCCACCAGCTCGGCGAAGTTCGGCCACCCCGATCCGGAGGCGATCGCACGGATCGTGACATCCACGCAGGACACGAAGCCCCCGACGCTGTGGTTCAACTACGCGGTCCCGTCGACGACGCACTGGGACGACGCCGCCCTGAAGGCCGACCACCAGTACGCCGTGAAGCTCCCTTTCGACGTCCCCGGCATGCGCATCAAGCTGGCGTAGCGCGCCTTACTTAGGAGGATGCGCGCTGCAGCGCGCATCCTCCGTCGACGCCGCGTTGCCGATCCATGCCGCGGCGCGCAGGAGGTCGGATCCCGATGCCACTGCACGATGAGCTCGTGGGCCCGCGGTATGCGAGCCGCCGAGTGACGCGCCCATGACCGCGGTCGCGGGGTTCCTGCCCCGCACCGCCGCTCCTCGCGAACGCGTGGCCTCGCATGCCACCTCAACGATCGACGTGGATGGCACACAGGTGCCGTTCGGCGACGCCTCGAACGGTCTCTGCGCGGGAATGAAGTACACAGTTCACGAGATCTTCGAGCCCGGGCTGCCGCCGCCCGCGACGCGCGCAAAGTCCGGCGCTGGCCCAGGGCCCTTACGGCTTCTGCCGAGGTCACAGCTCAACGCCAACATGAGCAATCACGCACGGTCGACTCCTTCGACCAGGCTATGCCACGCGCGGCTAGCCTCGAAGGCCGGGTGGTCACGGCGACACTGGCTCGCGCACGTAACACCTGGGCTCGGACAACGCGTATGGAGGAGCGATGAAGGTCACGAAGGTCAGTGCGGACCTTCTTGACAGGCCATCGAGGCCTCAGCTCACACCACGCCAGCTCGCCCGGCTCGAGCGTGAGCGATCAATCGAGCGGGCCGCTCGCGATGCGAACGCCGATACGACGGCCGCATACCGTGTGCGTCTCGGTCGCTGAGCAAGCATGGCCGGACAAAGCAGCCGACGCCGGGCGTTGGGTGGCGAAGACCACCGATGTCTGCTACGGCCCTCACCGTTCGGCGTCCGGAAGCCCACCCATCGGGGTCATCCCATCGAGGAACCGCCGGTCAACGAGCGGCGCGGCGCGGCGCGACTCTGACTGTTTCCAGAACCTGGCCGCGTGCATCCGATGTGGCGTCAGACTCCTACTCACGGGTGGAGAGCGCCGCCCGCGTTGGCCATTGGCCAGTCTGTCGATGTGGCGGTGCGCGGCGAGGCGCGGGACGGGCTGACGAGCGGAGCATGGCGGATAAGGCAGCGCTGCGCCTGCGCCTCGATCGCCTCGTACCGGCGTGGCTCCGTTCCGTAACGGATGATGTTCCGGATGTCAGTCGGCGAAGCGCGACTCAGCTCGTACTTCCGCCCGTGGCAGTGCCGACCGCGTCGCCCAAGATGAGCCCGCTTAGCGCTCCGGCGGCGGCCACGAGGACGTTTCTAATGGCGTCGCTTAACAGCTTCTGCTGGAGTTCCGGCGCCTGGTAGCCCTGGGTCGTCGCCTGCTTCTGCGCTTCGGCGATAAGCAGCGGGTCGACCACGCCAGCAAGGAACCATGCGACGACCAGCAGCACGACCACGAAACCGATCCCGACCACGAGTGGAACGTTCTTTGGCTTGACCTCCCCTGCCGGCGGCGTCGCCCCGGCGGCGATCTCCCCGGCGACAGCATCGATGCGCTCAGGCGGGACGGTACGCGCGAGCGCCTCGCGAACTGCGCCGACGACCGCGTTGTTCGCTGGCACCTGGCGGCGGAAAAACAGTCCCATCGTTCGCACCTCCTCACTGCGACCTCCGGTCGCGCCGGCGACCGACGAACAATGAGTCTGCGCCGGGTGTCAATCGCGGGCGACGAGGTAGTCGTGGTCCGTGACTATGTCATCGCCAACTGATCGTGACTTTGTCAGTCTCCCGCGATGAGGGAGACGATCACCATTACGACTCGAGAACAGGCACGAGCTAGGTCCTCGTCAAGCTGCTGGTCGGTGAGGTGACCGTGGCCGAATGCGCCTCGCTGTTGGCCATCGGTGAGCGCCAGGTGTGGCGTCTCTCAAGACCCGCCTCGCGAGGGAGGGCCGGCGGTGCTGGTCCATGGGAGCCGAGGGCGGGCATCGCCGCGGCGGTTGGACGAGGCGACCCGGCAGCGCATCGTCGAACTGGCGTCGACGCGCCACGAAGGCATCAACGACTGACACCTCGCGGAGCTGCTTGCCGAGCGAGAGGACATCGGCGTCGGCCGGGTCAGTCTCAGGCGCGTCCTCCGCGCGGCCGGTCGACCGAGCCTGCGCCGCGGGCGTTCGCCGAGCCACCGCAGCCGCCGCGACGGGATGCCCCAGGCCGACCTGCTGGTCCAGACCGACGGCTCGCGCTTCGATTGGCTCGGTGACCGCGGCCCACGGCTGACGCTCATCGCGGCCATCGACGATGCCACCGGGCTGGTCACCGCGGCCACGTCCCGCGATCAGGAGGACGCCGCGGGCTATCTCGTGGTGGTGCGCGAGACCATCCGTCGCCACGGCGTCCCGCTGGCGCTCTAACGCGACCGACACGGCATCTTCGCGGCATCGGAGAAGGGCCGCGTGACACTCGAGGGAGGAGTTCATCGACCGGCGCCTGCCGACCCAGCTCGGGCGAGCTCTCGAAGAGCTCGGCATCACCTCGATCGCCGCGCGCTCACCGCAGGCCAAGGGTCGCATCGAGCGGCTGTGGCGCACGGTCCAGGACCGGCTCGTGGCCGAGTTGCGCCTCGCCGATGTGGTTGATCGCGAGGGCGCCAACCGCCTCCCGCCGAGGCTGCTGCGACGCCACGACCGTTCGTTCGTCGTGCCCCCGGCGGCCGACGCCATGGCTCCCTAGCGGCCACTGCCGACGAGCGCCGAGCTGGAGCGCATCTGCTGTGTCAAGTACCGACGGTGGTTGTCAACGACCACACCATCCGGGCCGGGGCGACGATCCTGCAGCTGCTACCCGGCCCGGGCAGGCGAGCCTATCGAGCCCCACCCGCGGCTCGATGGACGGCTCGCGGTGTGGGATGGCCAGCGCTTCCTGCTCGTCACGGCCCCGCCGGCCGGCCCGACCAAGCTGCGCTCGCTGCGGACCGCCCGAGCCGCCCTCGGCACTCCCGTCCCGAGCGCCGCGTTCCCGCCGCCCAAGGATCACTGATCAGATGACCTGACAGAGTCACTGACCTGCGACATCGCGGGCGACAAGGTAGGACGAATCGGTGGCCCAGACCGGATCCGCGGGTCATTCGAGACCCACGGTCGGGCATCGATCATCTCCGGGACGAGCGGCCGAGTGTCCACACGGCCCTCCAGGATTCGAGCCGCCGTAAGCTGGCCGAGTTGCCGTCGGCAAATAGCCCTGGGAGAGCAGCGAGACGCGCACTGTTCGGGTTCGAGGCGGTCGATCGATCCGCGGCGCGGTCACCCTCGCGACTCATGAGCCGGCGAGATCGAGAGCCGTTCCGGGCGACGAAGCCGTCTCACCTCTAACGAGCCGTTCGTGGAGAAAGTCGATCGTCTTCGCAAGTTCACTCGCGAGCTTGCTTCCAGCCGCGGCTTCCAAGCCGTCCGATAAGACCGAGTGATCGAATGGATTCCACGTCGGGATCTCCACGGCATCCGTCTGCGGCAACTGCGTGACCAGCTCGTCGCACCTGACTCCGGGCGACAGTAGGTCGAGTCGGTAACGCAAGGTCCGCACGCACTTGCCGTCACCGGTCTGTGTCCGCAGGTCGTCTAGGTCGTCCGGATTCACCCCCAGGTTCCGACGGCGACCTGGGATTGCCGCCGGAAAGGCGGGCTGACTCGACACTGCCGCGCGAACCGAGGGCTTGAGCGCCATCGCGAGGGCATAGCCGCCAGAGAAGCACATCCCGATCACCCCGACTGGACGTCCGCCCGAAGCCGCGTATTCGTCGTCCGCCAGTGCGCTCAGCCAGTCAACGATCGGGGTGGCTTCGTTCCTCGCCAACGCGCCGAACTCCCGCCGGATGCATATCCTCGCGAAGTTCCGGTATCCCATGAGCCGACCTGGGAGCGGCTCACCGGCGAGGAGCGGGAGGATCGGGGTCATCCCGCGCGCTCGGACGCGTTCCGCGATACCGAGCGTGCTCGGAGTCAGCCCGAACGCCTCGTGGATGACCACCACGGACGGGCCCGTGCGCTCGTGACGGAACACGTCGTGAGCCATCACGGAGCCGTCGGACAGCTTCGCTTCAAAACGACTTCGGACATAGCCGGGTACTGCCGATTCGGCCGGCAGCATGGGAGCGCTGTCGCGCGGCTCGTGAGGCTGCTCGATCACTGGAACAGGTAGCGCAGCCACGGACCGCGGCCGAATGGTAGCCTGGTCTTCGAGCTTTCCGCCAATGCCGCGCGGACCTTCTCCTCGTCTATCCAGTCCGGGTAGGCGCAGCGCTTCTTGTATTCCCTGGAACGGCTCTTTGCTGGTCCCCACACGAGGATGGCGAGCCGGACCTCGAGCGCGGCCTTGGCGGTCTCGTGGAACCGGCCCCACGGAGTGACCTGGCCCCCCGCCTGAGTGGACGAGCCGTTCATCGCATCGCGGTCATGGATCCAGCTCGACGACCACCGACGAGGCACCGATCGGGCGGAAGTCCACGTCGTAGTTGCGGCCCTTCGCCTTGTCGGCCGCGAAGAAGGCGACCAGCCGTGGCTCGCTGTTCGTCAGGTGGATCACGTATCGGTCGCCGCCGCGGGCCACGGTGAGCATCTCCAGCGTCGGCAGATCCGGGTTGCCATGCCTGCCATCAGCCGAGATGACGTAGTGGTCGGCGGTCACCTTCTCGAAGAACCGCTGCGTGACATTCCGCGCGCTGCCGTGATGCGCGACCTTCAACAGGTCGAGGTGCAGGGTGCCGTTCGGCATGAGCCCGGCCGCCTCGAGGCTGCTCAGCATGTGGTCGCTGCGGGCATCACCAGTCAGCAACATCGTTCTGCCTTTCCGGCTGGCGAGCACAATGATGCTGCTGAGGTTGAAGACCGACGTGTCGACGTCCGCCGCAGCCTTGGCGATGGCCTTCTTGTCGTTTGCCTTCTTGCGCGCGTCCACGAAGTCCTGCCACTTCTTGCGCAGGTCCTCGAAGCGCTGCTCGTCGGGGGCGATGACCCTAACTGACAGGTCTTCACCGAGATCGACGGGTTCGGCGTCTGCCACGGCGCGGCCATGCTCGAACTCAGCGTTGCGGTCGATGTGCAGCGTCACGGCGATGTTGGCCAGCCGCTCGGCCTGCGGGATGCTGGCGATGACCGCCGCCGATTCGGGGCCGACGCCGGCCGCGGTCTCCCCGGAGGCTGCGACCGAGGCCGCTAGCTCCTTCGGACTCACCGGTTCGAGTTCATCGACGGTGATGGCGTTGTGCCAGAGCCCGCCGATCCGAAAGGGCGGCGGCTCCTGCGCCTTGTCGATCTCCTCGAGGAGGTCCATCAGCTCGAGGATCCCCCGGATGTGGTCGTCATCGGCGTGGCTGACGATGACCAGGCCGAGCTCGGCCGGCTCGTCGTCGGCCAGTTCACTTCGGAGCTGGTCGAGTCGCGGATGCAGGGAATTCTTGAAGACCCCGCTGGGACCCCCGTCGATGAGCACGTACCGTGGAGCATCGGCGTCGCCGAAGGTGAGGAGCAGCGCGTCGCCGTGCTTTGCGCTGAGGGCTTCGAGCCGGAACATCTCAGAGGGACTGCATGGCGCGGAGCACGTCCACCAGTCCGTGTCCCTGGAAGTAGCGATCACGTCCTAGGTCGCTAGCCGTGGAGCATAGGACGTGTTTGACGCGGGCAGGGTCACCGACCAGCTCGCGGTAGCGAGCCATCAGCAGGGCGGCACAGCCGCTCACGTGTGGCGTCGCCATGCTCGTGCCGTCCAGCGTCCGGACCCTGCCGTCGGGAATCGCCGACCAGATCTTTTCGCCCGGTGCGACGAGGTCGGGCTTTGCCCGGCCGTCACCGGTCGGGCCGCGGCTCGAGAAGTAACTCACGCCGTAGTTGTAGGGCCGGTAGCCGTGGGTGGCCCCGACCGTGATGACCGCTTCGCTGTTGCCCGGATCGGTGATGCTGACCGTGCGATAGCCCTCGGCGATGTCCGCCTGGCTCGGGCTGCGCTGGAAGCCCTCGTTCCCCGCGGCCGTGACCACGACCATGCCGGCATTGACGAGGCGCGTCGTCTCGTCGCAGACCGGCGTCCTGCCGCACGCGTAGTTCGCGACGTCGTGCTTGATCGCCAGGCTCACGTTGGCCCCGTGCACGGTCATGAAGTCGCGCTCGGTGGTCAGCCCGAAGAGGAATTGGACTGCCGCGATGACCGCCCATTCGTCGCCGGAGCCCTTGGGGCCAAGGACCCGCAAATCGTACAGGGAGAGCTCGGGACAGACGCCGACCAGGTCGTGGTCCGGAGGCTCCCATCCGTTTAGCTTCACATCCGACTGCCGCCAGTCACCGGCAAGGATCCCCGCGACGTGCGTGCCATGCTCGTGCGTCGGCGGCTGGTACTGGCCCCGGACGTGCGGCACCCGGAGGAGCGGTGCGAACCTGGTCCAGCGCATCGGTCGATGATGCTTCAGGGTCTCGATGAGCTCGTCCCGGAGCACTGGGTTCGCCGCGAGACGTTGGCGGAGCGGCTCGTCCTGGATCGTCCCCCTCTCGAGCCGCCGCACGTTCAGGAGTTCCCGAACGGCCGTGAAGTCGTACGTATCGACGACCCGCGTGTTGTTGAACGGCTGCCCGTCCCGCTCGAACGGCTCGGCCCAGAACTGCGGCGCCACCGGCTGGCGACGCCGCCCGTTCCCCGCCGCGGCGACGCTGCGCATGCGGAATGCCGGATGGCTCGCATCGATGCCGCTGTCGATGACCGCCCAGCGCAGTGACCGGAAGTCGACGGGGAACAGGGCTCGCGCGGCATCGCCCTTCACCGTGGGCACCGAGCGGAACACCGTGACGCTGGCACGACGGTTTCGGCTGACGCTGAAGACCAGCCCTTCCTTGCCTGCCTCAGGATCGATCAACTCCGCGACGGTATCCACCAGGAGCCGTGCCTTGGCTTCGGATAGTGGCGTCTCGAGCTCGCGCTCCTTTCGGGCCTCGCCCTCCTGCTCGGGCTCCCCGTCCGCCTCCAGCTCTGCGAGCCGACCCTGGCGCGCGAGTTCGATGGTCCCGATGATCCGAATCGCCCACAGCACGTTCGGGAGTGTTCGCGGCGCCAGTGGTTTCTGGGGGCCCGGCGGTTCGGTGTACCCAGCCTCGAACCTGCTCAGTGCACTGGCCGTTTCCGCGCGTTCGCGGTCGGACTCGGTCGGGATCTTCAGCCAGCCTTCGCAGATATCGCCTGCCTCTTCCCGCCAGACCGACAGCGGCAGCACGACCCGGACGAGCTGCTCGAAAGTCAATCTCGCGGCGACGGTCGACTGGTTGTACGCGAGCTCCGCGTCATCGTCGTCGAGCGTCTCATCGA
>WUUC01009849.1_pt1 | contig 11034 bp, 8 predicted proteins | sample 6278441 | NCBI WGS metagenome assembly WUUC01 (sample SAMN13675441, study PRJNA597444) | soil metagenome | isolation source: soil | place: USA: Washington | collected 2017-10 | reverse complement strand
GCGAAGGCGGCCGAGACGCAGGCGGCGTTGAAGGACGCCGCGCGGCGGCTGTTCGCCGACCGCGGCTACCTGAACACCAAGATCGCGGACATCACGGCGGAGGCGGGCCGCGCGACGGGTTCCTTCTACGACCACTTCCCCACCAAGGAGGCGCTGCTCCAGGCGCTGATGCGGGACATGGACGACCGCGCCGACGAGGAACTCGACACTTACGAGCACCCCGGCGACCACGATCTCACTGACCACGACCTCACCGACCGTGCCCAGCTGCGCGACCACCTGGGGCTGGCATGGCGGATGTACCGCGAGCACCTGCCGGTGGTCGTGGCGCAGACGCAGTCGGTGATCGCCGCCGATCCCGGCGGGGGGCACGCGTGGCGGATGCTGGCCGGCCAGACCGGCGTGCTGCGCCGCCACCTGGAGTACCTGCGCGACCGCGGCCACGGCCTGCCGGGCGACCCGGTGCTGGTGGCGGCCGCGATGGGCGCGGTGCTCGGCCTGCTCGGCTACGCCGTCATGACCACCGACGAGGTGACCTACGGCGACGACGAGGTCGTGGACACCCTGACGTCGCTGCTGCTGCACGGCCTCGCGGGCGAGCACCCCGCCGACACCCCGCCACGCGGGTGACCGGCCACGTGACCACGGAACAGGGCCCGCGCAATCTCGGGCCCCTGCTGGGGACGATCGCCGCGCTCGCCGTCGCGGCCTGCGGCATCGCGGTGTCCGCGCCGGTCGCGCACCGGGGGTGGACCGACGTGGCGCTGCACGGTTTCGGTGTGCTCGCGATCGTCATCGGCGCGCGGATCTGGCTGGGCACGTCCCGGCCGCGGATCGGCGCGCTGATCGTCCTCACGGGGGCCGCGTTCCACCTCGGCGACCTCCGGGCCGCCATGTCCGAGCCCTGGTTCGCGGCCGGCTTCTGCCTGGCCTACCTGTGGACCGCGGTCCTCGCGCACATCGCGCTGGCCCTGCCCGGCGGCCGGCTGGGGTCGGCGGGCGCCCGCGCCCTCGTCGCCGTGGCCTACGCGGGCGCGGTCGGCACCCAGGTCGTGCGGTACGTCGTCGACTCCCCCGTGCCGCCGTGGTGGTGGAACCACAACCCGGGGCCGCCCTCGGCGACGGCGGTGGCGAGCAGCGTGACCTATGTGGCCGTGACCGTCGCGACGCTGGCGGTGGTCGTCCGCCGCTGGGTGTCGGCGACCAGCCTGCACCGCAGGCACGGCGCCGCGCAGTGGGGCACGGTCGTGGTGGCCGGGCTCGGTGGGATCTCGGCCGCGCTGGTCGCCCTGTCCGGGGCGGGTTCGGTCGCCCGCACGGTGTCGCTGCTGGTGGCCTGCGCCCTGCTGGCCTGTGCGGTGCCCCTCGCGGTCGCGGCCCGCAGGCTGCACCTGGAGCTGGCGTGCGCGCAGGCGGCGAGGACCGTGCTGGGGCAGTTCGGCGGCGGCCACGACACCGCGCCCGTCGTGCTGCAGCGGGCGCTGGCCGACGCGGTCGGCGACCCGACGCTCGTGCTGCACTACCCCGGCGACGGCGGCTCGTTCCTCGACGTGCGCGGCAGGCCCGTGACACCGGGTCCGTCGCCGGGGCGCGCGGTGACCCGGGTGCACCGGGACGGGGCGCTGGTCGCGGTCGTCGAGCACGACGAGACCCTCGCCGAGCAACGCCGGGTGGTCGACGTCGCGCTGGACATCGCGGGGCTGGCGATCACCGGTGCGGCCCGCCGGTTGCCGGACGCGGCGTTCGCCGAGCGGCACCGCATCCAGCGCGACCTGCACGACGGCCCGCAGCAACAGCTGTTCGGCGCGATGCTGCTGCTCGACATGGCCCGCACCGGTTCGATACCGGTCGACGGCGCGCTGCACCGGGCGCACGGGCTGATCGGGCAGGCCGTCGTCGCGTTGCGGGAGCTGACGCAGCGGATCTACCCGGAGACGCTGGTCGAGCACGGGCTCGCCGCGGCGGTCGCGCAGCTCGGTGCCCTCTCGCCCATCCCGGTCCTGGCCGACGTCCCGGCCGTGCGGTGGCCCCCGGACCTCGAGCTGACCGCGTACTTCCTGGTCTCCGAGGCCGTCGCGAACGTGTACAAGCACGCGGACGCGTCCGCGGTGACGGTCACGGTCCGGGAGACCCGCGACGCGCTCGTGCTGGAGATCAGCGACGACGGGACGGGAGGCACGGGTGGGACGGGCGAGCCGCGGGCGCTGCGTCTGCGGGCCGCGTCGGTCGGCGGGTCGGTGGCCGTGTCGAGCGAGCCGGGGCGCGGCACCACGGTGTCGGCGCGGCTGCCGATCGGGGTGCCGTGCGGGTAGGGATCGTCGAGGACCACCTGCTGTTGCGGGACATCCTCACCGAGGGCCTGCGGGGCCGCGGGATCGCGGTGACCGGCGGCGCCGCGGATGTCGAGTCGGCCACCCGTCTGGTCGACGCCGATCCGCCCGACGTGCTCCTGCTCGACATCCGGCTGCCCCCGGACCACCGCGACGAGGGCCTGCGCCTGGCCGAGCTGGTGCGGGCCCGCCACCCGCGGGTGGGGCTGCTGGTCCTGTCCTCCCAGGGTGAGGTCTCCTTCGCGCAGCGGCTGCTCGGCATGCCCGGTGAGCCGCGGGCGCTGGGGTACCTGCTCAAGGACCGGGTGGGGAACCTGGACGAGCTCGTCGACGCGCTGCACCGGGTCGCCCGGGGCGAGGTGGTGGTCGACGGGCAGCTGATCCGCGCGCTGATGAGCGGGCCGCGGCCGCGGGACCCGCTCGAACCGCTGAGCCCGCACGAGCGCCGCGTGCTCGCCCTGGTCGCGGAGGGCCGGTCGAACCTGGGGATCGCCGAGCGGATGGGCTGCCGGGTGGGCACCGTGGAGAAGCACCTGTCGGTGATCACGGCGAAGCTCGGTCTCGGGTCGCTCGGCGACGTGGAGCGCCGCGGGGTCAACGTCCGGGTCCTCGCCACGCTGGCGTTCCTGCGGGGCAGCGGGGACCTCGTGCCCTGAGCGCCACCGGGTTTCCCTACCTGCGCGCCGGAGGTTTCCCCGTCCCGGGCACCCGGTGCGTGCACCAGCCTGGTGGGCGGCGCCGACAGGCGCCATTCCACCCAGGGAGAAGAAGACCCAATGACATCCAGAACCGGGGCCGTCGGCCGCCGCGTGCGCGCGGTCGCCGCCGCCTTCCTGCTCACCGCGGGCCTCACCGCGGCGCTGCCCGCGACCGGCGCGCACGCGGACCCGATCGGCACCTGCGCCCAGATCACGAAGTTCACCATGACCTTCAGCACCGGCGACGACGACCTGCGCTACAACTCCGAGGTCATCGTGGGCATCCGGGTGGCGCACCTGACCCACGCGATACCCCTGAACTCCGTGTTCGGGCCGTTCGGGGACTACACGACGACGGTGAAGGCCGACGTGACGTTCGCGACGGCGGGGCAGTCGGTCAACTCGTGCGACATCCGGGGGCAGAACCTCACCCTCGTCTCGCACCCCGCGTGGCCGCAGGGCGCGGACAACTGGGACATGAACAACTTCACCGTCGTGGGCTTCACCAGCTCCGGTGTCGCGAAGTACCAGCACGGCTCCGGCAACTGGGCGCCGCGGTTCCGGTTCACCCAGAGCGACCCGACCCTGATCCTGCACGACTGGGTCTGACCCGCGACCGGCGGCCGGGCCCTTTCGCAAGGGGGGCCCGGTCGCCGGTCAGCCGTGCCAGTGGCGCCACAGCGCCGCGTACTCCCCGCCGGCGGCGACGAGCACGTCGTGGCTGCCGAGCTCGGTGATGCGGCCGTCGGCCATGACGGCGACCCGGTCGGCGTAGTGGGCGGTGTGGAGGCGGTGGGCGATGGCGATCACGGTCCGGCCGGCGAGGACGGCGGCCATCGCGCGTTCGGCGTGCCGGGCGGTGGCGGGGTCGAGCAGTGCGGTGGCCTCGTCGAGGATGACGGTGTGCGGGTCGGCCAGCACCACCCGGGCCAGCGCGAGCTGCTGGGCCTGTGGCGCGTCGAGGGTCACCGCGTTCGCGCCGAGCTCGGTCGACAGCCCGGCCGGGAGGTCACGCACCCAGGTGGCGTCGACCGCGTCCAGCGCCGCCCGCATCCGGGTGTCGTCGGCGCCCGGGGCGGCGATCGCGAGGTTGTCCCGCACGGTCCCGAGGAACACGTGGTGTTCCTGGGTGACCAGCACGATCCGGCGCCGCAGCTCCTCGGGCGCGAGCAGCGCCACCGGCGCGCCACCGACGGTGATGTCCCCGGCGCGGGGCACGTCGACCCCGGCGAGGAGCCGCCCCAGCGTCGACTTCCCCGCCCCGGACGGCCCGACGATCGCGAGCCGCTCCCCCGGCCGCACCGACAGGTCGACGCCGTGGAGCACGTCGCGGCCGCCGCCGTAGGCGTAGCGCACCTCGGTGACCTCGAGCCGGTCGTCGCGCGGCGCCGCGGACCCGACGGGGGCGGGTTCGACCTCGCCGACGCCCTTGAGCCGGGCCAGCGACGCCGCGGCGCGCTGCACCTGCTCCATCCACATCAGCACCTGGTTGACCGGGTTGACCAGCTGCATCGCGTACAGGCTCGCGGAGATCACCGCGCCGAGGCTGACGAGGTCGTTGACGTGGAGGACACCGCCGACCATCAGCACGGCCACCATCGAGGCGATGCTGGCGAAGTCGACCATGGGGAACAGCACCGAGCGCAGGAACAGGGTGCGGACCTTGGTGCGGTAGCCCTCGCCGACCCGCGCGTCGGCGTCGGCGATCCGGCGGGCACCCATCCCGAACACCTCGACCGTCCGCGCGCCCTCGACGGTGGCGGCGATGGACTCGGACAGGTCGGAGGTCGCGGTGCCCTCGGCGAGGTAGGCGGTCCGGGCGCGGCGCAGGTACCAGCGGCCGGCCCACCACAGCCCGGAGATGGCGGTCAGCGCGCACAGTGCGAGCGGCGGGCTGAGCACGAGCATCGCGCCGAAGATGAACACCGCCTGCAGGGTGCCCATGAACACCTCGGGGACCGCGTCGCGCAGCGCGCCGCCGACGGTCGCGACGTCCGCGGTCGTGCGCGACATCAGGTCGCCCGTGCCCGCGCGTTCGACCACGGCGGTGGGCAGCGCGAGGGTCCGGTCGACGAAGTCCTCCCGCAGCCGGGCGAGTGACCGCTCGGCGAACCGGTGCGCGAAGTAGCGCGCGAACCGGGTCAGCACCATGTGCCCCACCGCGAACGCGACGATCGCGACCGCCAGCAGGTCGACCGCCGCGAGATCGGCACCGGATTCAGTGCTGCCGGGCCCGCCGGTCTCGACGTGGTTGACGATCCGGCCGATCAGCCACGGCGCGCCGAGCCCGGCGGCCGCCGACAGGCTCGTGGTCACCACGACCAGCACCGCCGCGCCGCGGTCGGCACGCAGGATCTCCCAGGCCGCCCGCCGCACGCCCCGCGCGTCGGCGACCGGCAGCCGCCACCCCTCAGTCACCGACGAGCTCCTCCTCACTCCCCCGGAACGCGAGCGTCCGGCACCCGGGCTGGGTGGCCAGCAGCTCGGCGTGGCTGCCGGTGGCGGCCACGCGGCCCTCGACCAGGTAGGCGACCCGGTCCGCGCGGTCGAGCAGCAGCGGCGAGGTCGCCACCAGGACGGTGGTGCGGCCGCGCCGCGCGGCGTGGAGGCGTTCGGCGATGACCGACTCGGTGTGCGCGTCGACGGCGGAGGTCGGTTCCACCAGCAGCAGCACCTCCGGGTCGGCCAGCAGCGCCCGCACCAGCCGCAGCCGCTGGCGCTGCCCGCCCGACAGCGACCGGCCCTGCGCCTCGACGAACGAGTCGAGCCCGGCGGGCAGCGCGGCGACCACGTCCTCGGCCATCGCGACCCGGATCGCCTCCCGCACCGCCCGGTCGCCGTGGGGGGTTGCGCGGGCGGCGACGGTCTCGCGCAGGGTGCCGGCGAACAGGTAGGCGTCGTTGTCGGCGACGAGGATCCGGGACCGCACGTCGGCCAGCGGCACGTCGGCGAGCGGGGTGCCGCCCCAGGTGACGGCGGAGTCGGTGTAGCGGCCGAGCCGGTCGACCAGGTCGGTGGCGTCGCCGGTCGCGGCGACGGCGAGCAGCTCACCGGGCCGCACGGTCAGGCCGCTGTCCGGGTCGCACAACGCGGCCGGACCGGCGGGCGCCGCTGCGGCCGGCCGGTCCGCGACCGCGGGGGCCAGGGTCAGGACGTCGGTGACGCGGCGGGCGGCGACGAGGCCGCGGCTGATGTCCTGCGCGCCCTCGACCAGGAAGAACACCGGGGTGGACAGGACCGCGACGTAGCCGTAGACGGCGACCATCTCCCCGACGGTGATCTCCCCGGCGGCGGTCATCCGCGCGGCGAGCCAGGTGACCGCGGCGAGGAACAGGCTCGGCAGGCCCACCGCGACCCCCTCGATCCAGCTGGCGACGGCCCCGACCCGGTAGCCCTCGGCCCGCAGCGCCTGGGAGCCGCGCCGGTAGCGGTCGGCGAACAGGTCCTTGCCGCCGATCCCGCACAGCACCCGCAGCCCGGCCACGATGTCCCCGGCGCGGGCGGTCAGCGCGCCCTGGTTCTCCCGGTAGCTGGTCTCGGTGCGGCGCAGCCGGTTGAGCAGCGGCCCGATCGACAGCACGAACAGCGGCACCCCGACCAGCACGACGACGGCGAGCAGCGGGGAGATCGACACGAGCAGGACCGCGACCACGGCGTAGGTGACGATCGCGCCGACACCGGGCCCGGTGGAGGTCATGGTGCGGGCGATGCGGTCGAGGTCGGCGGCACCGATGCTCACCACCTCCCCGGAGGTGACCCGGCGCGGCAGCTCGGCGCCGACGGACACCGCGTGCCGGACCACGACCTGCACGGTCCGGTAGCCGGCGTCGTTGCGGATGAACGTCATCGTCCGGTGCCGCACGATCCCGACGGCCGCGTTGACCGCGCCCGCCACCGCGAGCACCGCCACCCAGAACCCGAGCGCGCCCAGGTCGCGGGCGCGCAGACCGTCGTCGATGGCCCTGGCCATCACATACGGCGGCAGCATCAGCAGGACCATCCAGGTCGTGGCCAGGGTCGCGCCGAGGAGCACCCGCCCGCGCTGCCGCTTCACCAGCCACCACAGGTAGCGCAGCGGGCTCCGCGCGTCGGGCACACCGGGATCGGCGTAGGGGACCTTCAGGCGCATGATTCCCACCCTAGGCACCGCAGGCACCGGTTTTCCCGCCCATGCCACCCCGGGTCCGGCTTGACTCTCACTCGACGTGACCACGAGTGCGACACCACTGGCGGTACCGGACGTGAGACTCTGGTGCCGATGGATGTGAACCGCGCGGCCGACGGCCCGAGGTGCGCGGCGGTGGCCGAGGCACTCGGGGAACCACTCGCGGGCACCGCCGCGGTCACCCGTTCGTGGCTCGCGCTTGAGCAGCCGGGCCCCTGGGGCCGTGACGCGCTGTCCGCGAGCCACCTCGACGAGGCCGTCGCGGCGGCGCTGGCGGCGCTGTCGGCGGGCACCGGGGTGCGGATCGTGCTGATCCGCAGGCCCGGCAGCCACCCCGACCGGCACCGCCCGGTGCCCAGGACCGTCTACCTCGCGCACACCGCCCCCGGCCGGTCGTGGCTGGAACGCACCTCGCTGACCGACCCCAAGGAGCTCCTCGACCTGGACTTCGCGCGCGCGGGCGCCGGGGACCGCGGCCTGCTCGGCACACCCGTACCGGATCCGCTGCTGCTGGTGTGCACCAACGGCAGACGCGACGTGTGCTGCGCGCTGCGGGGCCGCCCCGTCGCCGCGGCGCTCGCGGTGGCGCACGGGGACCGGGTGTGGGAGTGCACGCACATCGGCGGGCACCGGTTCGCACCGACCGCGGTGCTCCTGCCGACCGGGTACTCCTACGGCCGCCTCACCACCGCCTCCGCCGCCCGCCTGCTGACCGGCGGGCCCGTCCTGGCCGACTGCCGGGGCCGCTCCACCTGGCCCGCCGCGGGTCAGGTCGCCGAACTGGCCGTGCGCGGGTCGGTCGGCATGACCGACCCGGACGCGCTGACCGTCACGGCCACCGACCGGCACCCGGCGGGCGGCTGGCAGGTCACCGTCACCCACACCGACGGCCGCACCTGGCGCGTCGAGGTGGCCGAACGCGAGGTCGCGGCGGCCCGCGGCGCGAGCTGCGGCGCGGCACCCACCCCCGCGGTGGCGCTGTCGGCGGTGTCCGCGGTGCCTGTCGGGGTGGGTGCGTAGGGTCGGCGCGTGGCCGACACCGTCGATCGCGAGCAGGTGCTCGCCTACCGCATCCAGGCCCACGGCCTGCACCGCACCCAACGGGATGCCGCCGCGCTGGACGTGCTGGACCTCGGTGTGCAGCACACGTCGGTGCCCGCGGTGCGGCAGGTCCTGTCCGCACGCCTCACCCCCGGCTTCACCACGGACGACTGTGTGACCGTGTGGTCGTTCCGCGGCGCCCCGCACCTGCTGCGGCGCGGCGACCTGCCCCGGCTGGCGGGTGAACTGTGGCCCCGCGGCGACGCCGACGCCCTCGCGCGTCTGGGCGGCGAGGGCACGGTGCTGCGGAGGGCGAGGATCGGCGGGCTGGCGGCGTTCACCACCACGGCGGCGGCCCTGCGCGCGATCGTCCGGGAACCGATGCCCAAGGGCGAGGTGTCGACGGCGGTCACGGCCGCGCTGCCCCCGGAGTACTCCTACGACTGCCGGGGCTGCGCGGCCACGCACGTCTACAACACGCTGCTGCAGTCCGCGGGCCTGGCGGCGGGGGTGGAGCTGCTGCCCGGCACCCGCCCGACCGTGCTCGCGCCGCTTCCGGACCGCCCGGACTGCCCGCCCCACCCGGTGGGCGCGGCGCGGCTGATCCGCGCCTACCTGCGGCTGCACGGCCCGGCGACGGTGGCGGAAGCGGCCGGGTACCTGGGCACCACCCAGGCGGAGGCGAAGAAGATGTGGCCGGCCGACCTGGCCACCGTGTCGCTCGACGGCCGCGAGGCGTACCTGCCCGCCGAGGACCTGCCCGCCCTGCGCACGCCACCCGCCCCGGACCCGGTGCGGCTGCTGCCGGCGTTCGACCCGCTGCTGCAGCTGCGGGACCGGGAGCTGCTGGTGCCGGCCGCGGCCGGCCGCAAGGCCCTGTGGCGGATCCTGGGCAACCCGGGCGCGGTGCTGGCGTCCGGGGAGGTGGTGGCGACCTGGCGCACCGCGAAGTCGACGAAGTCCACGCTGGCGCTGACGGTCACCCCGTTCACCACGCTGACGGCGAGCGTCCGCGGGGCCATCGAGTCGGAAGCCGCCACGCTGGCAGAACTGCGCGGCGCCACCACGACGACCGTCGACTACGACTGACCGGACCGGCCCTGGTTCCTGCGGGTAAGGACACATCCGACAGGTCCGGCCCGCCACCCTGCCCCGCCACCGTCGAGCCGCACGCGGTTCAGCGGATCGGCGTCGAGATCGGCCGCACGAGACCGTTGCGCTGATCGTGTGTCGTCTGCGCGCCGCGGGATCGCTTGCCGCCTCCAGGAGCCTGCCGCCAGGGTGTCGGCATCGCCGCCGGGCGCCTTCGGAAATGTCTCGGCGAGATCGACGCGTTCGTCCTGAGCACCGCCCCTGTCCGCCGACGCCAAGGTGCCGTTCGCGGTCGGTGGAACGGGGTGAGTCTCGTCGGGGGGTGCGGGATAGTGGGCGCGTGAGCGGTGTGCGGCTTGACGGTGCGGTGCGGCTTCCCGACGGGGCCTGGGTTCGCGGGCGCGGCCTGCGCAACCCGCGGCCCGGCGGGGCGTTGCCCGAGTACGGGCTCTACCTCGGCTCGGGGAAGCTCCGGGCGCGGCACTCGTTCGACTGGGACCACGAGTGGATCGACTGGCCCGACTTCCTCCTGCCCCGCGACACCGCCGCCGCCCTCCGGCTGATCGGTGATCTGCACCGGCGGGCGCTCGACGGGCAACGGGTCGAGGTGGCGTGCGGCGGCGGGATCGGGCGCACCGGGACCGTGATCGCCTCGCTCGCGGTGCTTGCCGGGATTCCCGGGGGTGAGGCCGTGGCGTGGGCGCGGGCGAACTACCACCACCGGGCGGTCGAGACGCCCTGGCAGCGGCGGTGGATCATCCGTTCGATCGTGCTCGACACCGGCACCGGATAGTTCCACCAGGACAGCCATCACGCCGCCGTCCCGAACACACCCCCACCGTCCAGGAAATCGCGCCGGTTATCCGAAAAGGAATTGTCGGCGGGTTCGGCCTCCGCCCCCCGGTGTCCATTCTGCCGGAAGGCACCGACAATCCCGGCGAGCGCGGGCGGTTCCGGTGGTAGTTCTCCACAACACGCCCGGTGTCCACAGAAACGCAGGCGCCCCACAGGGAGCGCGGTTTTCTGTCGGCGGGTTCCGGTAGCGTGGATCAAGGGGGCCGGAGGCAACACGCACGGTGGCCCCGGCTCCGCTGGGGAGCCGGGGCCACCGTGGTCGTCCTGGGGTCGTTCTACTGGTAGCGGGGCGGCGGCGGGGGGTCGTCCGACAGCTCGGTCGACTCGTTCGGCCGCGCCTGCGGACGGCCCGGGGGCGGCATGTGCGGGACCGCGCCCGGGTGCTGGTAGCCGGGCGGCGGCTGGTCGTACACCGGCGGCGGGGCCTGCTGCACGGGCGGGCGCTCGTACACGGGCTGCTGCTGGTCGTAGGCCTGCGGCGGTTCGTACCCGGTGGGTGCCTGCGCCACGGGCTGGGGCGGCGGCTCCGGCTGGCGGGTGAGCGCGGGCGGGCTCGACGGCTGCAGCGGGCTGGAGGCCTGCAGCGGACTCGGCACCTCCTTGCGGGCCACGGCTTCCGCCTCGCGGACGGCCTCCGCGACCTTCGGGTCGGTCGAGGTGTCGAACCAGCTCTCGATGTCGTCGTCGTCATCGGTTCGGCGGTTCGGCGGCTCGTACGCGGGCGGTTCGTAGCGGAACACACCGTCGTCGCCGGGGGCGCCCAGCATCTTCGCGAAGCCCTCGAGTGCCTTGCCGAAGTCGTTCGGCAGCATCCACACCTTGTTCGCGTCGCCCTGCGCCATCTGCGGCAGCG
>WUUC01098399.1_pt1 | contig 11035 bp, 8 predicted proteins | sample 6278441 | NCBI WGS metagenome assembly WUUC01 (sample SAMN13675441, study PRJNA597444) | soil metagenome | isolation source: soil | place: USA: Washington | collected 2017-10 | reverse complement strand
CTTCGCTTTGTCGCTAAGCTCTACATGGTAGCCCAGTGCAGTGATCCTGCCGAAGAGCTTGCCCAGGGTGATATCGATGATCTTATGGATGTGTTCGCGCTGCAGTGAGTTGAACACGATCACGTCGTCCAACCTGTTCAGGAACTCCGGGCTGAAGGCACGCTTCAGGGCGTTCTGAATGGTCGACTTCATGTTCTCTTCTTCGCTCATCTGTTTTGCCTTGGTGGCGAAACCGATACCGCTTCCGAAGTCCTTCAGATCACGCACACCGATGTTGGATGTCATGATAATGATCGTGTTACGGAAGTCAACGCGGCGACCCAAACCATCGGTCAGGATACCATCGTCGAGAACCTGGAGGAGGATGTTGAACACATCGGGGTGTGCTTTTTCGATCTCGTCGAGCAACACAACCGAGTATGGTTTCCTTCTCACTTTCTCTGTAAGCTGTCCGCCTTCTTCGTAGCCGACGTAACCGGGAGGCGCTCCCACGAGCCTTGACACGGAGAATTTCTCCATGTACTCACTCATGTCGATGCGAACCAGCGAGTCTTCCTTATCGAAGAGATAATTGGCGAGAACCTTTGCAAGCTCGGTCTTACCGACGCCGGTGGGACCGAGGAATATGAATGATCCGATCGGCTTGCGGGGGTCTTTCAGACCAACGCGGGTACGCTGTATCGCTTTTGTCAGCTTCCTGATGGCCTCTTCCTGGCCTATCACTTTGCCTGCGAGCGACTCGCCCATTCCGAGCAGTTTGTTGCTTTCCTTCTGAGCGATACGGTTGGCGGGAATGCCCGTCATCATACCGATCACATCGGCAACGTTGTCTTCGGTAACGGTGTACTTTTCGGTACGTGTCTTTTCTTCCCAGCGGGCTTTGGCCAGATCGAGCTGTTCGATGAGCTTCTTCTCTTTGTCTCTCAGCTGTGCGGCCTCTTCATATTTCTGACTCTTTACCACGCGGTTCTTTTCCTTCTTCACGTCCTCGATAGCTTCTTCAAGCTTCACGATATCGTCGGGAACGTGAATGTTGTTGATGTGAACACGCGCGCCGGCTTCGTCCATAACATCTATGGCCTTGTCGGGCAGGAAACGGTCGCTGATGTACCTGTCGGATAATTTCACGCAGGCTGCAAGCGCTTCTGTGGTGTAGGTCACATGGTGGTGTTCCTCGTATTTTTCCTTGATGTTTTCAAGGATCTGGATGGTTTCTTCTACCGAAGTAGAGTCGACCATGACCATCTGGAAGCGGCGTGCGAGAGCGCCGTCCTTTTCGATATACTGTCTGTATTCGTCGAGCGTAGTTGCGCCAATGCATTGGATCTCTCCGCGGGCAAGGGCGGGCTTGAACATATTCGAAGCGTCGAGTGAACCGGAAGCGCCGCCGGCGCCTACGATGGTGTGGAGCTCGTCGATGAACAGGATGACGTCGGGTGACTTCTCGAGCTCGTTCATAACGGCTTTCATACGCTCTTCGAACTGGCCGCGGTACTTGGTACCGGCAACGAGTGACGCGAGGTCGAGCGTTACGACTCTTTTACCAAAGAGCACGCGCGATACTTTCTTCTGGATGATCCGCAGGGCGAGACCTTCTGCGATGGCTGTTTTACCAACACCTGGCTCTCCGATCAGGATCGGGTTATTCTTCTTGCGGCGGCTCAGGATCTGGGCCACACGTTCGATCTCTTTTTCACGACCAACGATCGGGTCGAGCTTGTTGTCTTCGGCGAGCTTGGTAAGATCGCGGCCGAAATTATCGAGCACGGGTGTGCGTGACTTTTCGGAGCCCTTCTTCTCTTTGCCTGCGCCGCCGGCACCACCGGAGCCTCCGCTGCCGAACATCTTGGATGAGTCTTCATCGGGATCGTCGGTATCGGAAGATGCCTGGGGATGTTCGTGCTGGTACTCCAGCATTTCTTTCACTACGTCGTAAGCGACGTCGAACTTGTTCAATATCTGTGTTGCCAGGTTATCGGGATCGCGGAGTATCGACAGCAGAAGATGTTCTGTGCCGATGAGCTGCGCTTTGAAAACCTTCGCTTCGAGATACGTGATCTTCAAAACTTTTTCCGAAGCGCGTGTAAGTGGAATTTGTGCCAGACTCTTGATCTGGTGTGTGGCAGTGCCTTTCGAGATCTTTTCAATCTCCGAACGCAATGCATCGAGAGGCACGCCGAGCTTCTTGAGTACACCGACAGCAACACCTTCACCTTCCCGGATCATACCAAGTAAGAGGTGTTCAGTACCGATGTAATCATGGCCCAGTCGCAACGCTTCCTCCCTGCTAAGTGATATCACTTCTTTGACGCGATTGGAAAATTTAGCTTCCATATTATCAGCCATAGTATAAGTAAATGTAATGGTTTTACCCTTTAATATTCAATGTGAGGGACTGCTTCCGGCCCAATTTAGTTTTAGTTCCCCGGGCCGCCCAAGAGTAACCAAAGTAACGCGATTAGAAATTCATTTGTTCAATCGATCCTTGCTTCAGCAAATCGCGCCGAGAACGATTGAACTAGGTCTTCCGGGAGGCTTGCAGTACACTGCCTGCCTCGGGGCCACAGCAGCACAGTAAGTCGAGTACGCTCAAGTTCTCATCAAAACCACTGCCAAATACCTGGTAATAGGGTGTGGACCGGTAGAATCCGCGTTCTATATACGTATTCCTTGTCGTAATCAACGAACGCACGTCAGAAAAAGGTTCATTAACAACATTTTCGTACGTAGCAGTCGCCGACAAGCCTTTTCGCCACTTCAAACAGTCAAGACAATATGACAGAATTTGGACGTTCAGATCAAAAATAAAATTTGTACCCGAATAAATAATTTTATGCAGGTCGTCGGAGTAATGTTCAAAGAACGGACTGTTCCTATATGCCGATTCAAGTGTTCTCCAAAGTACGTCGCGCCAACGGGTTGAATAGTCTATTCTTACTTCTCCGAACGGAACTTTACCATGTTTTCCTGTTAGCGGCACCGAAAGCATCTCAACGCGTTGAGTAGTTTTGATGAAACAACGGTTTCGGTAGCTCTGCTTGACATAGTGTTCATGTTTTTCAAGAAGTATACTTTCGAAACCATCAAGCAAACAGAAATACTCCAGTGATGGAAGGAAATGAAGTTCTATAAGAACTGTCTTTTGCATTCAAACAGTAAATTCTCCTAAGCCGTTCCGCGTAACGATCGCTTCACCCGAGGTAAAGTCGACGATGGTCGAGGGGACGTTGCCACCCACACCGCTGTCGATTACCAGGTCCACTTTGTGTTTCAGGTCTTCGTAGATCTCTTCGGGGTCGGTGGTATATGTTTTTATCTCGTCGTCGTTTTTAATGGAAGAGGTGATCAACGGATTACCGAGTTCCTTTACGATAGCAAGTGGAACGGGGTGATTGGGTATACGGATACCGACGGTCTTCTTGTTTACATCGAGGACCCGGGGAACGTTGCTGCCCGATTCAAGGATGTAAGTGAAGGGACCGGGAAGCGTTCGCTTGATGATCTTATACACTGGCGTATCGATGCGGCGAACGTATGAAGCGACCTCACTGATATCGTGACAGATGAAGGACAGGTTGAGCTTCTGGGGTTTGATCTGCTTTACCTGGCAGAGGCGTTCGATGGCTTTCTTGCTCAACAGGCTGCAGCCGATGCCATAGATGGTGTCAGTCGGGTAGACGATGAGGCCGCCGTTGCGCAATATCCCGGCCACCCGGAGGATCTTGCGGAGCTCGGGGTTGATGGGATGGATCTTGAGAAGTTCTGCGGCCATACTAAAAGTTCAACAATATAGGAAGGTTCTTTGTTCGCGGTTCGAGGTTCTGAGACTGTTCAGGTTCACGGATAATACATCTATGGAGACATCATGTTGTGGCGATCGCGGGTCGAATGATACTCCACGGTCAGCCAGGACATAAAACCAGGTGACATCCGAACCCAGAACCTCGAACCCTGTACCGAGAATTAGTTATTTTTGTCCTCCGTATCTAAAGAAATGGCCCGAAGAAAACCCGAAACCCTGAGCAAAGCCAAGCTTGCTTTCTATATCATTTCATCCACGCTGCTGATAACATTCACATTTTACGGATATCAGATATGTTTCACGCCGAACGTATTGGTGGACAAGGACAACCGGACGTTCCGGATAGATAAAGGCACCACGTATCGCCAGGTTCTCAAAGACCTGTATGACAAAGGCTTTATCAACGACGCCGTGTCGTTCGGATTCCTGGCCAGGCTGAAAGATTACGACACGCGCGTTCACCCCGGTCAGTTTGCCCTCGAACGGAATATGACCAACCTGCAGGGTATCGCTGTGCTGATGGGCAACGACCAGGTGCCGGTACGAATCACATTCAACAATGTACGGCTCATCGCCGAGCTTGGTCCCAGGATCACGAAGAACACTACGGTAACCCCACAAGAATTCGATGAAGCAGTAGACCGGTTCGTGAAGGCCAACAGTGAAGGGTTCACCAAGGAAAACATACTGAGTATGTTCATACCGAACACCTACGAAGTGTATTTCAATATTACCGCAGACGAGCTCGTACAACGTATGCACGAGGAATACGAGAAATTCTGGACCGAAGAAAGAAAGCAGAAAGCCCAGGCGGTCGGTCTTACTCCGATACAAGTGAACATACTGGCATCTATCGTACGCGCAGAAGCTTCGAAGGAAGAAGAAGCTCCGACCATCGCCGGACTTTATCTTAACCGGTTGAAACGCGACATCGCTTTACAGGCCGACCCCACGCTGGTATTTGCCGTCGGTGATTTCTCGTTGAAGAGAGTTTTGAACATTCACAAGGAAGTTGATTCACCATACAATACTTATACACATACCGGCTTGCCGCCCGGACCGATCAACATGCCCGGTATTTTGTTTATTAATTCCGTTCTGAATGCCGAGCAACACGACTATATATATATGTGTGCGAAAGAAGATTTTTCGGGAGCACATAACTTTGCAACAAACCTTACGGATCACAACCGCAACGCAGCCAAATATCAAAAGGCACTCTCTATAGAGATACGCAAGGGCAGGGAAGCCCGCCGCCGCGAGGCGACTCCGGCGAACGAAGCCCGGAAGAAGAAAAACAACTGATGTACAGGTCGGAAACCCACATTCGTGTACGTTACGGCGAAACCGACCAGATGGGATACGTCTATTATGGAAATTACGGGATGTACTACGAGGTCGCACGGGTAGAGAGCCTGAGACAGCTCGGAATGTCGTATAAAGAAATGGAGGCGATGGGAGTGATGATGCCGGTGATCGAGAATCACACCAAATTTCTTGCGCCTGCACTATACGACGATCTGCTGAGGATCGTAACGACCATCCGGGAAAAGCCAGGTGTGCGGATCAAATTTGAATACGAGATTTATAATGAGGCCGGCAAGCTGATCAACCAGGGCGAAACCTTGCTTGTGTTCGTCGATAAGAAGACGGGCAAGCCACGAAGGCCGCCAGAAAAATTCGAACAGGTGCTGGAGCCATTCTTTAAAGCATGAAGTACGCGCTGCGCAAAAGGATCCTCAGTGTTCCGTCGGCCCGCACAACGCGGTCGTGGATGAAGAGGCTTACCTTCAAGCGCTTCGGGAATCTTTCACTATACAAGTTCGCCAAGATATTTCTTAACAACATTCACGAAGACGAGATCTTCGACAGGGCGAACAGTGTCGCATACAATTTCATACTCGCCATCTTTCCTACGATCATCTTCTTGTTTACGTTGATCCCCTACGTTACCGTCTACTTTCCGGAGATCACGAACGTGAGCATCATGACCTTCATTGGTGAGCAACTGCCACCTAGTATGGCCGATGTCATCTCATCGACTGTGCTGGACATTGTGAGCAACCAGCGGGGCGGACTGTTGACGTTCGGATTCTTCTTTGCGCTGTACCTGGCGACAAACGGGATGGTTGCCCTGATGCGGGCATTCAATGCATGCTATCGCACGGTCGACAGGCGGAATTTTCTCAGGACAAGGCTGACGGCAGCGGGACTGACTGTCATGCTGTCTATCGTGTTGTTCATGGCGATACTGCTTCTGGTCGTGGGGCAGATCGTGATCAATTATTTCACATCGCACGTGCAGGCCCTTGCGGAGCTGAGTCTCGATAAGCTGTCGCTCTACTTCATTCTCATGCTTCGATTCCTGGTGATCTTCATCGTGTTCTTCATCGCGATATCGTGCATTTACTATTTTGGGCCGGCGGTTCATTACAACTGGAATTTTTTCTCGATCGGGTCGCTGCTCGCAACGCTGGCATGTCTCGGGATCTCGTACGGGTTCTCGTATTACGTTGCCAACTTCGGGAGTTATAATAAAGTGTATGGGTCCATCGGGACCCTGATAGCAATGATGATCTGGGTACAGCTGCTGACCATGGTGCTGTTGTTCGGCTACGAGGTGAATGCAAGTCTGCATTATGCCACAAAAGTGGAGGCGATCAATGCACAGAAGGCGAAGCTGAAAAGGAAGGAGAGGGCGTCGAGGTAATTCTACTGATCGGTGAGGGAGTCGTAGTAATCGAGGATAGAGATCAGATCGTCTTTTCGACCCCAGTCGAGCTTATTTCTTTTGATGTATTCAACGACTTTCTTGTAGTGGTCTCCCATCAATTTTTTCGGGAGGTCGTTGTCGAGGATCCTGACCCTGGTGGATTCGCCGGAAAAAAAGTCCCAGCGCCACAACCTGTTGACATGCGACACATCTTTGGACGAGACCTCAAGATAAGGCTGCACGCTAAGATCCTCGCTGATAAAGTAGATGGTCATTGCATTGCTTACCACCACGCGGTTTTGTTCGTAATCGCCGAGGGCCAAAGCTTCTACAACGCCGGTTTTTTTATTGATGGAGACAGGATCTGTCTTGGTTAGCACAGCAAAATGTGTGTACTGCCGCACGATCTCAAAAAATTGACTGGTGCGCGAGCCGCCGTCGCGCGTTTCGTATTCCATAGAAAAGAAAGTCCGTTGTTGTCGTGCGTCGTTGTCGTAAAAATCAAAGCTCGTGAGATTTCGCGCGCTGTAGGTTCCTGTATGGGAGCCCGACTTAAATGAAACGATCGCGGTGCGGTCGTTGTAGGTGATCGTCCCCTGTTCTTCGGTGCCGTCGTTTAATACGATCCGGCCTTCATAAGTCGAGCCTTCTCCTTCCAGGGTTTTCAAAATGGCCTGCGCTTCGGACAATTTCTGGGCTGAGCCATAACCGGCAGAGCATAGAGCTGCAGCAATGATCAAAAAACGGCGCATGAGTCGGGGTGACGTTAGTAAAATTAAAAAAAAACGTCCAGCATCCGATATCTTTATGCCCATGAATTTCCAGCGCTTTGAACCCATTGGGCCAGCCCGGGGGGCTATCGAATGCTATTGGATAGTGGAGGACGCGGACACCACTCCTGTCAAACAAAAGATCATTCCCGATGGCTTCACAGAGATCATCTTTCATTTTGGTGATCACTACAGAATAAACCTTGGCGACGGGTGGAAGAAGCAGGGGAACAGCTTGCTCGCGGGGCAGATTAGCAAGCATTTTTTTCTTGAAAACAGCGGAGCAACCGACATCCTGGGGATCAAGCTAAAACCCTCGGCGGTAGCTCATTTGTTTGGTGTGCCGATGAATTCGATGACAGACCAGGTAGTCAGTCTGGGCAAAGCGACGGAAAATAAGATGAAGGCTGTTGAAGCATCGATCCGGAAAATGGAAGACGACAATGAACGAATAAAATTGATCGACACTTTCTTTTCGGAGTCATGTGCCGGCTATTCTGAAGATCACCCGGTTGATCGCGCCCTTGCGATGATCTTTTCGAAGCACGGAATGATCTCTGTTAATGATATTTGTAAAGAGCTTTCTGTGACAGACCGGTATATCCAGCAGTTATTCCGGAAGTATGTCGGTCTTTCACCTAAATTCTTCGCCAGGATCATCCGGTTTAGCTACATCTTTCAGCTTATCAAAGAAAACAGTCCCGATTGGGCTGCTGTCGTATACGAGGCGGGTTATTATGACCAATCGCATTTTATCAGGAACTTCAAGGCATTCACGGGCGAAGACCCAACGGCCTACATGTTTGCGGAACAAAGCCTTGCGAACTTTTTTATGAAAAAGACAGGCTAGTTCGGGTTTGTACAATCCCGTGCCCGCGGCGCAGGCTATGTTTGTTAAAAAAAGATTATGAAATTGTTTTTGATATTTTTTATTGCTGCAACGACAGCATACGGACAAAACACCTCCAATGACTTCAAAAAACTCGATTGGCTGAACGGCACATGGACACGCACAAACATGAAGCCGGGGCGCAACGGTTATGAAGCCTGGAAATCGAACGGCACTACGATGACCGGAAAGGGAATTATGATGAAGGGCGTCGATACGACCTTTGTCGAGAAAATACGGATCGAGCTGAAGGACGGACAGTTCTATTACGTGGCGGATGTGCCGGAGAACAAAGGAGAAGTGTGGTTTGCATTTACGGAGTTTACCAACAAGGGCTTCGTGTGTGAGAATCCGGAGCACGACTTCCCCAAAAAGATCAGCTACGAAATGGACGGCAATAACCTGAAGGCTACGATTTCAGGAGATGGAAAGGCAATTGATTATTTGTTTGTTAAACACGAATAGCCTTGGTAGCTCACGGTGAATAATGTCAGTGACACAGCCTCGATCCCCTTACATTGGATATTGGTTATTGGATATTGGTTATTGGAGGTTAAAAATATCCAATAACCAACGCCCAATGACCAATACCCAGTTTACATTATCCCGAAATAAATCATTCTGACCTCAAGCTATCCACAGGATTTGCGTTCGCGGCACGAATAGCCTGGTAGCTCACGGTGAACAACGTCAGCAAGACAGCCCCGATCCCCGACCAGATAAATATCCACACAGAAAGAGGGGTGTGGTAACTGTACTGCTGCAGCCACTTCTGCATGGAATACCATGAGATGGGACTGGCGATCACACACGATATGATCACGAGCAGAACGAAGTCTTTTGAAAGCATGCTCCACAGGTTGAGTACCGTGGCGCCGGAGACTTTGCGGATGCCGATCTCGCGTGTACGCACCTGAGCTACGAATGAAGCGAGGCCGAAAAGTCCGAGACAACTGATAATTATAGCGAAGACGGTGAACGCGAGCGCGAGACGACCGACGCGTTCTTCGCGATCGAATTTCCGGTTGAATTCTTCATCGGTGAATTGCGTTTCAAACGTCACATCCGGACGGAATTTTTTGAATACCGGTTCGATCGCAGCAAGATTTTCGGAAGCGCTCTGGCCGGGGTTGAGCTTCATGGTAATGATGTTTGCCCTTCGATAGCTGATCATGTGAACAACGGGACCGATCGGCGTGTAAGGAGAGTCCATCACCATGTCTTTCATCACTCCGATGATCGTGAACGGAAGTCTCTCGTACCGGATGACCTTGCCGACAGGATCTTCAAGTCCCATGTATTCGACGGCTGCTTCGTTGAGAACGATCGCGGCGGTATCGCTTGCATTGCCTCGTGAAAAGTAACGGCCATCGATGATCTGCAGACCAATGGTATTGCCGTAGTCGTGGGTACACCATACGACTCCCATGTTGGGCATCATCCGGGGATCGCGACCGTCCCAATCGAAATCGGACTGGAAGGAATAGATCGACGTGGTGGGGCTGGTCGACTTCGCCATGTTTACTACGGCGCCGGTGCCAATCAATTCCTGCCGGAGTGCGTCATAAACATTGGGATCAAGTGGATGGTCGGTGAAGGGATAACCGTAAGTTGTGATCAGTCCGTCTTTCTCGTAGCCGATCGGCCTGTTTTTGGCGAACTGCACTTGTTGATAAACGATGATCGTTCCGATGACCAGCGTGACAGAAACAACAAACTGAAAGACGACGAGTGTCTTCCTGGAAAAACCGGAGAACCAGCCGAGGCGGAATGTTCCCTTGAGAATACTGACGGTGTTGAAAGATGAGAGCAGGAAGGCGGGATAGCTGCCGGCGATCAGTCCTGTAACGAGTATGAACGACAACCCGGTGATCCAGAACACAGGGTTTTCGAACGGAAGCAGGATGTCTTTGTCTGTCCATTGGTTGAATGTACCGATCGACAAGATTACGAGTATGATCGCGAACGCGAATGCGATCGACACGACAAGAACCGACTCGGTTAGGAACTGCAGTATGAGCTGGCCGCGGTATGAACCGATGGTCTTTCGAAGCCCGATCTCCTTGGCGCGGCTTTCGGATCGGGCGGTACTGAGGTTCATGAAGTTGATACAGGCAAGCAGTAACACGAATGCGCCGATGGTGCCGAACAGCCACACGAAAGTTATTTCGCCGCCGGTGTTCACGCCATTCTCGTATGTGCCGTAGAGGTGCCAGCGGCTCATGGGCTGAAGGAAAAGCTCGGGCATGGATTCTTTCGCGCCGTCGTCCCTGTTGATGATGACATTCCTGATGCGGTCGGAGCTTTCGTCGAAGCTAACTCCGTCGTTGAGACTGACGAACATCTGGTAAGAGAAGTCGCCCCAGTGAGTGAGCGCCTGCGGATTGCGCACGTAACCGGTCATGTACAGGTCGATGTTGCCGAGCCATTTGGAACCGGAGAAATAATTGTTGCGGGGGAGGTCTTCGTAGATGCCGGTTACCGTGACCACGTGACTGATGTCGAGCTTGAGGATCTTGCCGATGGGATCTTCGTCTCCGAAAATAGTACGGGCGAGTGATTCGGTGAGTATGACGGACCGCGGATCTTTCAACGCATCGGGGCCGCCGCGTGTCATCTTCAATGAAGTGAGGCGCAGGAATTCCGGTTCAACAAACATTCCTTCCTGGGTGAAACGGTTGTCGTTCCAGTTGATAAAGTGATTATAGCTCCACGACGCAAGTGACACGTGTTCGAAGTCGGGGAATTGTGTGCGAAGGTCGCCTGCAAGCGGATAGGGAAGGGTCCATTGTGAGTTGACGTTCTCGCCGAAGTGATGGGTGACCCAAACACGCGCGATGCGGTCGTAGTTGGTGTGATAC
>WUUC01075896.1_pt1 | contig 11035 bp, 6 predicted proteins | sample 6278441 | NCBI WGS metagenome assembly WUUC01 (sample SAMN13675441, study PRJNA597444) | soil metagenome | isolation source: soil | place: USA: Washington | collected 2017-10 | reverse complement strand
GCGGTCTCCTCGGTCTTCTTGCGGGTGCCGGCGTAGACGATCGCCGGCAGCCCCCCGGGCTCACGCAGCAACGCCATCGTCGCCTCCTGCTTGGCCCGTGCCGACGCCACGGCGACGACGTCGTAGGAGAGGTTGGGGCGGTCGAACCCGGTCGTGATCCGTTGCGGGTCGCGGAGCGCGAGGCGGCGGATCACATCGGCCGCGACCCGAGGCGTGGCGGTGGCCGTGGCGGCGAACACGGACCTGGCCCCCAGCGCCCGCGCGACCTCGCCGAGGCGGAGGTAGTCGGGCCGGAAGTCGTGTCCCCACTGGCTGACGCAGTGCGCCTCGTCGACCACGAAGAGGCCGATCTCGGCCTGGCGCAGGCGATCGACGAACCCGGGCGTGCCGAAGCGCTCGGGCGCGACGTAGAGCATCTGCGCCTGGCCGCTGAGCGCGCGCCGCAGCGCCTCGTGGTTGTCGGCCGGGTCGCGCTGGGCGTTGATCAGCTCGGCGCGGCCGTCGAGGCTTCCCACCTGGTCGACCATCAGCGAGACCAGGGGCGAGACGATCACCGCCAGACGGTCGTCGCACAGGGCCGGCAGCTGGTAGCAGACCGACTTGCCCGCGCCGGTTGGCATCACCAGGAGCACGTCGCGCCCCGCCATCGCCGCCGCGACGGCGGGCTCCTGACCAGGCCGGAACCGGGGATGGCCCAGGTGGCGCTGCAGCGCCTCGGTCGCGTTGGTGACCCTCATCTCCTCCATGATCGCCGACCGATCGGCGATTCGCCCCGGGCCCCGGCGGGCCTATGGCTCAGCTCGCAGGGCCGGCGACGACCGGCAGCTCTTCGAGGGCGAACTTGCCGTTGCCCGCGCCGTCGTCGCCGAGTGGGTAGTCGCCCGTGAAGCACGCGTCGCAGTGGCGCTCGCGCGGGGTGCCGACCGCCTCATACACGCCGTCGAGCGAGAGGTAGGCGAGTGAGTCCGCCCCGACCTCGGCGGCCACCTCGTGCTCCTCGCGGCCGTGGGCGACCATCTCGTCGCGGCTGGACATGTCTACCCCGTAGTGGCAGGGGTGGCGGATCGGGGGGGCCGAGATGCGCAGGTGGACCTCCTTTGCCCCCGCGTCGCGCAGCATCCCCACGATCTGCCGCGTCGTGTTTCCACGGACGATCGAGTCGTCCACCACGACGACCCGCTTGCCGGCGATGATCTCCGGCAGCGGGTTGAACTTCATGCGCAGGCCGTGCTTTCGAAGCTCCTGCCCCGGCTGGATAAAGGTCCGTGCCACGTAGCGGTTCTTGATCAGCCCGTCGTCCTTCGGCAGCCCCGACTCGCGGGAGAACCCAGTGGCCGCGGGATTCCCCGAGTCGGGCACGGCGATCACCAGGTCGGCCTCGACGGGCGACTCGCGCGCGAGGATCTCGCCCATCTTCCCGCGGACCTCTTGGAGCACACGCCCCTCCAGCCGCGAGTCGGGCCGCGAGAAGTAGATGTGCTCGAAGACGCAGTGGGCGGGACGCGCGGCCGGCACCACCTGGCGCGTCTCCATGCCGCGCTCCGTGAGGGCGATGAGCTCGCCGGCCTGCACCTCGCGCAGGAGCTCCGCGCCGATGATGTCGAAGGCGCAGCTCTCCGAGGCGACGCAGTAGCGGTCGCCCAGCTTGCCGAGCGAGAGCGGCCGCACCCCATGGGGATCGCGGAACGCGACCACCGCGCGCTTGGTCATCACCACGGTCGAGTAGGCGCCCTCGAGGCGCGGCATCACCGCGGCGACGGCGTTTTCGATCGGCCGCTCCTCCTCGACCGAGAGAAGCGCGGCCATGATCTCCGAGTCGGACGTGCCGCGAAAGCCGACGCCCCGATCGCTCAGCTCGTTGTAGAGCTCGACGGCGTTGGTGAGGTTGCCGTTGTGGGCCAGCGCCACCTCGCGGCCGTCGTCGCGCCACACGGGCTGGGTGTTCTCCCAGGAGCCGCCGCCCGTCGTCGAGTAGCGCACATGCCCGATCGCCATGTCGCCGTCGAGGGCCCGCAGCTTCTGCTCGTCGAAGACCTGAGAGACAAGCCCGGTCTCCCGCAGCGTGGTGATGTGCCCGCCCTCGCAGGTCGCGATCCCCGCGGACTCCTGGCCGCGGTGCTGAAGCGCGTAGAGCGCGAAGTAGGCGAGCCTGGCGACGTCGTGCCCCGGCGCGTAGACGCCGAAGACCCCGCATTCGTCGCGGGGGCCGTCGCGATCGGGAACGCCGATCGGGTCAGGGGCCGAAGCGGGCCGCTGATCTCGGGTCATTCGGGCCTTCTCGGGGAGAAGTCGAAGGGCGAGGCAGGTGGAGGATCCACCTGCACGATGAGGCTAGCAGCGAAGCCGGATCTCGCCCCCTGCCTGCCGGCAAGCGGGTGCCGGGTCGCCCGAGTCGAGCCGCCTACTCGCAGAAGCCGCTCGAGTTGGGATCCGGCGCGTCGCGGCCCTGGATCCCGGCGCAGTCTCGCAGCGCGTTGAGGCTCGCGTGCATGTCTACCCGAGTCGGCTCGAACGCGGGGTCGCCGTTTCGGTTTTCGAGCTCGAACGGGTCGGCGTCGAGGTCGTAGAGCTCGCGCTCGTCCGAGGGGCCGCAGTCGCCGAGGAGGTTGTAACGCACGTAGATCGCATCCTCGCGGCGCACGCCCGTGTAGTGGCACGCGCCCACGTGGGTCTCGCGATTCTGCCCGCTGCCGTACTCGATCACGACGTCGCGGTCGAACTGCCAGTGGCGTCCGCGGAGCAGGCGCGCCAGCGACCGTCCGTCCATGGTGCGGCACGCGTTGCCCGAGCACGGCTCCGCGTTCGCGTAGTCGAGCACGGTGGGGGCGATGTCGATGTTGGCAGCGAGGTCGCGCACCCGGCGAACCCGCTCGCCGCCCGTGAAACGGCGAGGCGCCCGGACCACGAAGGGCACCTTCGAGGACTCGACGTAGGGCATCGTCTTGCCAGCCTCCAGCCGGTGCTCCCCGGCGAAGAACCCGTTGTCGGAGGTGAAGATCACGATCGTGTCGTCCGCCTGCCCGGTCTGCTGCAGCGTCTGCCAGATTTCCTGGGTCCCCCGGTCAACGGCCGCGAGCGACTCCACGCGGCACCGGAAGCGCCGCCGGACGCTCGAGACCCGGCGCGGCGAGAGCTTGTTCTTCTGGCTCATGAAGCTGCGCTTGTCGGAGACGTCACCCTCGTTGAAGTTGGGTCGTTCTGGCAGCGACTCGTCGGAGAAGCGGCCAACGTCGCGCGGGTCCGGTATCGGAGCCTTCTCGCAACGCCGCGTCGAGACGTTCGTCTGGTGCGGAGCGAACTGGTCCACCTGGAGGTAGAAGGGCTTGGGCTGCTCCGCGTAGCGGCGCAGCAGCCGGGTCGACGTCTGGTTGATCGTGCGCGTCACGTAGTCGCCGGGCTTGTCCCCATAGCGCTCGTCCTTGCCGTCGCGAGACCAGGAATAGTTGTAGTAGCGGTAGCTCAGGAGGGTGTGCCAGTCGTGCCACCCGGGCGCCGGGACCGTCTGGCGCGAGACCGTCTTCTCGTAGCCGTTCAGGAACTTCCCGACGTGGCCCGTGCGATAGCCGGCCCGCTGTAGCCACACCGGCAGCACCCGCCCCGGCCGCTTGAAGCCGGGATAGGCGATCTCGTTCGAGAGCACGCGGTGGTTGTGCGCGTACGAGCCGGTCAGCATGGATGCGCGCGATGGGCAGCACGACGGCGTGGTCACCACGAAGTCGCGGAAGGTCGTTCCCTTCTCCACGAGCAGCCGCCGGGTGCGCGGCATGTACCGGTGGTTGAGCGACGCCTCGGTCTGGTCATCGGTCACGATGACGACGAAGTTCGGTCGCCCGCCGGACCCCCGCTCGGCCTCCTGAGTGGGGGCGTCGCCGGGTGTGAGCAGGCCGGCACAGAGCAGCCCGGCAGCCAAGATGCCGAGCGCCCGGGCACGATGGGTCGAGCGCTTGCCCCCTGCGATCAAGCGCATCAGTATTACCGACTCCCTCGATACCCTCGCGCGGTGGGCCCGTTCGCGAGAGCCCTGACGCTGGCGGGGGCGGGACTCACGTTCCTGTGGCCCGCGACGGGTCTGGCGGGCACGGGCGACTTCGATCGCGAGCGGCTTGACGTCTTCGGCCGCGAGCTCTTCGACCTCGGCGTCACCGACTTGGACGGCGACGACGACCTCGACCTGTTCACCACCAACCACCTCGCTCGCCAGTCGCTCCTGGCGAACGACGGGACCGGCCAGTTCTCGGACCGCCTATACGAAAGCCGCCTCGCCCAGACGCCGCGGATCCCCGGCTGGGACGATGCCGGGCGCGCCCGCGAGGACGGGCCCGGCCTCTACGTCTCGCACGTGCGAGGGAAGCTGATTCTCACCCACCTGGGCCAGCGCCCGGCGCGGGGCTCGGTGGAGTTCCTGTTTCCCGTGGACTCGCGCTCGAGTGGCCGCGCAACCGCGCGCGTGCGCCGCGACCGAAGCGGTCCGCACGACCACTACGTCGCCCGCTTCGAGATGCAGGGCGACTCGGGTCTGCGCCTCGACCCCGAGCGCATGGCGGCTCCCATCCGCGTTCGCGTGGCGAAGCCGTTCCCCCGCTCGCAGATCGTGGTGGGCGCCCTCGAGGCGACGCCTCCCAAGCGCACCTTCCTGCTTTACCTGCGCGACCGCCACGGGATCGCGTGGGGAGACTTCGGAGGCGATCCGCAGAGCGACGCGCTGATCGTGCGCGGTGGCCTGCGGGGACAGATCAAGGACCTGGCGGGCGCGATCTCGGACGAGCTGCGCCTCGCCGACGGCGAGCGCTTCGAGGACGCGACGGCCTCTTCGGGGCTTCGCAAGGGGGATTGCCGGGGACGCAGCGCGGGCGCCGTGGACTTCGACCGCGACGGCCGGCTCGACCTCTACGCGACCTGCAAGAAGCAGCCTCCGAAGCTCTACCGCCAGCGCTCCCGGGGTCGCTTCGCGAACGCCTCCGGCGCCCTCGCCCGCGGGGGAATCGACCCCTGGGTCATGCGGTGGATCGACCTCGACGGGCGTCCGGGGGAGGAGGTCGTGGGCGTCTACGCGCACAGCTTCGAGGTCTTCGCCCGCGAGGGTGGCGGCTGGCAGCGTCGGCAGGCGCTTGCCGGCCGCCACGGGCCGGTCAAGGGGACGTTGCCGGTGATCGGGGACTTCGACGCCGACGCCGACGCCGACCTCTACGTCGCAGCGGCCAGCGGGAGCACGCTCCTCGTGAACCGCGAGGGGCGCCTGCGCCCGCGCCGTCCCAGCGCCCTCGGACTTCCGAACCGGGCCCTGGCCGCCGCCTGGACCGATTACGACAACGACGGCGCCCTCGACCTCCACGCCTCGCCCTCCGGCCTCTTTCGCCAAGTCGCTCCAGGCGAGTTCGACCGTACCGGCCTCCTGCAGACGCCTCAGCACCCCGCCGAGACGCGGCTGGCGTGGCCCGACCTCGATGCCGACGGCGCCCGCGACGCCGTCGTGGCATTCCGTCCGTCGAGCTCGCCGCAGCGGTTCAGGACCCACTCGCACCTGAACCAGGAAGAGGCCAACCAGTGGCTGCAGGTGGACCTGGTCGGCACTCGCGGCAACCGGCAGGCGATCGGCGCCAGGGTGCGGGCGGTGGCGGGTGGCGTGCGCCAGACCCAGTGGGTGGGCCAGAACGAAACGTCGCTCTACTCGCAGGGCCACTACCGCCTCTATTTCGGCCTCGGCTCCGAGACGGTGGCGGACGTCACGGTGCGCTGGCCCGACGGCGAGAGGCGGGAGATCGGCGCCGTGCCGGCCGGTCAGCGGCTGGAGGTCAGGCGCGCAGACGGATAGGCCTTGGGGGCTACTCGCAGTAGTGGCTGCCCGGCGGCGGGGGCGGCTCCCGCCCCGCGATCCCCGTGCAGTCGCGCAGCTCCCGCAGCCGCTCGGCCAGGCTCGCCGGCCCGCCGCCGCGTCCCTGGCTTCGAAGCTCGAATGGGTCGGCGTTCAGGTTGTAGCTCTCGTAGGCTCGGCGCTTGCGGCAGCCACCCGCGAGCCCCGGGCGCCGCGGCGTGGTGGTGTGCTTTACGTAGACCCATTGGGAGGTCTCGAGTCCCTCGTACCGGCAGTTGCGCATCTCGATGCGAAGGCCCCGGTCGTCCGGCCACGTGCCGGCGCCCGTGAGGAGCGGGAGGAGGGAGCGCCCGTCCATCCTGCGGCAGTTGACCGGAGTGCGGCAGGGGGTTGCGCCGGCGAGCTCGAGGAAGGTGGGAGCGACGTCGATGTTCGCCACGGGGGTGGACACGCGCCCGGGAGCGTCGGCGATCACGTCGCTTCCGAAAAGCGCCGCCATCGGCACCGCAACCGCCTCGCGGTAGGGGAGACGCTTGCCGGCGGTGAGCCGATGCTCTCCCTCGAACAGCCCGTTGTCGGAGGTGAAAAGGATCACCGTGTCGTCCAGCTCGCCGGCGGCTTCGAGCTTTTGGTGGAGGAGCTTCACCCCGCGATCCACCTCCCGCAGCGAGGCCATGCGGCAGCGATAGTCCTGCTCGAGGTCTCGGCGCGCCTCGCGATCTAGGCGGGGAAGCCTGCGCATGAAACGGGGCTTGTCGGACATGTCGCGCTCGTTGAACGAGGGGCCGCGTGGCAGCTCCGCGTTGCGAAACAGATCGCCGTCCCCGCGCGCCGGCAGGGCCCGCCCGGTGCACCCGCGACCGGGCGCCCCGCTCTCCCCGTGGGGGGCGTGCGGCGTGAGCCACAGGAAGAACGGAGTGGCGCGCTCCGCCCAGTTCTCCACGAGCCCGGCGGCGACGCGGTTCAGGTAGGTGGTCTGGTAGGCGGACCGCTCGTCTCCCTTGTGGACCCGGCGGCCGTTCACCGAGACGTCGTAGTCGTAGTACGTGAGGGGCGCCAGGAGCATCCGCCACTGGTCCCACCCCTCCTCCGGCTGCGTCTCGGGCCGCACCGCCTTGTCGTAGTGGTTCAGGTACTTGCCGACCATCGCGGTGCGGTACCCGTTTCGCTGGAGCCATGCGGCGAGTGTGTGCTTGGGCTTCTTGAAGTCGACGTAGGAGTTCCAGGCGCCGTGGTTGTGCGTGTAGGAGCCCGTCAACAGGCCGGCTCGCGACGGGCAGCAGAACGGAGATGTGGTGATCGCGCGGGTGAAGAGCGTCCCGTCCCCGGCGATCTTGCGTCTCGTGAACGGCATCGCCTTGCGTGTGAAGGCCGCGACGCGCTGGTCGTCGGTCTCCACGAAGACGAAGTTGGGCCGATCCGCGGGTCCGGCCGCAGACGGAGCCGGGGCGCGAGCCGCCAGGCCCGCGGCCAGCGCGAGCAGGCCCGCGAGCGCCATCGCGCCTCGCCCGGGCGTGCCCCCCCGCCGGGCACGTCGCTCGACTCTCATCGCGAACAGGCTAGATGGTTGATCCCAATTTCCATGCACGCGGATTGGACTGAACCATGCGGACGGTGACGGCGGACGACTTTCCTAACATCGGGCGATCGTCAAGTCGCCCGACAAGGCGGGGCGGGGACACGGAGGCAGGGCGCTGGGATGCGCGCTGGCCTTCGCCTGCGCATGGGTCGGGGTATCGGCCCCCTCCGCCGAGGCCCGCTGTCCGGCCCCCTACCTCGTGCACGGCCCGGGCAAGTGGAGCGCCGCCGAGATCGACCGCGCCCGGAACCACCGCTATGAGGTCCACCGCGCCACCCTGAAGCTGAAGCCACCCGTCAATTGGGCCCGCGACCCCTACGGCTCCCGCCGCTTTCGCGGGGCGCTCAACACCCTCGGCTGGCTGGACGTGCTCTTCTACGACTTCCGCATGAACGGGCGCCGCAAGTCCCTGCGGCAGGCGCGCGACCTCGCCCTCGACTGGATCCGAGCCAACCCGCCCGGGAGCAGGAGGACCGACCGCACGTGGGACGACCGCATCTCGGCGACCCGCGCGACCTACCTGGCGTACGCGATGAGGGCCTCGGGATGCCGGGGGCTCCTCAACCGCGCCAAGAAGCGGCGGCTCAGCCGCGCCATCGTCCACCACGGCCAGCTCGCGGCGAGTTCGAAGCACTACCGGCCGACAAATCACGGCCTCTTCGTGGACACCAACCTGATCCTCCTGAACCGCGCAGTTGCGAACCTCGCCGAGGGCAGGGGCTGGGGCAAGAAGGCGAAGCGGCGATTCGGCCGCACGCTGCGAGGGCGCGTGATCGAGGACGAGGGGTTCTGGCTCGAGCACTCGGCCTTCTACCAGCTTGCGATCCGCAAGGAGGTCGAGTTCTTCCGCAAGCTCGTGGACGGAGGCGCCCTGCGCCCGCTCTACCGCCGCATGACCGACGTGGCGGGTTGGTTCGTCGAGCCGGATGACAGGCTCGTCCTGCTGGGGTCGACCAATCAGAAGACGGTCCCGCAAGACATCCGGCAGGAGGCCGCCGGCGATGCCGGCCTGCGCTGGCTCCGCCGCTCCGGGCTCGCGTTCGTGAAGAGCGCCGGTGCGTACCTCTCGTTCGCCGCCACGTTCTTCAACGGCTCGCACAAGCACTCCGACGACCTCTCGTTCGACCTTTACGACGCGGGGCGGCGGATCGTCACCGATTCCGGCGAGTACGACAAGGACGGCGGCCGCTGGGGCCGCTTCGCCGTCTCCCCGCAGGCCCATTCGACGCTCACCGTGGACGCCAAGGGCTTCGGCCGCGACGGGCGGCGCTCGTACGGCAGCGGCATGCTCGCGCGCGGCCGCGGCGACGGCTGGTTCGCGATCCTGGGGAACAACCCGCTCACTCGCCGCCATGGGGCGGGCCACGAGCGCCTGATGCTGTACCGCCCTGGGCTCGCCCTGCTGGTCGTCGACCGCGTGCGCTCGCGCGGACTCCACACCTACCGGCGCTACTTCCAGCTCGCCCCCGGGATCACCGCGGACCGGGCGGCGAAGGGAGTCGAGCTCTCCGACGGCGCCTGGCACGGCCGCCTGGAGGACGAGACCCGGCGCGGAGATCCGCGCCTTTCCCTGGTGCGCGGCAAGCGCGACCCCATCCTCGGCTTCGAGTTCCCGCAGTTTCGCCAGCGCGTGGCCCGCCCCGTCGCGGTCCTCCGCACGACGGGCCGGGACCTCGATCATCTCGCCGCGCTGGGGGTGGACCCGTCGCGACCCGTGGAGGCGAAGCTGATTCGAGCGAACCTGGGGCGCACCACCGTTCGCCTCAGCGTCGCGGGAGGCCCTCCTTCGCTCGTGGACGTTCGGCGCGCGGACCGGAGCCTCGACGTGAGCGTGGAGCCGTAGGCGTGAGCGTGTCGCGTGGGCGGGGGCTCGTCGCCCCCGGCCTCGTCGCCGTCTTGGCGCTCGCGATCGCGGCCTGTGGAAGGGAGGACCGTCCCATCCCGGACGGGCCGAACGTCGTGGTCATCACCACCGACGACCAGTCGAACCACTCCTTCCGCCGCTCCGTGATGCCGCGGACCTTCGAGCTGATCGCTGATCGCGGGACGAGCTTTCGCACCGCCATCGCCGCACCGCCGCTCTGCTGTCCAAGCCGCGCCGGGTTCCTCACGGGCCAGTACCCCCACAACAACGGCGTTTTCTCCAACGAGCCCGGCTACCCCGAGCTGGTGGATCCCGGCCAGGTGCTTCCCGCCTGGCTCCAGGACGCGGGCTACCGCACTGGCTTCGTCGGCAAGTACCTGAACGGCACCATCAAGGCCCTTGGCGGAAAGGCGGCGCCGGGCTGGGACACCTGGTTCGAGGTCGAGGACCTGAGCTACCGCCAGGCGACGGGGTTCGAGGACGGCGAGCCGCTCGATCTGGGCCGAAGCTACACGCCGGCGGTGCTGAACGAGAAGGCGGTGGAGTTCATCGAGGAGGAGGCGGGCGAGCGCCCCTTCTTCCTCTGGCTGGCACAGACCGCTCCGCACGCGCGCAACGACGACGATGGCACCTGCGAGGGGAAGGCCCCGCAGCCGCTCGCCGAGGACCTGCGCGAGCTCCGCGACGAGCCCTTCCCCCGCCTCGCGAGCTTCGACGAGGCCGACGTCTCCGACAAGCCGCGGGAGATCGCCGGCTCACCGCCGCTCACGAGCGCCGAGAAGCGAACGGCCGTCGAGCTCTACCGCTGCACCGCCGCCAGCCTCCAGGAGGTGGACCGGGGGGTCGAGGCGATCCATGAGGCGCTCGAGCGCGAAGAGGAGGCCGATGAGACCGTCGTCCTCTTCCACTCCGACAACGGGCTCTTCTTCGGCGAGCACCGCATCCGCTCGCAGAAGGGGCAGGTCTACGAGCCCGCTCTGCGTGTGCCGATGGCGATGACCGTGCCGCGCGACGTCCTCGGGGGACGGACCGAGCGCCGCGTGGACCACGTGGTCTCCAACCTCGACATCGCGCCCACGCTGCTCGAGCTCACCGAAGTCGAGTCCTGCCTAAGCGAGAGCGGCTGCCGCGAGATCGACGGCCGCTCGCTGGTGGAGCTCATGCGCGGCGGTTCGCCGGCGTGGGCGGGCGAGCGCGGCGTTCTGGTGGAGCAGGGGGCGAACGGCTGCCGTTATGCCGCGATCCGCACCGACGAGTGGCTCTACAACGAGGATCTCGAGGGCGGACCGGGCGATTCCTGCAGTCTCGTGGAGACCGAGCTCTACGACATGGTCCGCGACCCGGACCAGCTGGAGAACGTCAGCGGCTCGGCGCGTGCGGAGGCCGGGCTTGCCGAGCGCCTCGCGGCCCTGCGCGACTGCGCCGGCCTCGAGGGGCCGAACGCCTGCGAATAGCGGCGTCTAACCGCGCAGCTCCTCGAGGGCGGCGCGTGTTTCGTCGCGCTCGGTCTCCTGGTCGCCCCGCTTCGCCTCCGCCTCCTCCACCTGCCGTTGTGCCGAGGCGAGGTCCCGCTGAGCGCGATCCAGGCGGCTGCGGGCCTGGGTGACCGCCTTGGTGGCGGCGTCGAGATCTCGCTGGGCGCGCCTTGCCCGCTGCTCGGCCTTGCGCCGCTGGGCCTGGGTGGGGCCCTGCCTGCGCCGGCGCGATGGACGCGCGGGCGTTGCCTTGCCCGGTGCGCCGAAGCCGACGGCCTGCCTATCTCGCGTCACCCGCGCCGCGT
>WUUC01065866.1_pt1 | contig 11036 bp, 9 predicted proteins | sample 6278441 | NCBI WGS metagenome assembly WUUC01 (sample SAMN13675441, study PRJNA597444) | soil metagenome | isolation source: soil | place: USA: Washington | collected 2017-10 | reverse complement strand
CTGGCGGAATTGACAACACCACTCGTTCAGAACCCTCTTCCTTGCCTTCCGCCGCCGCAATTTTTTCTTCTCTATAGGAGGCCGAAAGGGTAGCAAGAAACATACGATCTAACCCGATTGATGTTTCAATGACATAGGGAATGTAGCTGCGATTTTCTTCAGCGTCGAAGTATTGCAGTTTTTTACCGGAAAATTTCTCATGGTTCTTCAGGTCGAAATCTGTCCGTGAATGGATCCCCTCGAGTTCTTTGAAGCCCATCGGGAAATCAAACTGTATGTCGCACGCCGCATTGGCATAATGTGCAAGATTGAGATGGTCATGGAAGCGATACTTCTGCTCTCCAAGGCCGAGCGCATGATGCCACTTCATTCTCTTATTCTTCCAGAACTCGTACCATTTCATTTCTTCACCTGGTTTGATGAAAAATTGCATTTCCATTTGTTCGAATTCCCGCATGCGGAAGATGAACTGGCGGGCAACGATTTCATTCCGGAATGCTTTACCGATCTGCGCAATCCCAAAAGGGATTTTCATGCGGCCGGTTTTCTGAACATTAAGAAAGTTCACGAAAATGCCCTGTGCAGTTTCTGGACGAAGATAGATCGTGTTGGCGTCATCGACCACAGAACCCATTTCGGTTGAGAACATGAGGTTGAACTGACGCACGTCGGTCCAGTTCCGTGTTCCTGATACCGGGTCGGTCACCTCCAGGTCAAGGATGAGTTGTTTCATGGCCGCCATATCGCTGTTACCCATGGCTGACTTCAACCGTTCATTCGCCTCATCGATTTTCTTTTTCAGTTCCATCACACGCGGGTTGGTTGTGACGAACATCTCCTTATTAAAGGATTCCCCGAAACGCTTAGCTGCCTTCTCTACTTCCTTTTCAATCTTGTCTTCTATTTTTCCGATAGCGTCTTCAACTAAGACGTCGGCGCGATAACGTTTTTTCGAATCTTTGTTGTCAACCATCGGGTCGTTGAAGGCATCAACGTGACCTGAAGCTTTCCAGGTGGTGGGATGCATAAAGATGGCGGCATCAAGCCCCACGATGTTGTCGTGCAACTGCGTCATGAACTGCCACCAGTATGCCTTGATATTGTTTTTTAGTTCAACGCCGTTCTGACCGTAGTCGTAAACAGCACTTAAACCGTCGTAAATCTCGCTGGAGGGAAAGATGAACCCATATTCCTTTGCATGGGAGATCACCTTTTTCAAAAGATTGTCGTCTTGCTGAGCCATAAAACTTCAAAGATAGTCAATCACCGTTGACCGGCGGGAAACGTTTTATGATTTCACGGTGGGAACGTGCACGGTAAACGTGGAACCTACGCCGAAGCTGGATTGTATCGCGACCGTTCCTCCCAGCTGTTCAAGGCTTTCCCTCACTATATATAGTCCCAACCCTGAACCCTTCGATTTATCAGATGCGCGGTAAAACATATTGAAAACTTTGTCCAAATGATCTCCGGAAATTCCCATCCCGTTGTCGCGCACTGAAAATGAAAATTTCCCGTGACTCGCATTCCCGGTAACACTGATGTAGCGTTCCGGTTTGGTGTAGTCGTGATATTTAATAGCGTTGTTCAACAAGTTGTTCAGTACAATCCGGAGGCGCATAGGATCTCCGGCAACCGTCAGATCGGGCGCGAGTTCGTTTCTGATGTCGATCTTGTCGGCACCCTCGAGGTAGCGCAAGTTAATCGTCGTTTCCTCTACCATCCTGTGCAGGTTAACAGGTTGGTTTTTGACTTCCATCCTTTGGTTACGCGAATAATCTATGATCTCCTGAATAAAGTCATCGAGGTGGGCCACACGACCTTTCATCATCCCAAGGTAGGAATCGAGCTCGGCCTTGTCGTTGGTTCGTAAGGCGATCTCTATCAAGCCCAGGATAGAACTCAGTGGCGCCCGGAGGTCATGCGATGCACTATAGACAAATCTATCAAGCTCGGCATTGATCTTTTTGAGTTGATCGTTCTGTTGTTTGGTGATCTGCTCTGAATGGTGATGGAGGTTAATGGTGAAATAAAGAACAAGTACACACACAAACGACACGAAAAGGAAATTAATGAACAGGGTGATATTGTTCGACTTCACGCCAAACACGCCGGACCAGGCAACAATGAATAATGCCATGCTCAACAGCACAGATGCGATTGCCAGTCGCCTGTGCTTGTATCCAAACAACGCTAACGCTCCAAGACTTGTTGAAATAAAGAATAAATAGTTAGCCTGGTTGTTCCATGCAAGAGAGAAGAAGAATACAACCGCATCTGCTATCAGTACCTGGATGATAATAGCCGTAATGTATTGTCCCCGGCGGGTGAGGCCCCAGGAAAGCAAGGAGATAGCGATCACCGCGAGGTAATGCGGGTAACCATTGGTATCGCCATTAAGTGTGTCGAAAAGGAAATAGACCATCACGATCACGATAGAGAGCAGCGAAAGTTGCCCCAACAGCAGGGCCCGCTTGTATTGCGAGTAATCCTCGATGAAGTTATTTTTTCCGAGTATGAAGTCTCTGAGAACCTTGCTCATGTGTCAGGGGCGCCCAAAAATATAGGATATTGCGGGCCGGCCAAACGATATGGCGGCACCATCGCCGTGTTTTTCTCTAATTTGTAGCTGCAATGCGTTCTAGTTTCAAAAAGATTGGCCTGGCAGTGGCATTTTCTCCCACACTCGAAGCGATGCTGGGTGAAACATTTCGCCTCGTGGATTTGCTTCAGGCAGACCTTGTGCTCTTCCACGCTGGTCAGCATACACCGGAATTGGAAGAGCGCCTGCGAACAACACTCAGAAGTTTTACTGCCCAACCTGAGAATATCGTTGTTCGATGGATACCCGGCGACCCAGCCACTGTTATTCTGCAGGCTTGTAATCAGGAAAAGATTGATCTCCTGGTAACAGGCGCATTGAAAAAAGAAAACCTTGTGCAACATTATGTTGGCACTATTGCACGGAAGATACTTCGCAAAGCGCGCTGTTCCGTGCTGACGATCGTTAACCCGGTCCTCCCAACCCGGACCTATCGAAATGTTGTAGTGAACGCTGAAGACAGCAGCTACATCACCGAAGCAATTTCTGTTGGTTGTTACCTGGCGGCACGCGAACACGGGTCGTGGGTACACGTTGTACGCGAACTTAAGCTCTACGGTCTTACCATGGCATCGAGCGACCAGTACACAGAAACCGAATACGAGGACAGGAGGCAGGAACTGGTGCGACAGGAGGTGAGCAAAGTCGAGGAGATCCTCCAACGCGTGCCGCACGAGGGATTGAAGATCAATATCAAAATGGTTTCCGGCAAACCTGGTTATGAGCTGGCTAAGTTTGCTGAACGCAAGCAAGCCGACCTGCTCGTGGTAGGCGCACCCAACCGCCGATCCTGGTTCTTCGACCGGTTATTCCCGCACGACATGGAATATGTTTTTGCCGATCTGCCTTGCAACCTGTTGATCGTGCGACCAAACAGAAAGGAGAATACCAATGGGTAAGCTACCGCACGATGCAGTAGTGCAGTTACTTATTCAGCTAAGCGTGATGTTGCTGATGGGCAGGTTATTTTCGGAGATCGCCCGCCGGCTAAACCAGCCCGCGGTAGTTGGTGAGATCATTGCTGGAATTATTATCGGGCCAACCATCATGGGTATGCTTCAACCGGAATGGTTCGATGCATTATACCCTACCGGTAACTCTTCGGGTATCGTGCTGGCAGGCATGGTACAGGTTTCCGTTGTCATGCTTTTATTCATCGCGGGTCTTGAAGTGGATCTGCATGTTGTTCTTCAGCAAGGACGCGCATCCTTGATCACAAGTTTTCTCGGGCTGGTCATTCCTTTTTCAATCGGATTTGTTTTCCCATACTATTATCCAGATTTCTTTGGCATAGCGGAAGGGCAGTCGCGACTCATCTTCGCGCTGTTCATGGGCACAGCCATGGCCATCACCGCATTACCTGTTATTGTCAGGATACTCATGGACATCGGGTTATTTAAATCACGAATGGGTCTGTTAGTGGTGTCTTCGGCGATGATTGATGATACGGTTGGTTGGCTGATCTTCTCGGTGATCCTTGGGATGATCGGGACGGGAAATGGCTCGATGCCCATCATTCAAACGATTCTCCTTACGCTTGGCTTCGCTGTGTTCATGCTTACGATCGGACGCGGCGTTGTGAACAGGATATTACCGTGGATCAATAAAAAACTGGCGTGGCCGGGTGGTATACTTTCTTTGTCGCTGGCGCTTTGTTTCCTGGGGGCATCGTTCACCGAGTACATTGGCATCCACGCCGTTTTTGGTGCGTTCATCATCGGTATTTGTGTGGGCGACTCTGAACACTTTTCGGAACGGGCCAAAGAAATTGTTCACCAGTTCATCAACAACATCTTTGCACCTTTATTCTTTGTGTCGATTGGATTGCGTGTAAACTTCGTTGCCAACTTCGATCTTGCCCTTACACTTGTCATCATCCTGATCGCCTTCTTTGGAAAAATTGTTGGCAGTGGATTAGGCACTAAGCTCGGTGGGTTTACCTGGCGCGAGGCATTGGCCGCCGGCTTCGGTATGAATGCACGCGGCGCAATGGAGATCATTCTTGGCTTAGTGGCATTAGAGAATGGATTGATCAATGAGAAGGTCTTTGTATCGCTGGTGATCATGGCGTTGGTGACAAGCGCGAGCAGCGGACCGCTGATGAAACGGGTGCTCGGTAAAGAATACAGTGCGTCTGTTTCGAAACGCGTCAGGGGATAACCAGGGTTATCATTTCAGGTGCCGGATTCACCGACGACTACACCCCGTTCGCCTACTTTCAGCCCCCAACTACCTATTCAGTATAGCCAATTTGGCATAACGGGCGTTGATTTGTATAAAAATAAACGCACATGGAACCCTACAACAGGAATCTCGAAAAGGCCGCGACGCCGACACCCCAGCCAGAAAAAAAAGGATGGTTGCCTTCCGGCAGTACGCTCGGTGGAATCGTCGTACTTCTCATCGGTAGCGCGATCCTGATGAAACAATTGAGTTACCATTACGACATCGATTATCCCAGGTGGTTGTTCTCCTGGCCGATGGGTATGATCGTGGTCAGTCTCTATATCGGTGCACGCCACCAGTTCAGAAACTGGGGCTGGTTAATCCCCTTCGCCATTGGATTGGTTTTCCTGTCGGAACGAATGTTCAGATCGATTGATATCGCTGAGTTTGCAATCCCCGCCATTATCATATGTGTAGGCCTTTACATGATATTCCGGCCAAAAAGAAAAACGAGCACACCGGTATACGATGCAAATGCCTGGAGTCCTGAAGTCGTAACCAATGAAGACGGCGAGCGCATCGATTCAGTTTCAATATTTGGTAGCGCTAAAAAGAACGTGTTGAGTAAGAACTTCAAAGGTGGTGATGTTGTCAACTTTTTCGGTGGCACGGAACTTAACCTGATGCAGGCGGACATCAACGGCGTGATCATGCTGGATATTACCTGCGTATTTGGCGGAGCGAAGATCATCGTTCCGTCTAACTGGAAATTACAGATCGACGCAGTGAACATATTCGGTGGTATAGATGACAAACGTCAGCTGCCGGCAAGCCAGGACCCGGGCAAAACACTGGTACTGGATGGCACAGTGATCTTTGGAGGTATCGAAATCAAGAGCTATTGATCTCATCACCGTGGCAACGACAGCATCATACGGGATCTTCAATAAATACAGACAACTTTTAAAGAGTAATGGTATGAAATGGTTTGTGGCAAAGATTATCTTCCGGATCGTGAATGACCATGCATCTGTAGCACAATTCGACGAACACATCAGGCTGATTTCCGCTGACGATGCGGACGAAGCATACCTGAAAGCGCGGGTGATAGGGATCACAGAAGAAGACAGCTTTCTAAATGCCAGCCATCGTCCGGTAAAATGGGAGTTCATCAACGTATCTGAGCTACATGCGATAGATGGGTTGAGTGATGGTACAGAGGTCTATTCCAGGGTCCACGAAACAAAAGATGAAGACGAATACATTCAGGAGGTGCATCAGCGCGCTATCCTGATCCGCACAAAAGCGATCGCAAACACCAACGAAGTAGCAGTTTGATCAACAGGATCTTCCGGCACGCAGCATTTAAGTTTGGCACCTGGTGGTTGTTCTGGACAATCATCGGTGCCTGGCTGTTAGAGCGAAGCGGGTTGCCCTTAACTACAGCAATAACAGATGCCGCCATCACGCAACTGGATTGGACAATCGCGGGCTACGTGCTCACATTGATCCTTCAATACTACCGCCCGAATACCAAAAATCTCATTAACCTTCTTTTCTTCAGTCTAGGACTCGCAGCTATATTCACTTTCGCACTGTTGCCATATGCCTTGCCACCCGCAGTCGATCTTTTTACGGATTACAGTGGCTATGATTCATTCCTGGAAAACTCACTATCGGTGCGCTTTGTGATTTCCTGGATGCAGTTGCTGTTCATGGCTGCGATCACATGGATATGGCATTTCGTGCAAGAGCAAAAAGAAAGTCAAAAGATCAAGACCGATACGGAAAAACTCGCACGCGAAGCAGAACTATCTCAATTGCGGCAACAACTACAGCCTCACTTTCTGTTCAATAGTTTGAACTCCATCAATGCTTTGATCGGCACGCAACCCGAACTAGCCCGTAAGATGATCCAGCAACTGTCGGACTTTTTACGAGGTACAGTTAAGAAAGATGACCGGCAACTCGTTTCTCTCGATGATGAGCTCAATCATTTGTCGTTATACCTTGACATTGAAAAAGTGAGATTCGGCTACAGGCTTAATTCAATCATCGACGCCGACGAGGAAAGCCGGAAAAAACTTTTGCCTCCTCTCCTGCTTCAACCTATTGTTGAAAACGCGATCAAGTTTGGTTTGTACGATACGGTAGGCGAGATCACAGTCTCCATTCACGCCTTTATCGTCGACAAACATTTACAAGTAACGGTCAGAAATCCGTTCGATCCGGCAACGTCGCAACCCAGGAAGGGAACCGGATTCGGTCTCAGCTCCATTTCACGGAGACTGTACCTTATTTATTTCCGGAATGATTTACTGGAGACTTCTTCCGAGGACACTGTTTTTTCGACAACTATCAAAATTCCACAGGCATGATCCGTGTTATCCTGATCGACGACGAACCACTCGCGCGAATGGTAGTAAAAGAATACTTGCAATCACATGCAGATGTCACCGTAGTGGCAGAATGCAACGATGGCTTCCAAGGGGTGAAGGCGATTGCGCAACATAAACCCGACCTCATTTTCCTCGATATCCAGATGCCGAAGATCAACGGATTCGAGATGATGGAATTGATCGACCAGCCACCAGCAGTGATCTTTACAACAGCATTCGATGAATATGCCATCAAAGCCTTTGAAGCCCATGCAGTCGACTACCTGTTAAAACCATTTGGTAAAGAGCGATTCGACAAAGCCATGCAGAAGTGGCATTCAACCCGGCAATCTGGTACGAGCGGTTCACCCATTGCGGCCGTACTCGAAGCTTCACATCAACCGGAAGAAAAGACACGTGTCGTTGTCAAAAAAGGGAACAACATTGTGATCCTGCCTGTACACACCATTCATTACTTTGAGGCGTACGACGACTACGTGAAAATCCACACGAAGGATGGCTTCTTCCTTAAAAAGAAAACGATGAGTTACTTCGAACGCACCATGGACGCCACATTGTTTGTTCGCGTGCATCGATCGTTTATGATCAATGTTCAGGAACTTACGAGGATTGAGCCGTTGGAAAAAGAGAATCACATTGCGCTGCTAAAATCAGGGGCGAAGGTGACGGTGAGCCAGGGTGGGTATGGGAAGTTGAAAGAGGTGCTGGGAATCTAACTAGCCGTTAGTAGTTAGCAATAAGCTATTAGTCGCAAAAGCGTGACCAATTTCCGGCTATCCCTTCGAAGTAATGCACACAACCATAAGGCGCGCAGCGACTAGTGGCTTATAGCTTGAGGCTAACAGCTTTTAAGCAATAGCTTCATTCAGGAAATCATTCAATGGTTTCATCGCCTTAAATGCTTCTGCTGCTTTCTTTACGAAGTTCTTGTCTTTCACTTCCACATCTGAAAACTGATGAGATGTAACGAAACTCTTATGTTGAAGGAGTGAAATTTCCGGATGGTCTTTTGCGTAACCTTTGGGCGCCGTCTTCAACTTATCGTAGTCGTCCAGATCCTTAAAATACTTTTTGTATGATTTGCTGGCGAAGATCTTCTTCAGGCCCGCCGCGTTGTAATCGATTTCCTGACGAACCTTAGCGAGATTGGCCGGTTCTGGCATGTAAAGGCCACCCGCAACAAAACTCTTCCCTGGTTCAATATGAACATAATACCCCGCTTCCTGTTCCATCTTTCCATTGCGGGACATGCCTGCACCCATATTCGTTTTATACGGTCGCTTGTCTGCGCTGAACCTGACATCGCGGTAGATCCGGAATGCAAGCTTGCGTGGATTTAGTCCCGCAACGTCGTCATCAAACTTCAGGATCTCTTTGTGAAGGGATTCAATAAAATCGTCAAAGCTCTCTTTTGCGTCAAGGTACCTGGGTTTGTTTTTTTCAAACCAGGTGCGATCGTTGTTCTTTGAAAGGTCTTTCAGGAATTTCAGGATGCCATCGAAGTTCATACAAAAAATTTATACCAACGAATTTATCCCATTTGTTTTGATTAACCATCAACAATCAACACGTCAATTTTAAAATTGACTCTTGTTGTCATTGGTCATCAAAAAAATTACAAAACGTCCATGGTCGCTTCGAGCCCGATCCCGCGAGAGGCTTTCACAAGGATGGTTGAGTTGTGGGGGGGATTGTCCTTAAGTTCAGCAAGGAGTTGATCTTTTTTCAGAAAATGTTTTGCGCGCGGAAGGTATTCTAACGCGGCAGCAAATAGTTCGCCACAGAGGTAAACCTGTTGAAATCCTTTTTCTTTGATCAGCCGACCGATGGCTGCATGCTCTTTACTGGCTTCCTCTTCCAGCTCATACATATCACCAAGGATCAGCACCTTAGTACGTGCATTGATGGCCGCCATGTTCTCGATCGCCGCCGCCATAGAACTGGGGTTCGCGTTGTACGCATCGAGGATGATCGTGTTTGTTCCTTTTTGAACTACCTGCGATCTCATATTGGAAGGTGCATACGTTTCGATCGCCTTGTTTGCAGCGTCCGGCGGCACATCAAAAAATTTTCCGACGCAGAGTGCTGCCGCAACGTTCTCGAAGTTGTAGGCGCCCGTTAGTTGTGTTCTGACCAATTCGCCATTCTCTGCGTTCACCGACAGAAAAGGGTCCATGCCGGCGATCGTGCAACTATAATAGTCTCCTGGCTGCGGATAAAGAACAGGTTCCTTAAAACGCCTGGCCATATTGAAGAGAATGGGATTAGCCGAATTAATAAAAACCTTTCCGTTGGTCGAAATGAGATACTGAAACAACTCCGACTTTGCCCGGATAATATTTTCAAACCCACCAAAAGTTCCGATATGCGCTTTACCAATATTGGTGATGAACCCATGGGTTGGATGGGCGATGTTACACAAAGCGGCGATCTCGCCGAGGTGATTAGCACCCATCTCAACGACCGCGATCTGGACGGAAGAGTCAATCGAAAGGATCGTCAGTGGAACGCCAATATGATTGTTAAGATTTCCCTTTGTCGAATATGTTCGGAATTTACAGCTCAGTACAGCGTTGACGAGTTCTTTGCTGGTGGTCTTACCATTTGAACCCGTTAGTGCAAGTATGGGTATCTTAAGGTGGCTACGGTGATGACGTGCGAGTTGCTGCAGCGCGTCAAGTCCATCGTTGACAAGAAAGCAATTTTGCCCGCAAAATTTTTCCTCATCTACAACCGCCGCAGCGGCTCCCTTTGCCAACGCCTCCTGTGCAAATTCATTGGCATTAAAACGCGGTCCCTTGATCGCAAAAAATACCGAACCCGGGGTGATTTGCCTCGTATCTGTGGAGACCATTCCGGTTTGTTTGTAAATACGATAGATCTCTTCAACGTTCATATCAAATTCTACGGCAGGGAAAGTGTGGCGCTCACAGTGTTACTCTTTAAACTTGTATCTTGTAAGCAAGATAACAGCACGGCTGTGGCCGACGTTATGAAGGGGTCAAGTATTTTTATGCCGCGCTTATTCGTTGCCTTATTCTTCCTCACCGCTTCTGCGCAAGCGCAATTTACGTACACCCTTGATCAGTCTGTTCCTGTAACAGGTACCGACGACTCGCCACTTCATCTGGCTTGGTCTGGTGGCCTGAACTCTGCACAGATCAGCACGATGCATCTCGACGACGACAACAAAGAAGACCTGGTGATCTTCGACAGGTCAGGAGGCAAGGTGCTTACGTACCTCAATAAGAACGATCATTACGAATACCGACCGGACTACGAATCGTTTTTCCCAACATTGGGCCAGTGGTTATTGCTCCGCGATTTCAATTGCGACGGCCGGAAAGACATTTTTACCAGTCATCCCTTTGGCATCGCCGTGCACGTTAACGTCACCCAGCCTGGTGGAACGCTCACATGGCGCGAGTTCAATCCCGGGTCGCCTTTGTTAACGAAAGGCTTCAGCGGGAGTATTAATCTCAAAGTAAATGAAACGGATATTCCAGCTATCGATGATATTGATGGCGATGGCGATCTCGATATTTTGAATTTTCGGTTTGTGGGTGCGGGCACTATCGAGTACCACAAGAATTTCAGTATAGAGCGTTCAGGTGTTTGCGATTCAATGCAGATGGAGCGCATCACACAGGATTATGGCAGTGTCGAAGAGTGTGCCTGTGGCAGGTTTGCATTTGGCACCCAAACCTGTGATGATATTCTTGGCGGCGGTCGTACCCAGCATGTAGGTGGTAAGTCCTTATTGACAATCGACATGGACAACGACGGCGATCGTGAACTACTTTTCAGCGAAGAGTCATGCGCTGCACTATATATGATGCCCAACACCGGCAGCAGCGAAGTGCCTATCA
>WUUC01032530.1_pt1 | contig 11038 bp, 10 predicted proteins | sample 6278441 | NCBI WGS metagenome assembly WUUC01 (sample SAMN13675441, study PRJNA597444) | soil metagenome | isolation source: soil | place: USA: Washington | collected 2017-10 | reverse complement strand
TCGCTACGCCTGTTCCTTCCGCAATGACATTGGATCGCAGGAAGTGCTGGGACAGATTCTAGGCGGTGACGGTTCGTCAGGAGACGGAGGGATCATCGTTGCCCGACTGGACAATTCCTGTCCATTCGAGACTCTTGAATAACAAGCCGTTCGTCACGGGGGCAAAGGGTATTCCATGGACATGCCGTCGAGGACGATGCCGTTGGGTAGCGGTACGCGGGTGCGGTTGAGTTCGCGGAAACCGAAGGATCGGTAGAGCGGTACGCCCGGCAGGGTGGCCATCAGGACCAGGGATTGGAAGCCCTCGGCGCGGGCGGCTTGTTCGCACCTGGCGAGGATCGCGCGGCCCAGACCGCGGCGGGTCCAGTCGCCGCGCACGAACATCGCGCGCACCCGGGCGGGTTCGGTGGCCGGGTCCAGCAGGCGGTTATCCGACGGCGCGGCACCGGAGCCGGTGTAGAGCTTGTCCCGTTTGCTCCAGCCGCCGCAGGCGACGAGCTGCCCACCGGCCTCGTGGACGAAGTAGGTCCCGTCGTCGATCAGCACCGTGTCGGGCTCGGTGAGGTAGCGGGCGGCGGCGGCCGTTTCGCGCTCGTCGTGGAACAGCGGGAACACGTCGAGCACCGATTGCCGCATCAGCGCGGCGATCGACGGCACGTCGGACCGCACGGCCTCGCGCAACACTGGCGAAACGCTCACCAGACTTCCGGACATGCGAGCACTATGACACGCGACATTAGGTGAGCGTGCAGCTGACCGCCGGGGGTCAGGGTCAGTCGATAGTCGTCAGGTTGGCCAAGCTACGCAAATGAGATGTAGACGATCGTGACTCCACGGTCCTACCATGTCGGGTGCTTCGAGTGGGTTCAGGCGGCTCGGTGATGGGAGAGCGCTGTGTCCCGTATTCGCGTTCGTCGTTGGCTGGTCGGAATTCTGGCGCCTGCGCTCGCGGTGAGCACCGTCCTCGCCGTGGCTCCGGGGGTCGCGTCGGCGTCGTCGTCCGGGCGGGTGGCGTGTGCTGATCTCGCCACGATTCGCCTGCCTGAGGTGTCGAGTGTGTCGGCGGAACTCGACACCGATGGGGAGGCGGCCGGGATGACCGGGCTGCCCGAGTTCTGCCGGGTCGTCATGACCGTGGTGCCGCGGATCGGCATTGAGGTGTGGCTGCCGACCGGCACGTACAACCGGCGCTTCGAGGCGGTCGGTGGCGGTGGGTACGCCGGGGCCATCAGCTACTTCGCGATGGCCAACGTGCTCCGGTCCGGATATGCGACGGCGTCGACCGATACCGGTCACCAGGTGCGGGACGGGTCGTTCGCGTTGGGACCGGATGGCCGGCTCGACCAGCAGTCGATCACTGATTTCGCGTCACGGTCGCTGATCGAGCTGACCGTGAAGGCCAAAACATTGATCCGGGCCTTCTACGGTCGGCCGGCCGAGTTCTCGTACTGGAATGGCTGCTCGACCGGTGGCCGCCAGGGACTGATGCTGGCGCAGCGGCTGCCCGGCGCCTATGACGGCATCCTGGCCGGTGCCCCGGCGACCAACTGGGACCGGTTCATTCCAGCCGAGTTGTGGCCGCAGGTGGTGATGCGGCAGGAGTTGGGTGGGCCGATCGCCGGATGCAAGCTGGCCGCGGCCACGCAGGCGGCGGTGGCGCGCTGCGACCGGTACGACGGCGTGGCGGACGGCGTGATCGACGATCCGCGCCGGTGCGATTTCGACGCTCGATCCCTTGTCGGGCAAGCAACCCCGTGCGGTGAGTTCACCGCGGCGGATGCGCGGGCGCTGCGGGCGATCTGGAACGGACCTCGGACCACCAGCGGCCAGTTCCTGTGGTACGGGCTGTCCCAGGGCGCGACCCTGGGCGCGCTGGCCGGGCCGGCGCCGTTCCCGATCGCGGAGAACCACGTCCGGTACTGGGTCGAGCAGAACCCGCGGTTTGACTGGACGACGCTGGACTACGCCGGTTTCGAGCGCGACTTCCGCGCCTCGCAGCGGCTGTTCAACGACGTCATCGGCACCGACGACGCCAACCTGTCCCGGTTCCGCGCGTCCGGTGGACGACTGCTGATGTGGCACGGGTGGAACGATCAGCTCATCTTCCCGCGGGGCACCGTCGACTACTACCAGCGCGTGCTCGACCGGATGGGCGGCGTGCGCCGGGTGGGTGACTTCGCCCGGCTGTTCATGGCGCCGGGTGTCGAGCACTGCGCCGGTGGACCCGGGCCGAACACCTTCGACATGTTCGGCGAGCTGGTGAAGTGGGTGGAACGGGGTTCGCCCCCGGACCGCGTCATCGCGTCCACAGTGGAGAATGGTCAGGTCACGCGGACCCGTCCGCTTTGTGCCTACCCCAAGATCGCTCGTTATGACGGCCGGGGCGACCCGAACACCGCCACGAGCTTCGATTGTGCCCTATTCGTGCGTTGACACGAGACCCGTCGTTCAACAGACTACTTGCGCACGTCAGCCGAATTGTCGACTGCCAACGAAGGCGGGAGCGGGTGCGATGAACGACAGGCGGTTATCTCGACGGGGTGCGCTGGGCCTGCTGGGCGCGACAGGTGCGGCGCTCGCGCTGCCGGGCTGCGGCAGCAGCGTCGGGGGTGGGTCGGGCGGCGGGGGCGGCGGCGGTTCGATCAAGGTGGGGTTGATCATCCCGCAGGCGGGTGTGTACGCGCCACTGGGCATAGACATGAAGCGGGCCTGGGATCTGTGGCTGGAACGCAACGGCGGCAAGTTCGGCAACTACACCGTGTCCACTGTGGTCGGTGACGAGGGAGAGACGCCGCAGACCGGGGTGCCGGCGGTGCAGAAGCTGCTGCAGAACGACCAATGCGACGTGCTGGTCGGCATCGTGAACTCGTCCACCGCGCTGGGCGTGCGGGACATGGTGTCCGAGGCGAAGAAGGTGCTGCTGATCAGCAACGCCGGTGCCGTGGACCTGACCGGCAAGGCGTCCTCGCCGTATGTGTGGCGCAGTTCGTTCACCAACGCCCAGGTTGCCGCGGCCATGGGAAAGTACTTGGCGGGCCAGGGTTTCAAGGAAGCCGTGTACGCCATCGCGCCGGACTACGCGGCCGGCGCCGAGGCGATGGCCGGCTTCACCAAGGCGTTCCAGACCGGTGGCGGCACGATCGCCGGCACCGCCAAACCGCCGTTCGGCAAAACCCAGGACTACCAACCATTCCTGTCGACCATCCGCTCCTCCGGGGCCAAGGCCACGTTCTGCTTCTTCGCCGGCGCCGAGGCGGTGACGTTCGTCAAGCAGTACGCCCAGTTCGGGCTGTCCGGCACGATTCCCTTGTACGGGTCGGGATTCCTCACCGAGGGCGGGGTGCTCAAGGCCCAGGGTGACGCCGCGCTCGGCGTGCAGACCTCGCTGCACTACACCAGCGAGCTGGACAACCAGGCGAACAAGGACTTCGTCGCGGCCTACCGAGCCAAGTACAACGAGCCGCCGACCGTCTACTCGGTACAGACCTGGGACGCCGCCGCGGTGCTGGGCCGGGCATTGGCGTCGGCCAGCGCGCTGGACGGCGACAGCGTGTCGAAGGCGCTGGGCACGGTCGGCACGATCGAGGACAGTCCCCGCGGCGCGTGGAGCTTCGCCGGGCAGACCCCCAAACAGAAGTTCTACCTACGCAAGGTGGACAAGCGCGACGGCAACTACGTCAACACGGTGGTGGCCGATATCGGTGACCTGTCCCAGGATGTGTGAATGTTAGCTTGGCTGGACGCCAACCTGGTCAGCATCCTCAACGGGGTCGCCATCGGGTTCCTGCTGTTCATCCTGGCCATCGGCCTGTCGCTGATCTTCGGCATGATGGACGTGCTGAACCTGGCGCACGGCGGCCTGTTCCTGCTCGGCGCCTACCTGGCCTGGGCGGTGGCCGGCGCCGACCCGAGCTGGGGCGGTTTCCTGGCCGCGATCGGACTGGCGGCGCTGGTCGGGCTCAGCTGCGGCGGGGCACTGGCGACGATGGTCGAGCCGCTGCGCCGGCGGGGTCACCTGGATCAGGCGTTGCTCACGCTGGGGGTGGCGTTGGTGGTGGCCGAACTGCTGGCCGTCTTCTTCGGCAGGGATGTGCGGGCGGTGAACCCGCCGCCCGGGCTGGACCGCACGGTCGCTGTGCTGGGCGATCCGTACCCGGTGTACCGGCTCGCGCTGATCGGGGCCGGCGCGGTGCTGGCGGTGGTGGTGCACCTGGTGGTGGAGCGGACCACGGTCGGCTCGCTGATTCGGGCCACCGTGGCGGATCGGGACATGGTGTCCGCGATCGGGGTGGACAACCGGAAGGTGCGCTTCGCGGTGCTGGGGCTGGGGTCGCTGATGGCCGCGGTGGCCGGGGTGCTCGGCGGGCCGATCTACGGCGCGCGGCCGGGTTTGGATGCCACGGTGTTGATCCTGGCGTTGGTCGTGGTGGTGATCGGTGGGCTGGGCTCGGTGCGTGGTGCGCTGGTCGCGGCGCTGATCATCGGGCAGATCGAGTCGCTCGGCCGGGCACTGCTGGCCGACGCGGCCTCGTTCATCCTGTTCGGCGCGCTGGCGATCGTGCTCATCGTGCGGCCGCAGGGACTGTTCGCCCGCCAGGGAGCGCGCTGATGCGGGGCGTGTACGCCGGTGCGCCGGCCGTACTGATCCTCGCCGCCGCACCGTTGTTCCTCGCGCCGTATGCGACCACCACCCTTACCCGGATGCTGGTGTTCGCGCTGCTGGCCGCGAGCCTGGACCTGCTGGTCGGGTTCGCCGGTCTGCCTTCGCTCGGACACGCCGCCTACTTCGGGGTCGGGGCCTACGCGGCGGCCTGGTTCACCAAGAACGTCACCATCGCCGGGCCGGTCCCGCTGCTGGTCGCCCTCGCGGCGGGCGCGGTGGCCGCCGCGGCCACCGGCTGGGTGGCGGTGCGCACGCATGGGGTGTTCTTTCTGATGCTCACCCTGGCCATCGGCGAGATCGTGGCGCAGGCCGCGGAGACCTGGGAATCGGTGACCGGTGGCTCCAATGGCCTGTATGGCGTGCCAGCGACCAGGATCGCCGGCACGCCGCTGGACGTCGCCGGCGTCTACTGGTACGTGCTGGCCGCGTTCCTGCTCGGGTTCGTGGCTCTGCTACTGGTGTCCCGCTCGCCGTTCGGCGCGGCGCTGCGCGGGATCCGGGACAACGAGCCGAGGATGCGCGCGCTGGGATACGCCACCCGGCGTTACAAGTACCTGGCGTTCGTCGTGGCCGGTGCGATCGCCGGGCTCGCCGGCGGGCTGCTGGCCGCGCAGCAGCGCCTGGTCACCCCGGCGGACCTGGGCTTCACCACCGCCGCGCTGGCGCTGCTCGCGGTGATCATCGGCGGGGCCGGCAGCCTGTGGGGGCCGTGCCTTGGCGCCGCCCTGGTGATCGTCGTGCGGGACGTGGTCGGCCCGGACATCGACGGGCACGGCCCGCTGCTGCTCGGGCTGGTGTTCATCCTCGTGGTGTACTTGCTGCCTCGGGGTACGGCCGGGGTGCGGCTACCGAAATGGCCAGCCCGGCGCCCGCCAACCGCTCCCGCCGCCCGCGTGCCGGAGGAGGCGAGGCGACCATGACCGCGGCGCTGTCCTGCCACTCGGTGGGCCGGACCTTCGGCGTGCTGCGCGCGGTGGACGCCGTCGACCTTGAGGTCCGGCCGGGCGCCCGGCACGCCATGATCGGGCCGAACGGGGCGGGCAAGACCACGCTGTTCCGGTTGATCACCGGGCTGCTCCGGGTCTCCAGCGGGCGGGTTTCGTTTGCCGGCAGCGACATCACCCGGCTCTCCGAGGTGCGCCGCGCCCGGCTGGGCATCGCCCAAACCCTCCAGCACGCCAGCCTGTTCGGCTCCATGACCACCGCCGAGAACGTGGCGCTGGCCGTGCGCCGGCACGAGCGCCGGGGTATTGGGCCGGTGCCCGTTCGGGAGCGGGCGGTGTGGGCGCGGGTGGACGAGCTGCTGGCCGAGGTCGGGCTGGGCGACCGGAGCCGGGTCGCCGCGGCCGCGCTGTCCCACGGCGAGCGCAAGCAGCTCGAGGTGGCGCTGGCCCTGGCCTGCCGGCCGAGGGTGCTGCTGATGGACGAGCCGGCCGCGGGCATGTCCACCGACGAACGCGCCCGGCTCGCCGACCTGGTACGCGCCCTGCCCGACTCGGTCACCGTGCTGTTCGTCGAGCACGACCTCGATCTGGTCTTCGACCTGGCCACCGAGGTCACCGTGCTCAGCCTGGGCCGGGTGCTGCTCACCGGCACGCCCGGCGAGGTCCGGTCCAGCCCCGAGGTGCGCGCCGCCTACCTCGGCACCAGCCGGGACGAGCCGCTGTTCCTCCCCGGAGATGCCGATGTTCCTGCGAGTTGAGGGCCTCACCTCCGGTTACGCCGGCAGCACCGTGATCCGCGACGTCACCCTCACCCTCGAGCGCGGCCACACCCTTGGCCTGCTCGGCCGCAACGGCGCCGGCAAGACCACGCTGATCATGACCCTGATGGGCCTCGTCCCGGCCACCGGCGGATCCGTCTCCCTGGACGGGGTGTCCCTGGTTGGCCGCCGCCCCGACCAGATCGCCCGCGCCGGCGTCGCCCTCGTGCCGCAGGGCCGGCGGATCTGGCCACCACTCACCGTGGCCGAACACTTGGCCCTCGCCGCCCGCCGCCCCGGTCCACTATGGACAGTGGACAGCGTGCTGGACATCTTTCCCGTGCTGCGAGCCCGATGGCGCCACCCCGCCGGCCGGCTTTCCGGTGGTGAGCAGCAGATGCTGGCCATTGCCCGCGCCCTGCTCACCAACCCGGCACTCGTGCTGATGGACGAACCATCCGAAGGCCTCGCGCCGTCCATTGTGGACAGCATCGCGGACACCCTGGCGATCATGACCGCCGCTGGCGTCGCCGTCCTGCTCGTCGAGCAGGACCTGCACCTGGCCTTCCGGGCGTGCGGGGAGATCGCCGTGCTGGACAAGGGAACCATCGCGCACCGCGCGACCACCGCCGAGTTCCGCCACGACCAGGACACCGCCCACCGCCTGCTCGGCGTCTAAGCGGCTAGCTCCGTCCAGCGGCGTTGCGCGGTATCCCGCCACCGGCCGTGCCGGTCATTGAACAACTTGGTCGCCCGGGCTCCGATCCACCGCGATGGCAGCAACTCGGCCGGCAGCTGCGGATCCAGCAGCGGGAACCGGCGCCATTCGTGTACCAACCTGGTCTGCGCGCGGAACACATCATCGGCCGACCGCGGCGCCACCCCGCTGAACTCGGCGATGAACTCCTCATACCGCCGCGCCAGCTCGTCGATGTCCCACGCCGCGGCAACCATCTCCTCCTCCCGGCCAAGCCCCCCGAAGCCGGCCACGAACGACATCACCGGCCCGGGAAGCGCCAGCTCACCCAGGATCAACTTCGCCTCGGCCTCCGCCTCCGGCCGCGGCGTGATCCACACCCCCGGCGTCGGCGAACCAAAGCCGGCCCACGCCAACCGGGTCCGCCACCGGTGCCGCAGCTCGCGCATCGACTCAGGGATCGACACCAACAGCACCAGCCACCGGCCATCCCAACTCGGATCGCCGCTGCCGAACCCGTAGATCCGCTCCGCCCCCTCCGCCAGCAGCCGCCGGCCCGGCTCGGTCAGCCGCCACCGCACCCGCCGACCCACCCGCTCCGACTCCAACCATCCCTCCGCGCCGGTTCGGGCCACCACCTGCCGCGCGGACTTCTCCTCCACCCCGAACAACCCCAGTGCGTCAACCAAAGCCGACGTCCACACCGGCCCGTCCATCGGCAGCACGAACTCCCCCAACACGGTCATCAGCAACGACCGCGCGCTCCCCCCACCCACCTCACGACGACGACTCACCACTGGATGCGACACAACGACAATTATGCAGCAGCCCCTGCTCCACCAGCACTTTCACTAGATCAACGCGGGCTGTCCTGTCGACTGCCGTTCACCGTCTTGGCTGTCGACGACGCGTGGTTCGCGTGGCTAGGTTTTAGATGTCCGGTTGCCAATGTCAGGAAGGACCGCCATGCCTATCGCGACCGAGCCGATCGGAAGCATCCCCCGCCCTCAGTACTTGTTGGACGGGTTCGGCGAGTTCGCCGCCGGCAAGATCGACCAGGCTGGCCTGGACGCGCTGGTGGATCGGGCGTTGGCGGAGACCATCGAACGGTTGGCGGCCACCGGATCGCCGGTGTTGACCGACGGGGAGCAGGCCAAGCCGAGCTTCGCCACGTATCCGCTGCAGAACGTTGACGCGCTCGCCCCGGACGGGGCGGTGATTCCATTCGCCGATGGGCATACCCGTCAGCTGCCCCGGTTGACCGGCGGGCCGTTCCGGTACGGCGCGTTCGCGGTGTCCTACCTGACCAAGGCGATGGAGCTGGCCAGCCGACCGGTCAAGCAGCCGGTGATCGCCCCGTCCGCGCTGAGCCTGCTCTACCCGGCCGACGGGATCGACGGCTATCCGCAGGAGGCCTTCCTTGCCGACCTGGCCGACGAGTCCGAAAAGGACATCCGGCAGTGCCTGGACGCCGGGGCGGCATCGGTGCAGCTGGACTTCACCGAGGGCCGGCTGTCGCTCAAGCTCGACCCCTCCGGCGGGGTGCTGCGCCAGTTCATCGAGCTGAACAACAAGGTGCTGGACCGGTTCACCCCAGCAGAGCGGTCCGGGCTCGGCGTGCACACTTGCCCGGGTGGCGACCAGGATTCGGCGCACAGCCTGGACATCGACTACGCCGGCCTGCTCCCGGAGCTGTTCTCCTTGCACGCCGGCACCTTCTACCTGCAACTGGCCAGCGAACCGGACCCGGCCAGGGTGTTGCGGATCGTCCAGGAGCACTCCCGAGACGATCAGAAGATCTTCGTCGGCGTGATCGACCCGATCGACCCCCGGATCGAAACCCCGGAGGAGGTGCGCGACCGGGTACTCGAGGCCGCCGGCTATATCCCCGCCGAGCGGCTGGGCACCTGCGACGACTGCGGGTTCTCCCCGTTCGCCGACGACACCTCCACCTCCCGGGACACCGCCTTCGCCAAGATCGAAGCCCGGATCCGAGGCACCCAACTAGCCGCCGAAAAGCTCGGCGTCTAAGTCGCGTTTCGAAAGTGGTGGCGGGTGGCCGGGTTCGCGACGTGGATGGGCATCACGACTACGTCAACGGGTTACATGGCTACGCCGATGGGAGACACGCCCACGGCCCGGCATGAGCTGGCGTGTCTCCCATCGGCGTCGTTGTGTCGCCCGGCTGCGTAGCCATGTTCGCCGTTGGCGGTGCGCGCTAACCCAACTCGGCGCGGACGTTGGCGCGCCAGGCTTCGTAGAGTGGCTCGGTGCGGGGCTCGTCGGGGTCGGGGTGGGTGGTCGCCGCGAGCACGGCGGCCTCGTCCGGCGACAGTCCGGTCAGGGCCTGGAGTGCTTGTGCCGAGTGCTCCGGCATGAAGCCCGCCGCCGTGCGGCCGGTCGAGGCGAACACCGAGCCGAGGCCGAGGTTCGGATAGTGCGTGCCCGCCGCCTCGCGCAGCTTGACCAGCCCGTCCGGCGGGCAACCGCCCGCGAAGGTCGACGCGAGGCCGACGCCCGACCACAGGTCGCCCTGCCGCTCCTCGGGGAACCGCGCCACGGCGTCGGTGACCGCGTCCGGACTACCGCCGTGGATGAACCACAACGCGCGCCCGATGCCCTGGTCGACCGCCCTCGGGAAGTACTCGGGGTGACCCTGCCACGGGTAGGGCGTGGGTACGCGCTGCTCGTCGACCCACTTGCGGGTGTGGAAGTAGGCCAGGTCGAAGCCGTAGCCGTCCACGCACAGCCAACTCATCGTCGGGTGGAACAGCGACGGCTCGAGGTCCGGCAGGATCTTCTTCCACAGCGGCCGAGGCAGCCGTGCCATGGCGAAGCCGATGCCGATGTAGGACAGCAAGAGGTGCGGCTGGCCCGGCCCGTTGAGCAGGTCGCGGACGCGGTGGCCGCCGGTGGTGTCCTTGATCGTGAGAGCCATCACCGCGCCCTCGTAGGCGAACCCGCGCTGCTCCTGGTCCACCATGTCGAGCCGGCGCACGAGGTCCTTCTGCCTGCCCCCGTCGATGCCCCATTCGAAGCCCAGCACGACGGCCTGCGGTACGGCCTCCATGGCGCGCGTGGCGTTGGTGGGATTCACCGCGAAGCCGCGGCCGGCGAAGGTGACGTCCTCAAGGGACGGGGCGAGGACCAGCCTGCGGATCGCGCCGAACAACGTAGGCACGGTCAACTCCCTTGCGCGGCAACGGGTTTCCTAACAGCCCATGGTGGCCGACCAACCCGGCCGCTGGCATCTCCCCCATTGCCCACTAGGCGAGGATCTCGGCGATTGCGGAATTGTCGCCGGCGTCGTGCGCGGCCAGCAGCGCGGCGAACCGCTCGGCCGGCATGATCCGCACCCCGAGGGCCTCGGCCTTGTCCGCCTTGGACCCGGCGCCATCGCCGACCACGACCAGGTCGGTGCGGGCGGACACCGAACCGGAGGCCGAGCCGCCGAGCCGTTCGACCGCCTCGTTGCCCTCGGTCCGGTTCTGCAGTCCGGGAACCGCGCCGGTGACCACGACCTTCATCGGGGTGCCGTCCGGTTTGCGCAGCGGCAGCGCCGAACCGGTGGTCTGCGGGCGTGGGCCGGCGTCCGGCTCGGTCAGGTTGACGCCCCGCGCCGCGAGCTTCTCGATGATCGGGGTGAGGTCGGCCAGTTCGGCGGCGATGGTGACCGCCCGCTCCGGACCGATGCCCTCGACCTGTTGCAGCTCCTCGGGATCCGCGGCCAGCAGCGCGTCCATGGTGCCGAAGTGCTTGGCCAGCCGGCGCGACATGGCTCGCCCGGTCATCAGCAGGCCGAGCCCGGTGAGCACCCGGGACAGCGGCCGGCCCTTCGAGCCCTGGATGCTGTCCACCAGCTTGCGCGCGGAGATGTCGCCGAGCCGGTCCAGTTTGACCAGGGTGGGCACGTCCAGGTCGTAGAGGTCGGCGGGGTCGGTGACCAGGCCGGCGGCGACCAGCGCGTCGATGATCC